>Ga0307302_10000081_pt1 | contig 38454 bp, 39 predicted proteins | sample ER_DNA_183_FD_194490 | JGI IMG/M metagenome (GOLD analysis project Ga0307302, IMG submission 194490) | Bulk soil microbial communities from the East River watershed near Crested Butte, Colorado, United States - ER_DNA_183 | ecosystem: Environmental > Terrestrial > Soil > Floodplain | place...
TCCGGCGGGCCCCCTGGTCCGGCACTAGCGATCACGCTCGTCTTCGCTGTCCTCCCTGCGTCGAGCTGGTGGCTGCGAGTCGCTTCCCGCAGCCAGTACTGACTGGTCCGTCGGTTCAGCAGGTGGGGCCGCCGGCGTTTCGAGCTCCGCGAGCCGGCGCTCAAGCAACCGCCGCTCCGCGTCGTCGTGAACGAGAGCGAGCGCCCGACGGTACGCGTCCCGCGCTTCGATCGGACGTCCGAGGCGGCGCAGCAACTCTCCTCGCGTTGAGTGCAGGTAGTGGTAATCCTCGAGGGCGAGGCGATCGACGATGCCGAGGCCCTGCTCGGGGCCGAGCGCCTCGGCCACAGCGACGGCTCTGCTCAGCTCGACGACCGGTGACGCGGTGAGACGGGCGAGCTCGCCGTAGAGAGCCGCGATCTGGGGCCTGTCGCGCGGCTCATCGGCATGCAGGCTCGCGATCGCGGCCTGCACGACGTAGGGGCCACGGCCGTGCAGAGCGAGGGCTCGGTCCAGCACGGCACGTCCGTCGGCGATCTGCGCTTGGTCCCAGAGCGAGCGATCCTGCTCGGCCAGTAGCACGATCTCGTCATCTCGGAATCGGGCGTCGCGGCGAGCGTCCAGGAGCAGCATCATGGCCAACAACCCGTGCACCTCCGGCTCGGAGGGCATCAGCTCGGCGAGCGCCCGCCCCAGGAGGAGAGCCTCAGCCGCCAGCTCGCCGCGACCGCCATACCCTTCGTTGAAGATCAGGTAGACGACGGCGAGCACCGTGACGAGCCGCTCGGGCAGCAGATGTTGAGGAGGCACCCGGAACGGGATCCCTGCCGCCTTGATCTTGCGCTTCGCTCGCACCAATCGCTGCGCCATCGTGGCCTCGGGCACCAGGAAGGCGCGCGCGATCTGGACGGTCGTCAGGCCTCCGAGTGTCCGCAACACCAACGCGACCTGCGCGTCGACGGCGAGCGCGGGATGACAACAGGTGAAGATGAGCTCAAGCCGCTCGTCGGGGAACGTCGTTGGGGTCACGATGGCCTCATCCGGCTCCGCTACCTGGAGCATCCTCGTCTTCGTCGCCAGCGTGCGATCGCGTCGGATGCGATCGATGGCTCGGTTGCGCGCGGTCGTCACGAGCCAGGCGCCAGGGTTGTCGGGGATCCCATCGCGTGGCCATCGGGCCGCCGCGACCGCGAACGCCTCCTGCGCGGCTTCCTCGGCGAGATCGAAGTCGCCGAGGAAGCCGATCAACGAAGCCAGAACGCGCCCCCACTGGTCGCGGAAGACCTGTTCGAGGGTCCTTACCACTCCACGACCGGCCGCACCTCGATCGCACCGCCCAGGCGAGCCGCCGGGATCCGCGCCGCCAGCTCGATCGCGGCGTCGAGTTCATCGGCCTCGAAGAGCAGGTAGCCGCCGACCGCCTCCTTGAGCTCGACGAACGGCCCGTCCGTGGTCAGCGTTCTTCCGCCCTGGACCCGAACGGTCGTCGCGGTCTCGGGAGCGTCCAATCCCAGACCGGGGGTGACACCTGGCGTCTGGTTGATCGCCTGGTAGTCGGCGTAGACGGCCTTCTGCTCGTCCTCCGAAAGGGACGCCCACGCCTCCGGCGACCGCGGCGTCGGGGTGTCGCCCTGATGGATCAGCAACAGGTACTTCATCGCTTCCTCCTCCTCGGGATCGGTCGCCTATGGGACGAACGAGAACGCCGGAATCGACAGTTCCCCGACGGATATCCGACCGAGCCGGCGAGCACGACGCCGCACGAAGGATACGGCGACCGAATCACGCGAGGGCCGCCAACGGTGGATATGGCCGACACAGCCGGGGCGGATCGAGGGTTGAACCGGCTTTATGCGTGCGCCGAAGCCGCTTCGCGGCCCCACCAGATCGCCTGCGTCAGCGACCGGAGGAGGATCTCCGCCGAGGCGAGGTTGGTGGCTACCGGGACCACGTGAACGTCGCAGATCTTCAGTAGTGCCTGGATGTCGGGTTCGTGCGGATGGGCGGTGAGCGGGTCGCGAAGGAACACCACCGCGTCCACGTCTCCCGTCACGATCCGAGCCCCGATCTGCACGTCGCCACCTTGCGGGCCGCTCCGCATGATCTGGATCGGCAAGTCCAGCTCTTCCGCGAGCAGCGAGCCGGTATGGGACGTCGCGATGAGTTCGAGGCGCTCGAGCGTCGACCGGTACCGGCGCGCCAAGCGCAGCAGATCGTCCTTCTTCCCGTCATGAGCCACCAACGCGACCACGGCAGCGCGGGCAGCTCCATCCGTCGGGATCCCGATCGGCTCTGGCATCCATCAACCGTACGAGGTGCGGGTGCGGTTGCGGCCGATCCCAAGTTACGAATCCGTGAACCTCGAGGTGATCGACGGCCGGCCTCCTAGTCCAACAAGGCGGAGTACACGCGTTGCGCATCGGTGAGCCGCACGGCCAGCGTGGTTGCGAGCCACCGATGGAGCGCGGCGGCTGTGGCCGGCTCCTCGGCCTCCAATCGCTGGATCGAGGCCCGGCTGAGGATGAGCACCACGCTCGGGACCTCGGCGATCACATCCGCGCTCCGACGAAGCCCGGTGTACAGGGCCACCTCGCCGACCATCGCTCCGGGTCGCACGGTATTCAGCCGAACCCGCCCCCCGTCGGACGTCGCCCACTCCACCCGCAGCCGACCCGACTCCAACACGAACACGTCGTCGGGTGCATCGCCCTGGTGGATCAGGACCGCTCCCTCGGGGATCGATCGTCGCTCGAGGTAAGGCTCCAGATGCGGCGGCAGCTCGGCGAAACCATCGTCGGCGCCTGAGGCCTCAGGGGGAGCCTCGGCGAGCAGTTCATCCTCACATCGCTGCAGGCTGTGATCCAGGTCCGGCTCGAATCGGACGACGCCGTCGGTGGCGACCAAACCGCCTCGTTGCAATTGGCTCTGCACCCGATCCGATGCATCGGCGAAGACGACCTCGAACCCGCTCGCCTCCGCGAGCAGCGTGACCTTGCGGAACGCGAAGACGCCCGATGCGTCCACGCCGGTGACGCGCCGCAGGTCGAGCAGCAGGAACCGGACCGGGCCGGCCTGCGCGCGTCTGCTGATCCGCTCGAGGAGCCCCCTCGCCGTTCCGAAGAACACGAACCCGTTCAAGCGGAGGATCTGGACCCGCTCGGCCAGGCCTTCGAGGATGACGCGGTCCCCGTACGGGCGGTCGACGTTGCTGCGGAACGCGGCCCCGAACGGGACTTCCCGAACGAGGTCGATCCGGCCGTAATTGACCGCGAAGAGGATGACCGCGAGGATCAGGCCCAGCTCGAGTCCAGTGAGGATGCCCTTGGTGGCGATCGTCACCACGATCGCCGGGACGATGAGGTACTCGCCCAGCGGGAGCGAGTGGCGCATGTCGACGAGCCACGCCACGAGGAGGGACAACCCGACGAACACCAGCACGCCCCCGACGATCATCCGAGGGATCAATCCCACGATCGAGGCGCCGAAGGCCACGGTGGCGAGCGGAACGAGGGCGGCCACGAGGCCGGCTCCCCGTCCGTCGACGTCCATCTGCTTGGCGAGCGCCGTGAGGCTGAGCGCGTGGTATCCGGGGATCCCCCCGAAGAGACCGGAGACGACGTTCAGCAACCCTACGTCGCGGAGCTCTTGGTTCGAGTCCAGATCACGGTGGAGCAGCAGCTCCGCGCCCCCCACGTTGAACAGGCACCCGATCACCGCGACGAACACCGCCGTGGCCATCCCGGGGATCTCGTGGAACACCGCCGACCAGTCGGTGCCCGAACTGGTCAGCGCACGGTAGGTCCAGGGTTGCCACAGCCGCGCCGCCCGGAACGGACCCAGCAGCCAGAGCCCATCGCGCGCCTCCTGGATCGACGACCCCGTGACGAGCAGGCCGATCGCGAAGGCGACGAGCCCGATGACGAGGACGACGGGGATCACGAGGGCCCGTTTCACCACCCGGGTCGCGATCAGCAGGACGACGCCGAAGGCGAAGGCCGGAAGCCAGCGCACCAACTCGAAATGATCGACGAACTGGCCGATCGTTCCCAGCTGCGGATCGGTGCTCGCCGCGACCGCCAGACCTCCCTTCATCAGCAGCCATCCCGTGCCGGCCAGGAAGCCGCCGATCACCGGATACGGGATGAACCGCGCGAGGTTCCCGAGCCGGAACGTCCCTAATACGAGGAAGGTCAACGCCGTCAACAGCGTCACGATCATGGTCGCCGCCACGACGGTGAGGAACGCTTGGTCGACGCCGCCGAACGTGTGCAGCGCAGCGCTCGACGCGACGATCGCAAGCACGGGTACCGCCGCGTCCTGGACGCTTCCGACCACACCGCGGGTGCCCGCTCGCCACGCGAGGATCGCGAGGGTCAGGGCGGCCGCGACGAGGTAGATACCGATGCCGGCGGGGCGGGCGTCTTCGAGGAAGCCGCTGAAGACGAGGACCGCGAACGAGATGGCGAGGACGACCTCGACGACGCCGATGACGGCGCCCGCCGAGACTGTCACCACTCCCTTGCGCAGTCCCTCAGACACTGATCCCCTCTCCGATGACGCGCGCGGGCCTGCGATGCGTCAGCCTATGTGCCAACGCGTCCGCTCGCTAGGTGGAGCGCTCGATCCGGCGCCCTGTCCGTTCCGTGGACATGCTCTGTAGGGGTGGACGATCCGGTCGACTGCCAGACCTCAGTCTCCGGCAGTCACGATCGACCAGAGGTGGCGCGCGACGATCCCGTCGACGCGCGGCCATCCGGTCTTGGGTCCCGGTCGATCCTTCGGGAGACGGATCCTCAGAGCGCCCGGCCGGATCGAGATGTCGAGGGGCGAAGGGAACTCGATCGACTCACCGTCGACGCCGGCCCGCACCGTCCCCTCCTTCGAGCGCACGCGGACCCGTTCGCTGGTCCAACGCTGGTAGGCGCCTGCGCGCTCGACGGCACCCATGCTGGCGGCGGCAACCAGTGCTCGGAGCTCGGTTTGGTTCTTGTAGGCGACGATATCGACCTCGAGCATGCCCGTGTCCAGCCGCGGTCGAGTTCCCGCCGCTGACGGTTCGTCGGGCTTCGCGTACGGGTTGTTCGCAACCTGAACCAGCTGGGGGTCCTCGATCGAAGGACGTCCCTCTACTTCGATGGCGAGGTTCGATCGAGCTCGCGGATCCGTGACCTCCGGGAGCACGGCCATCACGGTGTTGAACTTCGCATCGCGGTACTCGGGGCGCGCCACGATCTCCGCATACGCGCCGAGGGAGACGTTGTTGAGGAACGGACCGCCGCCAACATCACCGAGGTCGATCCTGATCTCCTCCGCATCCTCGCCGAGCGCAGCGAGTGCGAGGCTCGGGTCGTCCCGGTCGAGGCCCAGATCGAGCGCGAAGTGGTTCCGAGTGCCCGCGGGGATGCACATGAATGGGACGTCGTGTTCCGCCGCGACCTGCGCCACGAGTGCCTGCGTTCCGTCGCCGCCTGCGGCCCCGAGCAGATCCGCGCCATCGTTCACGGCCTGCTGGAGGACTGCGACCGGCTCGGCCTCGTGCTCGAGCAAGACAACCTGGGCGCCGAGCTTCCTGGCCTTCCCATCCAGATCGAACCGCTCCACCTTGCCGCCGCCGGATCGGGGATTCATCAGGATGAACGGCCTGGTCGGGGCCGGCACCTGCGTGGCGGGCGGCCGATAGGGAACCGGACGCAACGCCAGCAACGTGAGCACCGTCGTGAGGAGACCCGTGACGATCATCGCGACCACGGAGTTGATGACGTCTCCGTCGATCACGATCCAGACCCACGCGATGACGCCGGCGATGGCGACGGCGGCCCCGATCCACCTCGTCCTGCCCGAAGTCGTCACGACGAAGATCACGCCCTCGAGCAGCGCGACGACCCCAACGAACGACAAGGCGATGATGAGCGGATGTTGGATCACGCCCAGCAGCCCGATCACGACGGTGGCTGTCGCACTCCCAAGCGCACCCAGCGCGACCAGCCGTCGTCTCGACAGTGGCCAGACCATCAAGGCCCCCCAGGCGTCCCCGTGTGGGAGAGGGTCAGTTCGTGCGTCGATCGTGCGAGGCGCAAGATCTCCTCGGTCGACGACAGCATCGTCTCGATCTGAGTATCCCTTGCCTTGACGAGATCCCACTGCTCATCGGCGAGGACCTGGCGCCGCTCATCCGCCCGGTTCTGGCTGATCAGGATGAACGTCGAGAGGAAGATCGACTCGAGAGACACGATCATGGTGAGCAGGCCGAATGGATACCGCTCGACCGGGATGCTGATCCACAGGACGAACCAGACGATGTGCACGTACACGAAGTCCATCGATCCGGCGAAGCGCGTGATGACATCCGCTATGCGGTTCTCGACCTTCGCTCTTCGTTCCTTCGCGTGCTGGCGAAGCGCAGGGTTGTTCGGTTCACCAAGTCCCGTTCGAAGACTCATCCTCCTTGCCCCTCCCTGTGTGGTCTCTCGGAGAACGCTAGCGAGTCGCGGACCGGCGTGATCCGAAGCGGATCTGCCGACCGCGAGATCCGCGCGGATCGGTGGCGACGACGGTGGCCCAGGCGTCCCCTTCCAGATGAGGGCTCCACCCACTCGACAGAACCAGGGCGTTCCTTCATGATTCGCCGCACGTCACGGTCCCGCCACTGATCCGGGGAGGGTGGTCATGACTTCGGAACGTGCTTCCCTCGGGGGAGATTTCGGACGCCCTGCCGGCGCTGCGAGACGACCTCGTCCGCGAGTACGGAGCCACGGTGCCCACAGCGGCGATCGAGCAAGCTGCCAGACAGGCCCTGGCGGAGTTCGACGGTGTCCCGATCCGCGAATTCGTCCCCGTTCTGGCTTGGCGGCGCGCTCGCTCGCGCCTCCGCCGAAGCCTCTGACTTTCAGCTCTCGTCACTGACCCACCAGCTTTCGCGTCGTCCAGCTGGCAGCCGGCAGAGCGCTTCTCGCGTCCCAGAACCGCCGACGCGCTCCACCCTCACGCTATTTCGATACGATGAGGTTGCGATTCTTGCCCGTTTCGCATATCCTTCCGAGACGTTCCCGGATCGGAATCACTGAAGGAGGCGCACGCATGGAAGATGCCGAAGGCTACGAGCGGCGGTGGTGGATCCTCGGGGTCCTCTGCCTGTCCCTCCTCGTGATCGGACTCGACAACACGATCCTCAACGTCGCGCTCCCCACGCTCGTCCGCGACCTGGGCGCCTCGACCAGCCAGCTTCAATGGATCGTGGACGCATACACGCTCGTGTTCGCCGGCCTGCTCCTCACGGCCGGAAGCTTGTCGGACCGATACGGGCGCCGGACGGCGCTCGCTTCCGGGCTCGTTATCTTCGGCGTGGGATCACTCGCCTCCGCGTTCGCGGGATCCGCGAGCACGCTGATCTTCACCCGCGCGCTCATGGGGGTGGGCGGCGCGTTCATCATGCCGTCGACGCTCTCGATCCTGACGAACGTCTTCCCGGCCGAGGAGCGGGGACGTGCGATCGGCATCTGGGCCGGCGTGTCCGGGCTCGGCATCGGGATCGGGCCGGTCGTCGGTGGCTGGCTGCTCATCCATTTCTGGTGGGGTTCCGTCTTCCTGGTCAACGTTCCGGTCGTGATCTTCGCGCTCATCGCGGGCCGGTTGATCATCCCGAACTCGAAGGACCCCTCGGCACCGAGGCTGGATCCCGTCGGCGCGTCCCTGTCGATCGTGGGGCTGGTCTCGTTGGTCTTCGGGATCATCGAGGCGCCTTCGCACGGCTGGACCGACCCGTTGATCGTCACGGCATTCGGGATCGCCCTCATCACGCTGACCGCGTTCATCGCGTGGGAACGCCGGAGCGACCACCCGATGCTCAACCTGGAGTTCTTCAAGAATCCGCGATTCACCGCCGCGAACATCTCGGTGACGCTCGTGTTCTTCGCCCTCTTCGGATCGCTGTTCTTCCTGACCCAGTACCTCCAGTTCGTCCTCGGCTACTCCGCGCTCCAGGCCGGGTACCGCGTGGCGCCGATCGCCCTCGTGCTGATCGTGGTCTCCCCGCTCACGGGACGGCTGGTGAACCGGCTGGGCAACAAGGTCCTGGTCACGGCCGGGATGAGCGTGGTTGCCGCCGGGCTCTGGTACCTGTCGACCCTGACGATCGCGTCCGGCTACGGACACGTGCTGATCTCGATCATGATCCTCGGCACCGGCATGTCCCTCGCGATGACCCCAGCAACCGAATCGATCATGGGGTCGCTGCCGCTGGCGAAGGCCGGGGTCGGCTCGGCGATGAACGACACCACCCGGCAGATCGGCGGCGCCCTCGGCGTGGCCATCCTCGGCAGCGTGTTCGCATCGGCGTACACGGCCGCGCTCGGGCCTTGGCTCGGCGGCCTCCCGGCGAACGCCGCAACGGCAGCTCAGAGCTCGGTCGGATCCGCGATCGAGATCGGCAACCAGGTCGGTGGCGTGGCCGGGACCGCGCTCGTGACGGCCGCGAAGTCATCGTTCATCCACGCGATGGATCGTGGGCTCGCGGTCGGCGCGGTGGCCGCCCTGGTGGGTGCGGTCGTTGCGCTGGTGTGGCTGCCGAAGCGGGCGCGCGTCGACGAATCGATCGAGGTCCACGTCGAGCGCCGCGAGGGCGCGCCGCTCTTGGCCGTCGAGGAGGTGGACGCATGACCGCCTCTCCCCCGCTGGATGTGGCCGCCCCGATCAAAGGCCCGGGGCGCCCGCGCGACCCTGAGGCGGACCGCGCGATCCTTCAAGCAACGATCGAACTCCTCGGTGAAGAGGGGTACGAGGGGCTCTCGATCGAGGGGGTCGCTGCACGCGCGGGCGTCGGCAAGACAACCCTCTACCGACGCTGGGCTTCGAAGGAACCGCTCGTCGTCGAGGCGATCAAGCGCTGCAAGTCGCCGGAGGATCCGGCGCCCCCCCGAGCAGGTGAGTCGACGCGCGACGCCCTCGTCCGCGTCCTGAACCACTTCACCCGAGCGATGGAGCTTTCGGAATCGGGTCGGATGTTGGCCGGGCTCGTCGTGGAGATGTCCCGCAATCCCGAGCTCGCGCAGGCCGTGCGGACCGGGATCTTGGAGCACCGACGCTCGTTCGTGTTCGCGATCCTCAGACGCGGAATCGAGCTGGGAGAGATCCGCGAGGAAGCGGACGTGGAGATCGTCGCCGACATGCTGTCGGGCCCGGTGGTCATGCGCGTGCTCCTGACCGGTGGGGCTATCACGCCGCGGCTCGTCCGCAAGGTCGTCGACACGATCCTCGACGGCATCGCGGTCCGCGCGTAGTCCCCGGAAGATTCCCTAGGGCTAGGGTCGCACCCGTCGGACCTCGCTGCGGTGCTCCCGATAATGCAGAACGTCCCAGGCGATGAGCGCCCAGCACAGCGCCGCGACGAGCCCGAGGGCAACGAGCGCCGGCACCGCCAGAGCAGCGGGGATGAACGCGAGCATGCCGATCCCGGTGGCGAGCCTTCCGGGGCCGATCCAACCCGGTCGGTCGGGGGTCGAGCGACGGATGAAGTGGACGAGGCGCAGGCGAAGCGCGACGTGCGTAAGGAAGTAGAGCGAGAGACCACCGCAGAGCGCAACAGCGGGGATCGTGGCAAGCGGCTTCCCCACCTGGTCGATCGTGATCCTCAACCCGAGTGCGAACAGCACGATCCCCGTGATCATCGGGAGGTGCAGATAGGTGTAGTAGTCGCGCGCGAGCCGGGCGCGAGCCGCGCCGGTCGCCTCCGAGAGTTGCCGTTGGGACAGGACGGAGATGACGTCGAAGTTCGTCCACCAGAGCGCACAGAGAACGACCATCCCCAGGACCGCGGCGGTGACGACGGCAGGAGTGAGCGATTCGCCCCGGCTCCCGACCCCGATCGAAACGATCGACTCGCCGAGCGCGATGATGACGATGAGCCCGTGGCGCTCCGCGAAGTGTGCCGGCTCGACGCGCCAGCCCGCCCCGCGACCGATCAGGGCGCCCGCATACAGGATCACGAGCGCGACGATCCAGAGCCCCACCTGCGCCGGACCATCGAAGAAGCCGGCCAGGAGGATCACAAGGGGCGCGAGCGCGGCCGGCGGCGCGAAGCGCACGAGCGCCCGCCGAAGCCCTGGGTCGTGCCGACCGGCGACCGCATCGAGCCCGAGGTTGAGCAGACGTACGAGCAAGAAGGCGGTCCCGAACAGGATGGCGTCCGCTCCGAACGCGCTGGGGACGGCGATGGCCGCGACGAGCATGGCGATCATCGCCCCGAACACCCCCGCCCGGACCACTCCCTCCTCGGGCTCGAGGATGTTCGTGAGCCACGCGTAGCCCGTCCACGCCCACCAGAGCGCCGCGAGCACGAGCAGCCCATGACCGACCCCAACCCACGTGAGGTCGTTTGCCATCAGTTGGGTCACTTGCGTGAGGGCGTAGACGAAGACGAGATCGAAGAAGAGCTCGAGCGGCGTCACCCGCTGCTCTCGTTCGGTCATCGAACGGTCCGCCATTCGCTCGTCCTCGAGCGCCTTAGGTCCGCACGAAGCGGACCGTCGTCGACCGTGCATCCCGGCTCGTGATGCGATCAACGGCCGTCGACGACCGGCCGTACTTGCGCCGGTACTCCTCATCGATCTCGTCGTCCAGACCGTGATCCGCATCCTCGAACAGGACGTCCGCGTCGATGGCGCCGGCGGAGACATGCCCTGCGTGCCGGGCTTGGAGTCCCCGGAACCAGGCGCCGCCCGGCCCGTTCACGGAACGGACGTAGACGTCATGTCCGTGGCGGACGACCCAAACGATCCGCGAGCTCTGGAGAGTCCCATCGCGCCGCTCGGGCGCGATCAGGAGCTCGTTCGCTCCCCCGATATCCGCCAGCTCAGCTTCCGTCCATGCACCCACCTACGCACCTCCGACGAACGGCCGTGGACATCGCCGAAGGATGCTAGCGAGGTCGCGCGGAGCACGGCACCGCTTGACGGCGATACCCTCCGACCACTCAGTCATCGGCGGATGGAGGCGGGGGCGGCTGCGACCTCGGTTGCTCGCCCGGATCTGCGTGATCGTTCGGTGGTGCGATGGGTGGTTCGTTGCGAAATGCCCTGTTTCGCTTCACGAGACCGATCGCGAGCAAGACGAGTCCGACGATCGACATCGGGGTCAAAGCAAGCGCGCCTTGCGAGTACAGGTGGAACAGTGTCACTGGGGCGAAGAGCGCAAGTCCCAACCAGATGAACGGTCCGCCGTCGCCCTTGTCTTCCTGGGAGCCCATATCCCGAGCCTCCCCCCGCTCAGTTGCATGACTCTCCGGTGGATGCCGACCGTCAGCGCAATGGTCTCTCGTCTGGCACCGTGATTCCACCTGATCTTCGACAGAAAGGGGCGGTACGCTCCGCCAGCAGACGCGGCAGAGGAGAACACGTGAAGGACAGACTCCGTTCGTGGCCCGCTGCAGTGCCGGGGGTGCGTGCGCTCAGCACATATGAACGCGCCTGGCTGTCGAAGGACATCGTGGCAGGGCTGGTGTTGACGGCTCTGCTCGTGCCCCAAGGGATGGCGTACGCGGAGCTCGCGGGTCTCCCACCGATCACCGGCCTCTACACGTCGGTACTCGCCCTGTTCGGATACTGGCTCATGGGGCCCTCGAAGGTTCTGGTCCTGGGGCCCGACTCCGCCCTGGGGCCGATGATCGCCGCGACGATCTTGCCGTTGATGGGCGCCGACCAGGATCCTGCCAAGGCGATCGCGCTCGCGTCGATGCTCGCTCTCATGGTGGGGACCATCATGCTTCTGGCCGGGCTGGCGAAGCTTGGGTTCATCGCCGACCTCCTGTCGATGCCAACGCAGATCGGATATATGAACGGACTCGCGTTGACGATCATCGTTGGGCAGCTTCCGAAGATGTTCGGCTTCTCGGTCGACGCCGACGGCTTCATCCCGGAGCTCAGGGGTTTCGTCGACGGGCTCGTCGCCGGTGAGACCGTGGGCGCGGCGCTCGCGGTCGGGATCGGCGCGCTCGTCGTGATCCTCGTGCTGCAACTCGCGATGCCGAAGGTTCCCGCGGTGCTCGTTGCCGTCGTGCTGTCGATCTTCGCCGTGCAGGTGTTCAACCTCGAGGCGTCGGGCGTGTCCGTTGTGGGGCCGCTGCCGAGCGGCTTCCCGCCGTTCACGATCCCTCGCGTCTCGCTCTCCGACCTCCCGCTCCTCCTGGGCGGGGCTCTCGGGATCGTCTTCGTGGCTCTGGCGGACACGATCTCCACGGCGTCGGCGTTCGCATCGCGCGCGGGCGGCCGGGTGCACGGGAACCGGGAGATGGTCGGGATCGGTACGTCGAACATCGCGGCGGGGCTCTTCCAGGGGTTCCCGGTCAGCACGAGTGGATCGCGCACAGCCGTGGCCGAGCAAGCGGGAGCGAAGACTCAGCTGACGGGCTTGGTCGGCGCGGTCGCGATCATCGTGATCCTGGTGGCGGCCCCAGGACTGTTGCGGAACCTGCCTCAGCCCGCACTCGCTGCCATCGTCATCGCAGCGTCGCTTTCGCTGGCCAATATCGGGGCCGTCGCCAGGCTGTGGAAGCAGCGGAAGACCGAGGCGTGGCTCGCCATCGTGGCATTCCTCGCGGTTACGTTCTTCGGGGTCCTCACCGGGATCGGGATCGCGGTGGCCCTGTCGATCCTGGCCGTGTTCCGGCGGACGTGGTGGCCGTACCAGGCGATCCTCGGCGATACCCCGGGCTTCCCGGGTTTCCACGATCTGGTCGGGCACCCCGATGGGCGTACCGTTCCCGGGCTCGTGATCTTCCGGTTCGATGCGCCGCTGATCTTCGCGAACGCCCGCACGCTCCGCGAGCAAGTACACGAGCTGGCCGAAGACCCGGGCGTGCGATGGATCTTGATCGCGTCGGAGCCCATCACCGATGTGGACACGACCGCCGCTGACATGCTCGAGGATCTCGACGAATGGCTCAACGCTCGCGGCATATCCCTGGTATTCGCCGAGATGAAGGACCCCGTCCGGGCGAAGATCACGCGTTACGGTTTGACGCGGACGATCGATCCTCAGCACTTCTACCCGACCATCCGAGCCGCCGTGTCCGCCTACGAGGCACTGGTCGCGGTCGACACCTAAGCGACTAAGCGTCTGGTTTGCGCGCCTGGAGTTCGGCGATCTGAGCGCGGGCCGCCGCGACGAGCTCGGCGTTCGTGTTCGCGTGTCCGGCGAGACCCCACCCGCCGTCGGGCGCCTCGGTCAGGAGGACCCAGGTCCGGTCGGCGAGGGACGGATCTCCGGCCGCCTCAACGACGAGACCGGTGAGTCGGCTGACGACCGCGAGCTGCTTGTCGCGATCGAGCGCGCCGGCGTTCGTGAGGACCTGGACACGCACGTAGGTGGTGTCTCCGTCGACGTTCGAGAGGCCCGACGGCGGCAGCTCGTGGATGAAGGCTGCCGTGTTCTTGCGGAACATCGGGATGTCGGGCACCTGCTCGATCGTCATCAATTCGGTCGCCAGCTTCTGGGCCAACGCATGCTGGTCGCTGAACGTGCCGGCGGCCGCGTAGACATCGATCATCGGCATGGTGCGTGCTCCTTTCTCTTACGAGATGCGGCTCGCGAGCTGGGTGCGCGACTTCACGTCGAGCTTCCGGAACGCCTTCCGCAAGTGATATTCGACGGTGCTCGGACTGATGAACAGCTGCGCGGCGATCTCTCGATTCGTGTGTCCTTGGGCCACGAGGCGTGAGATCTGGGCTTCCTGCGGGGTGAGCTGGTCCCAGGTGTCCGCGGTCCGTGTGCGGGCGTGCTCGCCCGTCGCCCGCAGCTCGATCCGGGCCCGCTCGGCGAACGCTTCCATGTCGGAATCCGAGAAGAAATCGTGTGCGATCCGCAACTGTTCGCGCGCGTCGAGCCGGCGGCGTTCGCGTCGCAACCACTCGCCGTAGAGCAGCCGAGCGCGAGCGAGGTCCACTCGGAGCCGCGTGGGCTCGAGACGGTCGATCGCCTCCCGGTAGAGCTTCTCGGCATCGTCCCCGCGAGCCAACAGCGCCCGCGACCGCGCTTCGACGCCGAGCGCCCACGGCGTGCCGCTCGCGCCGGTCGACGTGCTCAGGATCTCCAGCGCCTCATGGGCGCGGTCATCCCGACCGGCGCGGCCTGCCGCCTCGATCAACTCGATCAGGGCGAAGTTGGAGAACCACAGCTCGTGTGGATCCTCGCTCGCCTGCTCGGCTGCCGCCAAGGCATCGTCGTATCGCGCCAGACCGTTGCGGAGGAGGGCGGTCGCCCACAGCGAGAGCGTGAGTCCCATCCCCTCGCCGTCCCGCTGGAACTCCTCGGTCCTCGTCGCGACGGAGCGGGTGAGCTCGTCCTCGCGACCGCGGAACGCTGCGACCGTCAGCTCTCCGTACGGCGGCACGATGCGACCGTTGGTCGCCTCGGCGAGCCCGTTCGCTTCCTCGACGAGCGACGCGGCCCCCGCGACGTCGCCGCCGAAAAGGCACACGCCGACACGGGTGCTGAGGGCGAACGGAAGCTCGGCGAGCGCGCCTGCCTCGCGTGCGGCCCTGATCTGGCGCATCGTCAGTGAGTCCCACGCCTCGTAATCCCAGATGAAGCCCGCGGCGCGCCCCGCCAGCCACCCCCGCCAGCGCTGAACCTGATCGGTTCCCGTGTCTTCGTTCACGAAGGTACGCAATGCCACTCGCAGAGCTGGCGTTCCGATCGTCGGACCTTCGGTGATCATCCTGGCCAATCCGTCGAGGAGCAGATCCGCCGGGGCCGGTGGCGTCGCGGGATCGGGCAGGGCTCTCGCCGCAACCGCGACCTCGCGGGCTCCGCATGGACCGGCCAAACGACCCGCGAACAAGGCGGCGGAGAGCGCGTCGAGGTAGATCTCCCGCGCCCGTCGAGGGTCGAACGGCTCGAAGTCCTTGGCGGCAGTGAGCAGCAGCCCCGGCGCCTCGTTCCCACGTTCGGAAGCGAACCAGATGCGCGCCCGAAGGAGATCCAGCTCCGCTCGCTGAACGCCGTCCAGCGGTCCCGCCTCGGCGGTCGCAGCCAGCGTGAGTGCCTCGTCGAACGCGCCTGCCTCGTGTTTCGCCTGTGCCGCCGCGAGGGCGCGGGCGACCCGACGAGCCGGGTCGAGCGTCAGCACGGATGAGCGCTCCAAGAAGGCGGCGGCCGCGGCGAATCCGCCGCGTGCCTGCGCTCGCGCCGCCGAACGCTCGAGCTCCAGGGCGACGTCCTCGTCGGGCATCGACGTGGCCTGCGCACGGTGCCAGGCGCGTCGATCGGGATCGACGTCCGGATCGGTGGCGTCGGCGAGCGCGAGATGGGCCTCGCTTCGCTCATCTGCGGTGGCTGCCCGGTACACAGCCGAACGCGCCAACGGATGACGGAAAACGACACCGGCGTTCAAGTCGAGCAGGCCGTCCGATTCCAGCGTTTGCGCCGCGGACTCGGGGATCTCGAGCCACTCCGCCGCGCGAGAGACAAGCGCGAGATCGCCCGTCGGATCTGCCGCAGCGAGGAGCAACAGGCGCCGACCATCAGGTGCGACGCTCGCGAGTCGTTGGGCGAAGTGTTCCTCGATCCGAGCGGACAGCGAGATCGCTGCGGGCAACCCGAACCCACCGGCGAGCTGCGTCGGCGTCATGCCGCGCGGCAGCTCCAGGAGCGCGAGCGGATTCCCGCGCGTCTCCACGATGATGCGATCGAACACTTGCTCATCAACGCGAGCCGGCAGGACGGACTCCAGCAGGACCCGGGCATCACGCCGTCCCAAGGGACCGACGTTGATCTCGGGGAAGCCGGCAAGCGTGTTGCCTCGCTTGCGGGCCGCGAACAGAAGCGCGATCTTCTCCGCGAGCAACCGGCGCGCGAGGAACGCTAGCGCGCGCGCCGACGCATCGTCCAACCACTGCGCGTCATCGACCACGCAGAGTAACGGGCGCGCCTCGGCCTCCTCCGACAGCAGACCGAGGACGGCAAGCCCGACGAGGAACGGATCGGGCGCCGGCCCGACGGCGCGTCCGAACGCGACGGCGAGCGCATTGCGCTGGGGATCGGGCAGGCGATCGGTCAGTTCGATGATCGGTGAACACAACTGTTGGAGCGCGGCGTACGGGAGCTCCATCTCCCCTTCGACCCCCGCAGTGCGGACGACCCGGAAGTCCCCTCCGTTCTCCACCGCGAACTCCAGCAAGGCGGTCTTGCCCACGCCGGGTTCTCCGTGCAGAACCAAGACGCCACCGTGCCCGGCACGCACGCCCTCCAGCAGGCGTTCGAGCACCTCGCGCTCGCGATCACGGCCGAGCAGCCGCGGTTCGACCTGCCTCGAGACCATCACAGGCACGATAGCCGCGCCTTTCCCTTCCGTCGCGGCGACCGGTCGGAAGACGCTGGGGCTCGGACTACGGCTTTCCAGGATTCGATTACCCCTCGCGGTGAACGACGATCTCCCAACAGCACGGCCGGATCGGCCGATCAGAAGGAGGGGAATCAGCATGAGCCAGACGCTCACGATCGACCAGCGGATCGAGGTCCCTCGGAGGTTCATGGCAGAGGTCTTCAACGGGCACGACCCGGAGCGGGCGCGGGACTTCTTCACCGCGGATGCCCTCTGGCACGGTCCCTCCATCGCCGAGGTCGCTGGCGTGGACAGCATCGTTGGGCTACTCGGCGCCTTCATCGGCGCGCTGTCGGACATCAACGCCGAGGAGCAAGACGTCATCGCGAGCGGCGACCTCGTCGCGTTGCGGCTGGTCGTCACCGCCACCCAGGCCGGCGACCTGCTCGGGATCCCGTCCAGCGGACGCGACGTCCGGTGGGACGCGGTCGACATCTACCGGGTCACCGACGACAGCAAGATCAGCGAGCAGTGGGCGTTCGAAGACATGGCGGCGATCGGCAGCCAGCTCGGGGCCTTCTCCCTCCCCTGGGCGAACTGACCACTTCGAACGAAGGAGCGAACGATGAGCACCTCAGACACGACAACTCCGGCAACGTCCGGACCGGCCGACGCCCTACCCGACTACGCGCCCGTGCCGAAGTCGTCCTTCGGCCCTGCTCTCAACGAGCAGGGCTACTACGTCGGACGCGTCGAGCGGAACCTCTACTGGGTCACGGACGGCGTCTACCAAGCGGCGTTCCTGACCACGCCGGACGGCGTCGTCCTCTTCGACGCACCGCCGAGCATCGGGCACAACCTCCAGCGGGCTATCGACGAGATCGCGCGAGCCAACGGCGTGAGCAACAAGGTGACCTACCTGGTCCACACCCACCACCACGCGGACCACGGGGGCGCATCCTCGCTCTTCGGCAAGGACGTCGTGCGGATCGGGCACGAGGAGACCCGGCGGCTCCTGCTCCGGGACGACGACCCGGGTCGACCGGCACCGGAGGAGACGTTCAGCGAGCGCCGGACCCTCGAGATCGGCGGCGAGCGGATCGAACTCGCATGGCACGGCGCCAACCACACTCCGGACAACAGCGTCATCCACTTTCCCGAGCACGACGCGCTGATGATGGTCGACATCGTGAACGTGGGCTGGGTGCCCGTGTACGTCGTCAATCTGTCCGACGACATCCCGGGCTACCTCGGGATGCCGGCCACGGCGTTGACCTACCCCTGGAAGACCCTCATCAGTGGCCACCTAGGCCGGCTCGGCACGCGTGACGACGTCACCCTGCACCAGCGATACATGGCGGACCTCGAGGCCAGCGCGAAGACTGCCCTCGCCACCGTCGATCCGACGCCCTACTTTCAGAAGTACGGCGCGGTCGGGAACATGTGGGGCGCCGTCAAGGCCTACCTGAACGCGGTGGGCGAGGCGACGGCCGCGCCCGTCATCGAGAAGTACACGGGCGTGCTCGCAGCCGCAGACGTGTTCACCCCGGACGTCGCATTCTGGCTGATGGAGTCGATGCGTCTCAACCGCGGGATCGGCCTGCAGGTGCACCCATGAGCGCCGTCGAGGCCGCCGCAACGAATGGAGATCCCCGGTGAGCACCGAGCAGCGAGAGACCCTCGACGCGATCCTGCGCCAGTCAGCCTTCCCCGCCGACAGCGATGTCGACGAGCAACGGCGACTCCTGAAAGAGTTGCTGTCGGCGCAGCCGCTCCCGGCCGAGGTGACCGTGACCGCAGCGGCGCTGGGCGGCGTCCCCACCGCCGAGATCACGGTCGACGGGATCCAGCCCCGCCACGTTGTCCTCTACTTCCACGGCGGCGTGTACGTGATGGGGGACGCCTTCCTCGCCGCCGACCTGGCCTCGCAGGTCGGTCGGCGGACGGACGCCAAGGTCATCTCGGTCGACTACCGGCTCGCCCCCGAGCACCCGTATCCGGCAGCGGTCGACGACGCTCTTGCTGCCTATGAAGCCCTCCTGCACGACGGCATCGCCCCTTCGGACATCGCCTTCGCGGGAGAGTCCGCCGGCGGCGGACTCGCGATCGCCACCCTGGTCAACGCCCGCGATGACGGGCTACCCCTGCCAGCCGCGGCCTTCGTCATGTCGCCGTACGCCGATCTCACCCTGGTGGGGGCCACGATGGAAACCAAACGCGAGGTTGACCCGCTCCTGAGCTTCGAAGCCCTCCGAGCCCGAGTCCCCGACTACACGGCGGGACGAGACGCTGGTCTCGGCATGATCAGCCCCATATTCGCTGACCTGTCCGGCCTGCCGCCGCTGATCATCCAAGCCGGAACGCACGAGGTCCTCCTCGACGACGCCGTCCGCCTCGCGGGACGAGCCGCCACCGCCGATGTCGAGGTCACCCTCGACATCACCCCTGGGGTGCCTCACGTCTTCCAGGCCTATCACCCGATACTCGACGAAGCGGCCGCGGCGCTGGACAGAGCCGGACGGTTCCTGTCGGCGCGACTCGCAAGATCACCGACTTTGGAGACCCGGATCGCGTGAGTGAGATACGAGTGAGTGAGATACGAGGGGTCGCTCGGTTCACGTGAACGACAGGAGCTCGGCATGAGCGATTGGAACGCGACAACCATCGAGGAGTTCCGAGCAAACGAGGGCAGGGTCGGCGGGACTTTCGAAGGCGCTCCGCTCGTCCTCCTACATCACCGCGGCCGGAAGAGCGGGCAAGAGTACGTCACCCCGGTGATGTATCTGCCGCACCACGCCGACGCGAACGTCATCTATGTATTCGCAACCCGAGGTGGAGCCCCCATCAACCCAGACTGGTACTACAACCTGACCGCCGCCGGCGAAGGCAGCGTCGAACGCGGAACGGAGACGTACAACGTGACCGTCCGCGATGTGATCGGCGATGAACGCGATCGCATCTACGCTGAGCAGGCCCGGCGCTACCCAGGTTTCGCCGAGTACGAGCGCCAAACTGAAGGTCTCCGGACCATCCCTGTGCTCGAACTTCGGCGCACGTAGGCCAGTGATGGAATCGATCCGACTCGGCCTGGGTTATGCCTCGTATGTCCACCCTTGATGGGCCTCCGGCACCCGCCGCCGATCCCGCCGCGCGCGAGTTCCTCCGGAACGCGGATCCGGTCCTCGCGAAGCTGATCGACGCCCGGTCGGACTTCCGTCCCCGGGCGTGGATGGACGAGCTCCCTCCGCTCGATGCCTTCGGTACGCTGATCTTCGAGGTCGCCGGCCAGCAGCTCTCGGTCAGTTCGACCCGGGCGATCATCTCGCATCTGCAGGACCGATTCGGAGGGCATCTTCCGTCGCCCGCCGAGCTACTCGCGGCTGATCCCCAGGTGCTGCGCGACAGCGGCTTCTCGGTCCGAAAGGGCGCGACGTTGCGCGCGCTCGCGGAGCGGTTCGTCGACGGACGTCTGAGCGACGAGGCGCTCTCGCGCATGACCGACGACGAGGTCGAGGCAGCGCTCACCGAAGTCCCAGGGATCGGGCCGTGGTCGGCGCACGGCTTCTTGCTCGTAGCGCTGGATCGGCCGGACGTGTTCCTCTCGGGCGACATCGCGCTCCGCCGCGCGATCCAGAAGGCATACGAGATCGACCACGTGCCGACGGAAGATGAGATGACGCAACTGTCGGAGCGCTGGCGACCGTATCGGAGCCTCGCGGTCAGCTACCTCTTCGCGTCCGAATACGACCGGCAACCATGACGGACTCAGTGGGGATCATCGGCGCGGGTCGGCTCGGTCAAGCGATGGCGCGTACCGCGCTGCGCGCCGGCCGCAGCGTGGTGATCGCCAACAGCCGCGGCCCGGAGTCGCTCGCGTCAGTGGTGTCGGCCCTCGGCGACGGAGTCTCGGCAGGCACGGTGGACGAGGCAGCTTCGGCCGCCATCGTCGTCGTCGCCGTGCCCTGGGACCGCGTGCCCGAGGCCGTGCAAGGCCTCAAGTGGAACGGTCAGGTCGTCATCGACGCGACCAACGACTGGGGCGCCGACGATCTCCAAAGGAGAACATCGAGCGAGCTCGTCGCCGATCTGGTTGCCGGCGCGCGGCTCGTCAAGGCCGCCAACACGCTTGGCGCCGACGTGCTCGGCTCGGATCCACACGAAGCCGGCGGCCAGCGCGTGATCTTCATCTCCGGCGACGACGCCGACGCGAAAGCGCTAGTCGTCGCGCTGTTCCAAGACGCGGGCTTCGCTGCGATCGACCTCGGCGACCTGGCAACAGGCGGCGCGATGCAGCAGATCCACCACCCGCTCTCCGGCGTCAACCTCATCCGACTCTGAGAAGCAGGTCAAAGGCCCTTTCGGGGCATCAAGGAGCTTTCTGACTCGCGCAGTACGTGTCGGTTGGCTGGCTACGCTCTCAAGCCAGCCCCGGCGCGCCGGTCCGGAACCAGATACGCCACGATCAGTGCGGCCGGGAAGAAGACGAGACTGAAGAGGAAGTACAGGAAGAAGCTATGACCCTTGCGACCGGCAACACGAGCCGGCCAGAAGGCGATGGCGACCCAAACGATGAAGGCCAGGGTCCACCACAACCAGAAACCGTTCGACGCGATCACTGCGCTACCTCCCCTTGTCGACCGAACCCGCTGATCCTCACGCGCCACCGCCCCTCAGGGGTCCTTCCCGATCGGACCCTTGTCCGAGCTACACGTCGTCGTCGATCTGCTCCGCCGCGAGCTCGGCGAACCCGAGCGCTCGCACGGCGTTGCCGACGGCCGACGCGACGCGAGCCGTTCCGACGATCGGGGCGACGGCAGCGAAAATGTCTCGGACCGTCTCGCCATCGACGCCGACGGCGTCGGCGGCCCCGAGGTTCAATAGGTACGAGGCCGGCGGCGCATCGACTGCGACGAGCGCGGCGATCCGCACCAGCATCAGGCTCTGTGCATCGAGGCCCGATGCCTCCATCGATGCGGCCGTCATGGTCGCCAGCAGATCCTGGACCGGCGTCTCGGCTGATGTATCACTCATGCGATCTCCTCCTCGGGTCGTGTGCCGGACCGATATCCCCTTGCGTGGTTGATACAAGTCGTTACACCCGGACATCGCATCACGCGAATCGGGTGAATCGGCGAACCTCGACCCCTCTTGCGGCGCCCGGGCACTGTCTCCCCAGACCGCGGGTAAGTTGAGCTATGGGACATCCGCCCATTAGGCTCCGGCGATGTCCGAGGATCCGGGGGGGGACCGGACCGATGGTTGCCGAGCCCGATCGATCGCTGCTTGAGGCAAAGCTTGCGATCCCTGAGCCCCACCCAGGCGGGGTCAGTCGCGCCGAACTCATCGAGGCCGCGCGAACGAGCGAGCGCCGCGTGATCGGCGTCTCTGCGCCCGCGGGCTACGGCAAGTCGACGCTGCTGACTCAATGGGCGCGTACGGAAGCTCGTCCGGTCGCGTGGGTGTCCCTCGACCGTCTCGACGACGACCCGGCGGCCCTACTCACGCTGTTGGCGAAGGCTCACGCTCGGATCTCGTCGAGCAGCGCGGATCTCGTCCACGACTTGAGGGGCGGTCTCGGCGAGTCGGTCCTGGGGCGCGCGGCGCCTCGTCTCGCGTCGGCGTTCAGGACCAGCCCAACCCCCTTCGTGCTCATGCTGGATGACCTTCACGAGCTCCGATCACCGGACTGTCACGACGTGCTCGGCGTCGTGGTCGCGGGGATCCCTCGAGGCTCGCAATTGGTCGCCGCGAGTCGGTCCGAACAACCGCACGTGTCGCAGCTTCGGGTTACCGGTGACACGTGGGAGATCGGAGCGAGCGACCTCGCCTTCGACGCAGCCGGCGCCGAGCAGATCTTCTCGGACGCACACGTGGACCTCACGCGCGAGCAGGCCGTCGCCGTGACCGATCGGACCGAAGGCTGGCCCGCGGGCCTCTACCTCGCTGCGCTGATCGCGCGCCACAACGAGGGCGCGGTATCGACGGTCTCCGGCGACGATCGGTATCTGGCCGACTACCTGTACCGCGAGTCGTTGATGCACCTATCGGAGGACACCCAGCGGTTCCTGCGGCGCACGGCTGTGCTCGATCAGCTCTGTGGCCCGCTCTGCGACGCGCTCCTCGGAGGGGTCGGCGCGTCCGGACTGCTGCGCGACCTCGAGGCCACGAACATGTTCCTGGTCCCGCTGGACCGTCGCCGCGAGTGGTACCGGTATCACGCACTGTTCCGCGAGTTCCTGCTGGCCGAGTTAGAGCGGGTCGAGCCGGACGTCATCATGAAGCTCCATCTGCGAGCCGCCGACTGGTACGAATCCAACGGATCCGCGGTGACCGCCCTGGAGCACCTGTTGCACACGACCGAGCGGGACCGAAGCGTCCGACTGATGACAGCGTTGACGTTCCCGACCTACCAGGCCGGCCAGATATCGACGCTGCAGCGTTGGCTCTCGACGGTCGGTGAAGCGGCGGTCGAGGCATATCCTCCTCTCGCGGTGCTGGCCGGCTGGATCTCAGCGTTGAGCGGGCAGACGGTCGAGGCGCAGCGGTGGGCATCGATCACCGACGCCGCTTCGTACGACCTGACGCCGGAAGACGGCACGGCATCGTTCGACTCCGCGCGAGCGATGCTTCGGTCGGTCATGTGCCCCGCCGGTCCCCAGCAAGCATTGACCGATGCGACGCTCGCGGTGACCGAAGAGCGGCCCTGGAGCCCGTGGCGGGACCAGGCGCTTTGTCTGAGCGCCGAGGCGCACCTGCTCGTGGGCGAGGTCGAGGAGGCCGTTGCTCTGTTCGCGGAGTCGTCCGCCCTAGCAGCAACGACGGGCGATACGGACGCGACCATCTTGAGCGAGTCCGAGCTGGCGCTCGTGGACATGGATCGAGGGCGGTGGGAGGAGGCCGTCGAACACGAGGACCATGCCTTGGCGGCCATCGAAGGAACACGGATGCACGACTACGCCACGAGCGTGCTTGCGTTCGCCGGCGCGGCGCGGCTCGCCGTGCACCGAGGTGACCTGCAGGAGGCGACCCGCCGGCTCACGCAGGCGATGCGAGCGCGTCCGTCGTTGACGTTCGTGCTCCCATACCTTGCCGTCCGGGTACGCCTGCACCTTGCCAAGGTGTACTTCGCGATGGCCGACGCAGCGACCGCTCGTCACCTGCTCCGCGAGATCGACGACATCTTGCTTCGACGGCCTTCTCTCGGTGCCCTCGCCGAGCAGGTCTCGGAGTTCCGCGGTCTCCTCGCATCAGATGTGCAGGTCGAAGGGGCGGGCGGGCCGCCCCTCACCTCAGCCGAACTTCGCCTGCTCCCCTACCTCCAGACGCACCTCACGCTTCGCGAGATCGGGGAGCGGCTCTTCGTGTCCCGCAACACCGTCAGCTCCGAGGTCAGCTCGATCTATCGGAAGCTGGGTGTCTCCTCACGCGGCGCCGCGGTGGAACAGGCGACGACGATCGGCCTCCTCGGCGCGTGACCCCGATCAAACGATGGATCGGTCTTCGAAGGCACCGTTGATGTCGTACCCAAGCGCCGTCGCGACCTTCGGGGCAGCCGCGACCACGCGAGGAAGCCCCACGGTGGGAACGACGCCGACGAGAACCTCCACGATCTCGGCTGCGGTTGCGCCGGCACTGACCGCAGCGTCGGCCTGCGCCCCGAAGGAGGGCCCGGAGCCGCCAACCGCGATCAACGCTGCGAGCCGGACGAGCGCGTGGGTCTTCGCATCGAGCCCCGCGGCTCCGGGATCGGCTCCGCGGAGGCACAGCTCCACGAACCCCGCGTCATTGATGGCGAGACGGCGCAGTTGCTCGATGTGATCCAAACGGCTCAACCTTCTCCGTCTCGGGGGGGTCGACGAGGCCCGGATATCGTGACCGTTCGATCCGCGCGCCGCATCACACACATCATGTGAATCGACCTTCACCAGCGTTCTGCATGAGTCACGCTCGTTGCCCGCCGTGAGATGATCCGTCGTGGTCGAAGTGCGGCATCGGCAACTCCGAGACGTTCATCGCCCATCGAGCGCCGTACGCCTCGAACCCGGAGATCATCGGCGGCGGAAACGTCGGGTCGGTGAAGCCGCCGACCGCAACACCGAGGACGTCTGGAGCGTTGGAAATCTCCCAGTACAAGGTCGAACCGCACTCAGGGCAGAAGTGATACGTGCCCCCATGCTGTCGCAGCGACTGGCCGGCTTACTGCTGTCGCTGGGAACCGTCCACGTCGTCGATCGGCCTTCGACCGTCACGTGTTCGATCGGAAGTCGCGCCTGCACGCTGAACACGCTGCCCGTCCGCCTCTGGCAGTCGTAGCACTGGCATAGGGATATGCGCGCTGGGTCGGGACCGTCGTACGTAACGCTGAGCTGTCCGCAATTGCACGAAGACTTGCGGGTGGCCATTTCCCCTCCTATTCGTTCGGACCCTCGATCATGAGCTACTCCATCGCGATATCGCGTCCGTGCACGGTCAGTGCCCAGATGACGGTCACGTCGATCGCGATCAAGACGAGCGACCAGATCGGGTACAACGGGATCCACGCGAAGCTCACCAGCGCGCTCACGGCCGCGAGGCCACGCCAACCGTCCGCGCCCACACGGCGCCGCTGAACAGGCTGAAGCCGGCGAGCACGACGACGATGCCGCCGATCAGGTGGATCCATCCCCATGTGGTGACATCGAACTTCAACACGTAGTTGGGCAGGACCGCGTAGAAGTTGTCCTTGATGATGCCGGACAGACCTGCGATCGCGTGGAACACGCCGATCAGGATCATCATGATCCCGGCGAACGTGGTCCAACCCACAGCAGCGCCACTGCGTTGTTGCGACATACCTTGCCTCCCCTCTCTCGGTCGGTTGTCGAACCCCGCGTCCGTCGGTCATCTAACCGCTACCCCCCCTTGGGGCGCCATCACACAGACGGGTGAAAGTGAGCTCCCCTTGCGATCGTCGGCCCGTCGACAAGCGAGGCCATCTCGTCGCGGGTTCGTCATGAGCGTTCCACGTCTTCGGATCCGCGAGGCTCGAAGGGTCCAGTTACCGAGTCGCGATGGTCTGCGCTGACCGCGACCTCGATCGCGGCATCGCCGGACGTGAAAACAGTGACGATCGGCTCGTCGCCGAGCCGCTTCACCTCGCCCGCATGTGCCCGACGCTCGTTCGAGAGGCCGTCGACCGGAACCAACTCGTCCCGATACAGGAACGGTCCTTTGCTCCAGACCAGGACGTTTCGAACCCAACGGCCTGAGCCTCGCTTCCACTTCGGTTTGAAGCCGTGGACCTCGCCACTGGACAGACGCGCCGCGCCGACGAACTCCCCGTCCTGGCGCTTGAGCCATCGCCGTCGTCCCAGGACGAGCGTGGCGAACACCACGATGACGATCAGATCGACTCCAAGGAGGGCGAGAAGTGCGATCAACATAGCGGGATGATGCCTTCGCCCTCCCGATGCGGCATCACGCGAAGCGCATGAAACGTTGCCAGTCGGATCGCCGTCAATCATGCGATTCGCGTGACGACACCCTGCGGAGATAGCTTCATCCTCCTGAAAAGACCCGACCGATGGAGACGGGAGGTGGCCGCAGGCAGTCGCGGTCACGGAGGGAAGAGGGGGGACCATGTCAACGCAAGCCAACGCCGACCAGGCCGCGAGCTGGCGCCGCGATCTCGGAGCACCGGACAAGCTCGAGACACGGCTGGGAACGATGACGTTCGCCGACGGCGCTCCGACCCCGGAGACGGTCTCGAACGCCTATGACCAGCTGGACCTCCTGCATGCCGTGAACGCGTTCATGAACGGCTACCAGTTGGCCTCGACGTACGCCTTGCGCCAGGGGTTCCTCGGCGCCGGGGTTCCGGACAACGCGATCTTGCTCTTCTCCGAGCTGATGGGCTCCGAGTCGCTGTTCCTGACGGCGAACGCCGACACGGTCTACTTCGTCGGGTTCGTCGACCTGAGCTCGGGGCCGGTGGTGGTCGAAACCCCGCCCGAGGCGCTCGGGATCTTCGACGACATGGCGTTCAACTGGATGGTGGATTTCGGCTTCCCTGGGCCTGACCGAGGCGAGGGCGGCAGGTTCCTCCTCCTCCCACCCGGATACGAGGGTGACCTCCCCGACAGCGGGTTCCACATCGGTCGCTCCCGCACGAACCAGGCGCTCATCCTCGGACGCGCGTTCATGCAGGACAGCGACCCGAAGCCGACGGCCGACCTGATCAGGCGGACGATAAAGCTCTACCCCTACGTGCAGGGGGGGTACGGAACCAGCATCGGGACCCTGCTGGAGGGAGATGTCCGACCGGGGAAGGCCGCCGATATCCCGGAGACCACCTTCGTGGAAGGAACCGGCAAAGCGTTCAACACGATCCCGTTCACCGACGGACGGTTCTTCGATCAGGTGAACGAGCTCGTCCAGGAACAGCCGCTCGGGTTCGTCGATCCCGAGATCATGGGCCAATTCGAGGCGATCGGGATCGTCAAGGGGGAGAAGTTCGAGCCCGACGCCCGGAGGCGCACGATCCTCGACGAGGCGGCGGCGATCGGAACGGCACTCTCCCGGACCGTGTTGTTCGACAGCAAGGGGATGGAGTTCTACCCGGGGTCTGCGTGGACCGCGATGCTCTTCGTGGGCGGGTACAACTTCGAGACGCCACCGCCGATGGTCACCCCTGAGGGAATCGTCCCGTTCCCGGCGACCGGTTCGCGGAAGCTGGACGCCCGCACCACCTTCTTCTACGGATACACAGGCATCACCCCGGCAATGTGCATGAGGCTGACGGGCGTCGGATCCCAGTACCTGGTCGCGTTCAAGGATGCCCAGGGTGCGCATCTCGAAGGCGACGCGCACTACGCGGTCTCGCTCCCCCCCGAGATCCCGGAGGCCCGCTTCTGGTCCCTGACGCTCTACGACAACCAGACGCGATCGATGTTGCAGACGCCGCAGCGGTTCCCTCGCGCCGGGAGCCAGAGCTTCCCGACGCCGGCCGCCGAGGCCAATGAGGACGGCTCGACGACCGTGCACTTCGCGTCGACGAGGCCGGACGGAATCCTGGAGGGGAACTGGATCCAGACCGACCCCGAGCGGGGATTCTTCGCGATCCTGCGCCTGTACAGCCCGCTTGCGGGATTCTTCGACAAGAGCTGGCAGGTCGGCGAGATCGAGCGCCTCCAACCCTAGGTAAGGGGAAGCGAGATGTGGGGAGCGTTCGGTTGGGGAACCCTGGCCGCTTCATCGCTGGTGATCGGCGCCATCATCGCCCTCCTCTTCCGCATCGGCCTGCGCACGATCGGGCTGATCATGGCCTTCGGCGCGGGTGTGCTGATCAGCGCGGTCGCCTTCGATCTGGTCGAGGAGGCGTTCGGGATGTCGTCCGGCCACGGATGGGTCATCGCGGGCATCTTCGCGGGCTGTGCGGTCTTCTTCGGCGGTGACTGGCTGATCGACCGTTCCGGGGGAAGCGAACGGAAGGATGCGAAAGGCGGTCAGCAGGGCGGTTCCTCGCTCGCGATCGTGCTCGGCTCGGTCCTCGACGGGATCCCGGAGTCGATGGTGATCGGCCTGACGATCTTCCAGGGCGGGGGGGTGGGCGCCGCCTATCTGATCGCGGTGTTCATCTCCAACCTACCCGAATCGATCTCGTCAACGAGCGGTCTGGTCGCGAGCGGCTGGAAGAAGGCACGGGTCCTCTGGATGTGGATCGCGATCGCGCTCGTCTCCGGGCTGGCTTCGCTCGCCGGCTACGCGCTGTTCCAGCATTCGTCGCCGGACGTCGTCGCTTTCGTGCTCGCGTTCGCGGCCGGAGCGATCCTCACCATGCTCGCGAACACGATGATGCCCGAGGCATATGACGACGGGGGCAAATGGGTCGGGGTCGCGACGACGATCGGTTTCGCCGTCGCGTTCACGATCCACGTTCTCGACTAACACCGGCGCACGAGGCACGGATGCCGTGGAGCATCCCCGAACACGGAGGTCAAGATGAGCGATCCGAAGTCAGGGGTCTCCGCAGAGACCCTGCAGTCGATCTCGACGCCCGACGTCGTGGAAAGCCGACTCGGGAAGCTGGAGTTCACGGATGGTGCGCCGTCTGAGGCAACCGCCGAGCTGCTGTACGACCATCTCGATTTCGTGAACGCCGTCCAGGCCTACCTGGGGAGCTTGGGGGGTGCGTCGTTGGCGGCGATGCGACGAGGCTTCGCATCCGCGGGAGTTGACGACAACGCGTTCACGTTCTTCCCGACGCTGATGGATTCTGCGTCGATCTTCCTGACCGGGAACTCCGACACGGTCTACTTCTGGGGATTCATCGACCTGTCCGACGGGCCGATGGTGCTCGACGTGCCCCCGCTCGGCGCACCCTCGGGCCTCCTGGGGACGATCGATGACATGTGGTTCCGCTGGGTCACCGACATCGGCCTCCCCGGGCCTGACCGCGGAGCGGGGGGTCGGTACCTGATCGTGGGACCGGGCTACGATGGTCCGCTCCCCGACAGCGGATTCCATGTCGTCCATTCGCGCACGACCCGTGTGACCGCGTTGGGCCGGGGATTCATGGTCGACAACGACCCTCGGATCCCCGTCGAGGCGATCCGGAACGGGCTTCGCCTCTCGCTGTACGTGCCGGGTGCGCAAGGCACCGCCGTCAGCACGTTCCTGGCCGGCGGCACGCCGTTGGCCGCCTCACCTGAGGCGCTCGCGGCGCCTTTGGTCGAGTTGTCGGGAGCCGCGTTCAACACGATCTATCCCAGCGACTTCGGGTACTGGGAGATCGTCAACGAGCTGGTGCAACAGGAACCGCCGGGTTCCGGCGATCCGGATCTGCTGGGATTGCTCGCCGCGGTGGGGATCGTCCACGGCCAGCCGTTCAAGCCCGACGAGCGGACGCGGAAGATCCTGGAGGACGCCGTCGTCGTGGGCAACGCGACCGCTCGCACGGTCGCGTGGGCGCCCCGAGCCGAGGAAGATGTGGCCTTCTATCCCGGCTCAGCCTGGTTCAACCGGCTGTTCGAAGGAGGCTATGAGTTCCTCGATCCGCCGCCGCAGGTCACCGCCAAAGGCGTCGTTTCGAGCCCGAGCGACGGGGCCCGCAAGCTCAACGCGCGAACCTGGTTCCTCTACATCGCGACCGGCATCACCCCGGCGATGTGTATGCACCTGACGGGTATCGGCTCGCAATATCTGTGCGCGACACGCGGCAGCGACGGGAAGTACCTCGACGGGTCACGCACCTACCGCCTGAGCCTCCCTCCGGACATCCCTGAGAGCCGGTTCTGGTCCGTGATGCTCTACGACAACCAAACACGCTCGATGCTCCAGACCGATCAACCGAAGCCGGACCTCGGCAATCAGTCGGGCACGGTCGAGGCGAACGCGGACGGGTCGACGGACGTGTACTTCGGACCCACGGCTCCCGATGGCAAAGCCAACAACTGGCTCCAGACCGTTCCCGGGAAGGGTTACTTCGCGATCCTGCGCCTCTACAACCCCGAGGCGGCCTTCTTCGACAAGTCATGGCGGCCCAGCGAGATCGAACCGATCTGATCGACCGTCTCCGATCGAGAGGCTTCTTCAAGGTGGTGGCCGCCCGAGCGGAGCCGACCGTGAGCGACATGCTCGATGGACCTGACGGCGGAGATCGTGCTCGAACGAGAGGATTGGGATGACGAGCCGTTCAGGCACCAGCGAGGTTCGAGAACGGATCGCTCGCCTCCGGACCTGGTTGGAACGACTCCTCATCTGGCGCGTGTGGGAACGCATGCTCGAGATCGAGTTCGTCGACAGGAGCGTTGCCCTCGCCGGGAAGGCGTTCGTGTCGTTCTTCCCGCTCGTGATCGTGGTGGCTGCCTTCGTTCCCGAGCGCACACGGGCTTCCATCGTCTCCGCGCTCGCCGCACGGCTCGGCCTGCGAGGAGACGCCTTCTCGCTCGTCCAAGCGTCCTTCGCGTCATCGGACGACATCCGGAGGGCCACCGGCGTGGTCGGCCTCGTGCTCACGATCTTCTTCGCGACCTCGTTCACGACGGCACTGCGGCGTGTCTATATGCGCGCATGGCGACGACCGCCGCACTCCGGGGTCGACAACTACTGGCGGGGACTCACCTGGCTGATCGTGGTGCTGGCATCCTTGGCGCTTCTCGGCCGCTTGCGCGCTGCTGCCGGCGAGGGAGCAGGGGTCGTCGGGTGGGCGGTCGTGGCGCTGGCGGTCTACGTCGGGCTCTGGTGGTTCACGGCGTGGTGGCTCCTGCTCGGCGACGTCCGCGTGCGGGTGCTGGCCCCAACCGGCGTGATCACGGGTATCGCGATGGCGGCGTACGGGCTGTTTGCCTCGGTGTGGATGCCCGAAGTGGTGACGAGCAACGAAGCACAGTTCGGCTTCTTCGGGGTGGCCCTGGCGCTCGTGACGTGGTTCTCGGGAGCCGCGATCTGCGTCCTTGTCGGTGCCTGCGCCAGCCCGGTCTTCGCGGAGGACACCGGTCGCCTCGGCGGGTTCATCCGCGGAGGCGAGCCGGGGAGCCTCAACGCCGGGGCCTCACCGGAGCTCCCACCCCCGACGCGCGATCTCAGCCTGCGCGACGCGTTCCGGCCAGGCGAGGACGCATGACCATGAGGCGGCTCTGAGATGGCACAGGATGGAACGGCAGCGGGGTCGGTCGACCCGGCGACGGGCTCGCGGACGACCGAGCGCCCCGTTGGCCGCCGGACCCGGCGCGCCGGCGGGATCAGGATCTTCTCTTCGGCGTCCGACGCTCCTCGGTCACGGCGACCCACCGATGCGGTCATGCTCGCGCTCGCGGTCCTTGGCGCGATCGCGTTGTCGTTCCCCGCGCCCGGGCCGACCGCGATCGACACCGCTGCTACCAACCTCGTGCAACAGCTCCCCGGCCTCATCGGCTGGTTCTGGGAGGCCGCGTACGCCCTCCTCATCATCTGGTCGTTGGCGCTGTTGGTACTGGCGCTGTTCGCTGACGGGAGGAAGCGACTCTTCCTCTACGAGGTGCTCGCGGGGGCGATCGCGCTCGGTTTCGCGATCCTCGCCGCCAGTGCCGGCGGCGTCGATGCTTCGACCAGCTTGCGGGGCCTGATCAACTCCTCGTCTCCCCCGATCTATCTGGCGACACGGATCGCCGTTGCCACCGCCATCATCGTGACGGCATCACCGGACCTCGCTCGGCCGACGCGCGTTATCGGCAGATGGCTGATCGGGATCGGGGCTATGTCCGCCATCGCGCTCGGCACTTCCCTTCCGATCGGGGTCGCCGCCGGCTTCCTGATCGGGTTCGCTTCGGCGGCAGTCGTGCACCTCCTCGTTGGGTCACCCGGAGGACGGCTCACCCTGGACCAGGTCACGGAGGTGCTCAAGGAACTCGGGATCGACGCGACTGCCACGAAGGACGCTCCCCTGCAGCCGCGGGGCGTCGCCCTGACCTTGGCGTCGACGCCTGAGGGCCGGCCGCTGCTCGTCAAGATCTTCGGGCGCGACGCTTGGGACGGCCAACTGGTGTCCGCCGCGTGGTACGCGATCTGGCATCGGGGCGCGAAGAGTGTCGGAGCCGGTCGGCTGGAGCAAGTGGAGCACGAAGCCTTCCTCACCTTGGCCGCCGAGCGGGGCGGAGTGCCCGTGATGTCGGTCATCGCTGCGGGTGAGGCCGACCAGGGCGACGCACTGCTCGTGCTCGATGCGAGCGGTCGCACGGTGAGCTCGCTCGATGAGAGCCAGGTCGACATCGATCTCTTGCGCGGCTCGTGGCAGGTCCTCGGCGGTCTTCACGCGCTCGGCATCTCGCACGGACGAGTGAACGCAGACACCCTGATCGTGCGGCCGGACGGTTCGGCCGCGCTCACGGATCTCGGAGCCGCTCGCATCGCCGCATCCCAAGGGGCGCTCCGCACCGATCAGGCGCAACTCCTCGTGACCACCGCGCTCGCCGCCGACACGGACCATGCGGTGACGGCCGCGGCAGATGTGCTCGGGAACGACGACCTCGCCGCGGTGCTCCCGTTCCTGCAGCCGGCAGTGTTCGAGTACGACGCGCGCAAGGCGATACACGACCAGCACCTGGACCTCAAGGACCTGCGTCAGCTGATCGCCACGCGGACGGGGACCGAGATCCCGCCGCTGGAGCCGATCCAGCGGGTCACGTGGAAGTCGCTCCTGAAGATCGCCGTGATCGGCTTCCTCGCGTACACGCTCATCTCCGCGTTCGCCAACATCGGCATCGCGACGATCGTCTCGGAGTTCAGGGGTGCCGATCGATGGTTGCTGCTGGCGGCGTTGGTCTTGTCACCCCTGTCGCAGATCCCCCAGGCCTTCTCCACGATGGGCGCCACCCTGCACGAGATCCGATTCTGGCCCGTGCTCATGCTGCAGTACGGGGTGCAGTTCATCTCGCTTGTGGTCCCCAGCTCCGCCGCGCGCCTGGCGCTGGAGGTCCGGTTCTGGGAGCGGGACGGCGTGCCGGGGGCAGGCGCCCTCTCGATCGGCATGCTCGACAGCTTCAGCACCTTCGTGATCCAGATCCTCACGATCGTACTCATCCTCGCCTCGGACGCGGTGACCGTGAACCTGGCTACGGACACTGCAAGTTCCTCTGGCGACAGCTCGGGGTTCAACTGGGCGGGCTTGCTGACCGCGATCCTCCTCGTGCTGGCGGCGCTCGGTATCGCGTACCTCTTCCCGAAGACCCGCGCGACGTTGCACAAGTTCCGCGAGACCCTCCGTGAGAAATGGGCGGATGCGAAGGAAGCGCTCCGGGTGCTCCGCCACCCGAAGAAGGTCGTGCTGCTCCTCGGGGGCAACCTGGTCGCGCAGGTGATGCTCGCGGTGATCCTCGGACTGTGCCTGCGGGCGTTCGGGCAGTCCGCGTCCCTGGCCGCGTTGCTCCTCGTCAATACGTTCGTCAGCCTCTTCGCGGGCTTCATGCCGGTGCCGGGCGGCGTCGGCGTCGCGGAGGCGGCTCTAACCGCGGGACTGATCGCGATCGGCATCCCCGACGGGGCGGCGGCCTCGACCGCGATCGCGTACCGTCTGGCGACTTTCTACCTGCCTCCGCTCTGGGGGGTATTCGCGATGCGATGGATGAAGAGCCAATCGCACCTGTAAGGAGCACTAGCCCTGCGTTCTCAACCGGCCAGCTGAGAGGAGAGACCGATGGCTGCGCCAACGATCCATGAGATGGAACCACGGCAGCGCCGCAGGGTCTTGGCGGCCGCGCTCCTCCGGGCGCTCCTGACCGCGATCGTCCTCGTGGCGCTGTATTACCTCCTACCGCTCGACAACGAGTGGCGCCTGTCCTCAGCGATGAGGGCGGTCGTGGGGCTGGCCCTGTTCGTCGCCGTGTTGATCTGGCAGATCCGGAGGGTCCTGTCGGCGAGACATCCGGAGATCCGAGCTGTCGAGGCTCTGGCCACGACGCTTCCCCTCTTCCTGCTGTTGTTCGCGACGACGTACTTCTTGATGTCGGTCCACGGATCGGGAGCCTTCAGCCAAGAGCATCTGTCGCGCACGGACGCCTTGTATCTCACCGTGACCATCTTCGCCACGGTGGGCTTCGGCGACATATCCGCGGTCAGCCAAGCCGCACGTGTGGCGGTGATGTTCCAGATGCTCCTCGATCTCGTGATCCTCGGTGTCGGGATCAACGCGTTCGTCAGCGCGGCGAGGGTGGGTCGACAACGGCAGTCCGCGACCGAAGAAGCCGGGTCCGACCCACCGTGACCTCCCGAGGTCGTCGCTGGAAGATCCGTCGCGAGGCATGAACGATCATGGATATCCTTCGCCGGAGGCCCACGTGCATGTAGCGCCCAACGGCTGGTCCGCACGACTGTACTGGCAGTGGATCCTGTACAACTCCGTTGCTTTCGTTGTCGTGCTGACCGCCGTAGCGGTGCTTTCGCTGATCAGCGCGGATGTGCTGCATCTCGAGTTAGCCGATAGGAGCAAGCTGGTCGCCCTGCTCGTGGCGATCCTTGGTGCCTTGCTGTTCGGTGGCGTGCTCGGGACGCTGCAATGGATGGTCATCCGTCAGCGCGTGCCGATCCCCCGGAAGCGATGGATCGTGGCGAGCGTTGGACCGGCCTTGTTGGGCTGGCTGTTCGTGATCACGCCGGCGGTGCTGAACGCTCAGGACTCCAACACGAGCGTCAGCGGCGCGTATCTGCTCGCCGCCAGCCAGACGCTGGCGCTCGGGCCGCTTCTTGGCCTATCCCAGGCGAACGTCCTCCGCCCCTATACCAGCCGATGGGCGTGGTGGATCGCCGCCAACATCGTCTCCTGGCTCATCGTGGACGCCGTTTTCCTCCTGCTATCGCAGTGGTTCGACGCGCTCGACTTCACTCGTCAAGACGGCTCCGTCGCACAGGTGTACTTGATGCTCGTTCTCTCGACGCCGCTCACGGGTCGCATGCTCCTCTGGGTGCTGGCACCGTCGGCGATCCTCAGCCAGGATGAAGCAACCTAGGGATCGGTGATGGGACCCGGTTGCCGGATCAACTGATACATGCGTTCGATGAGCTCGCCGGATCCCTCAACATCGGGGTCGCTTCCCCCCGGTGGCCGTAGCACTCGGTAGCGCAACCGGCAAGGCTGAGCGAGCTCGGTGATCATCGGGCGAACGAGTGACAGCTACCCATCGCGGTCGGCTTGCGCTTCCGGGCGACCGGGTGTACGACGGGAGTTCGTCAACGCGCGACCGTCGGGGGTTCATCGCGTTGCTTGCTGAGTCTGCTGTGACGTCCAGATCCGCTCAGTTCATGGCATATCCGAGCGGGTGGTGATGTCCATGGATGCGTGAGCGTTCGTGGACAGCTCGGTCATCTCGAAGCCTCGGGGGGTGCATGGACCATGGCGTTGGACACGTTCACCTTGATCGCCTCGCAATACGCACTCGAGGAAGACGCCCTCGACGACTACGACGCAGTTCGTGCCGCGTACGAAGACCTCGCGTCATCGACACGTATGACGCGGCAGTCGTGACCAAGGATCCGAAGGGGAAGGTCAAGATCGTTAAGAAAGTGGAGGAACCTACCCGACAGGGCGCGGTCGGCGGGCTCGCGGTGGGGCTCGCGGTCGGTGCGCTCGTGGCGTTGTTCCCGGCCGTGGCGATCGGTGCGGCCCTTGCCGTGGGAGGTGCCGCGGGAGCCGCGATCGGCGCGACGGCAGGTCATGTCGCTGCCGGGATGAGTCGGTCGGACCTGAAGGATCTGGGCGAGCTCCTTGATACGGGCACGAGCGGACTCGTCGTCGTCGCGGCCACCGATATGGAAGCGCATGTTGAAGGGGCGATCCAGCGAGGGAAGGACATCATGAAGAAGCAGGTCCAGCTCGACGCGAACGGGCTGAAGACCGATATCGACTCGCTCTAGCGCTCCGGATCCGCCTACCGAAGACGCGAAGGGGAAGGAGGTGTGTTTGTGGAGGATATGCAGAGCGAGAGGATCGCCAAAGCCGAAGAAGGACTGGCGGAGGCGCAGCAGGTCCTGGATCAAGCCAAACGCGCGGTCGATGCGGCCGACCGGGCGGAGCGAGCCGCCCGGGAGGCATCCGACCATGCTCGTTCGTTCGCCAGGATCGCCGTCGTCGTCGCCGGAGTGATCATCGCGTTGGTGATGACCGGCGCCGCCTTCCGCCGTCGCGGGTAGGCACGCGCTTAGCCTTCGACCGCGGCCGGCTGTGCCCGGCCGCGGTGGAGGGCCCACCGACGCCCAGTGCCAGACTGCTGTTCGTGAGCGATCCGCAGGAATCGCCGCGGGATGACTCTCTCGAGGAGAGCTCCGGACACGCGGTGCGTCGGCCGTACATCCGGTCGATCGTCTTCCTCGTTGTCGCAGCGGTATCGCTCTATCTGTTGCTACCGAGCCTGGTCTCGGTCTTCTCTTCGTGGCGCTCCCTCGAACACCTCGGCTGGCCGTTCGCGGTTCTCGTGCTCCTGTTCGAGGCCGCGAGCTCGGTTTGTTTGTGGGAGGTCGACCGTATCGCGCTGGGCTTCAACGGTTGGTTCCCCGTCGCGTGCTCCCAGTTAGCGGGGAACGCGCTCGGCCGCATCGTCCCAGGCTCGGCTACCCCGTTCACGGTGGTGATGCTGCGCAAAGCAGGGTTCGACGGCGGTGATGCCGCCGCCGCGCTCACCGCCTCGACGGGACTCCAGATAGCCACTGCGTTGGCGCTCCCCGTGCTCGCGGTCCCGGCCATCCTCGGAGGGGGCCCCGATCGATCGCGGGCTCACTACGGCCGCCTACATCGGAGTGGCGGTCGTGGTGTTGCTCATCGGAGCCGGGGCCGTCCTGTTCACGACCGACGCTCCACTCAGGTGGGTTGGTCGCTTCATCCAATCGTTGCTCAACGCCGCGGTCCGACGTCGTCGGCACGTCGACGGTCTACCCGAAGAGCTGATCTCGGATCGGGATTTCATCCGAACCACCCTCGGTCGCCGATGGAGATCCGCGCTGTTCGCGGCCGTGGGGAACACGGGCTTCGACTACCTGGCTTTGTTGTGCGCGCTACGTGCCGTGGGTGCGGCTCCCCGGCCGTCGCTCGTCATGCTGGCCTACGCCTCCGCCGAACTGCTCGCGCAGATCCCGTTCACGCCGGGCGGGCTGGGATTCGTGGAGGCAGGCCTGGTTGGCACGCTGACCCTCGCGGGCGTCCCGGGGCCCGCGGCGCTCGCCGCGACCCTTCTGTATCGACTGGTCTCGTACTGGCTCCCGATCCCGGTGGGTGGGGTCGCGTATCTGCTGTTCCGTCGCCGGTACGGATAGCCACCGTCAGGTTGGTGACGGGGTCTTCTCGGCGCTCATCGCCGGACCCGGCCCCCCTGTGTGCTCGACCGTCAGCGTGTGGATCGCATCCGTGAGCTTCAAGATCTGCTTGGACAGATCGAGCAACTGTTCGTTCTGCTTCTCCTCGAGCTGGACCGACTGCCACTCCTGCGACGCCAACACCTGGCGTTTCTCGTCCGCCCGGTTCTGGCTGATCATGACGAAGGTCGAAAGGAAGATGGCCTCAAGCGAGACGACCAGAGTGAGCGTTGGCCAGGGCTTGCCCTCGAAGAAGACCATCCAGACGGCGAAGAGCGCGATGTGCAGGTACACGAAGTGCATCGACCCCGCGTAGGCGGTGATCCGATCGGCGATCCGGTTCTGGATGTACTGAGCCCGCTCCTGAGCCTGCTCCACCAGCGCGGGGTGCGGGATCGCAGGCCTGACGAGTTGCCTACTCAACGTTTGCCTCCCTTCAGCGACGGGTTAGCACGTTACGCCTCCTCCCCAACCGCGTTGGATGGTCCGGTCTAGGATTCGAGGACGTCGGACCGAGAGCGTTCGGAGAGGGGGCGGCCAGAGATGCCCGAGGACCGCTACCCCGGGATGGGCTACTGGGCCCGCGCGACCCTCACGGTCGTCGCCGTCCTCGCCCTCCTCGCGGCCGCGTGGTCGGTTCGGAACATCCTCCTGTTGGTCCTCGTCGCCACCGTGCTTGCCGTCGGACTTGATCCGCAGGTCCGCTGGCTCCAGCGTCGGCGCGTATCCAGAGCGTGGGCCGTCACGATCATCGGCTTGCTGGGCGTCGGGTTCCTGGCGCTCTTCGCGTGGCTGGTGATCCCGCAAGCCGTTCGCCAGGCTCAGGAGCTCGCGCGGGACTTCCCCAGCTACCTCAATCGGCTCCGCACGTCGACGGGATCGCTCGGCACCATCGAGGCGAAGTACCACCTCTCGGAACGCCTCCAGCAGGCCTCGTCACGGCTCCCGGACCTCGCCATCGGGAAGATCCCCAGCATCACGGCCGGCGCCGGCAGCGTGATCGCGAACACGCTGACCGTCGCCGTGCTCACGATCTACTTCCTGCTGGGATTGGAGCGAGGGCATTCAGCCGGACAAAGGATCGTCGCCGGCGAGCACGCGGATCGCAACAGCCGGATCCTCGACGAGTCGCTGGAGCGGATCGGCGGCTACGTCTCAGGCAACATCTTCATCTCGATCATCGCCGGGACGTTGGCGTTCCTCGTGTTGGAGATCCTGGGCGTGCCGTTCGCGGCCGCCCTCGGTGTCTGGGTGGCGATCGCCGACCTGATCCCCGGAGTCGGCGCGATGATCGGCGCGGTCGTCTGTGTGATCGTCGCGTTGTTCTCTTCGATCGGCGACGGCATCGC
>Ga0307302_10000084_pt1 | contig 37457 bp, 35 predicted proteins | sample ER_DNA_183_FD_194490 | JGI IMG/M metagenome (GOLD analysis project Ga0307302, IMG submission 194490) | Bulk soil microbial communities from the East River watershed near Crested Butte, Colorado, United States - ER_DNA_183 | ecosystem: Environmental > Terrestrial > Soil > Floodplain | place...
CTGGGACTTCGCGAATGGCGATAACAATCCCACGGACGACCAGGGCCATGGAACCCATGTCTCGGGCACGATCGCCGCGGTTGGGAACAACGGTGTTGGTGTCGCGGGAGTGACCTGGAGCACGAGGATCATGCCCTTGAAGTTCCTCGGCGCAGACGGCTCGGGCACCACGGCGGACGCGATCAGCGCGATCCTGTATGCGAACGCGAAAGGCGTGCCGATCCTGAACAACTCCTGGGGCGGGGGCGAGTTCTCGCAGGCTTTGCTCGATGCGATCGAGCAGACCGACGCGAGCGGCGGGCTCTTTGTCGCCGCGGCCGGGAACGACTTCACCAACACCGACATCGACCCCTTCTACCCATCCGCCTACGAGGCGCCGAACGTCGTCGCCGTTGGCGCGACCGATGCCTTCGACCGCAAGGCGTGGTTCTCGAACTACGGAGCGCGAAGCGTTGACCTCGGCGCGCCGGGCACGAACATCTACTCCACCTGGCTAAGCGGCACGTACCGGTTCGCGGACGGTACCTCGATGGCCGCGCCGCACGTCTCAGGCGCCGCTGCGCTGGCGAAGGCCGTGTTCCCGGACGCAAGCGGCGTCGGCCTCAAAACCCTCCTCTTGCGCAGCGTCGACCCGATCACGGCGCTCGCCGGAACGAGCAGGACCGGCGGGCGGCTCAATGTCGAACGCGCGGTCCGTTGCCTCGGCTCGCCACAGGCCTGGATCGAGTCGCCTGTGTCCGGCTCGGAGGTGAATGCGGGACAGCCGCTCGAGGTTCGCGCGTTCGGCGCGGTCTGCGGCTCGCCCACAGGTGTCTCAGTCAGCGCGGCCCTGAACGGGAGCCCGCTCGAGCCGGATGCGCGCGGCGACGGCTTGTACTCGGCTTCGCTCATTCCGGCCGCCGGCCCGATCAACATCAGCTTGATCGCAGCTGCGGGAGGATCGACCGACACGCAAAGCGTCTCCGCGATGGCAACCCAGAGCTACGAGATCGCCCCCGGAGGACCCGCCGTCACCGTCACGACACACTGGGCTGGAGAGAACGGGCGGCTGTTCTTCGACGGCACCGCGGGCCAGCGCATCGCGCTGCGGATGAGCGGCGTCACGATCGGAGCGTCGCCCTGCTGCTCCGCGCAGGTCTCGATTGCGAAGCCCGACGGCACGACCCTCGTCTATCCGACCCTCGTGGGTACGAATGGGAGCTTCCTCGATACACGCTCGCTACCCGTCTCGGGGCGCTACTCGATGCTCGTCGACCCGCAGGGCACCGCCTCGGGCTCGATGACGCTCACGCTTTACGACGTGCCTGCCGACGTGACGGGCTCGATCAGCCCAAGCGGGCCGGCCGCGACAGTCGCGATCGGACCCGTTCCCGGCCAGAACGCAAGCCTCCGCTTCGACGGCGCCGCGGGCCAGCGCGTGAGCATCCGCCTGAGCAGCGTCACGATCGGGGCCTCTACGTGCTGCTCCGCGCGCGTCTCCATCTGGAAGCCCGACGGCACAAATCTCGTGTATCCAACACTCGTCGGAACGAACGGTGGCTTCGTCGATACGAGCACGTTGCCGGTCAACGGCAACTACTCGATCCTCGTCGATCCGGTGGGAACCGACCTCGGCTCGATGACGCTTGCGCTCTATGACGTCCCGCCCGACGCGAGTGCCTCGATCTCGCCGGGCGGCCCTACGGTCTCCGTCTCGGTCGGACCAGTCCCGGGGCAGAACGCGCTCGCTCGTTTTGACGGCGTTCTCGGCCAGCGGATCAGCCTGCGTCTGAGCAACGTCACGGTCGGTACGTCCACGTGCTGCTCGGTTCGTGTCTCGATTCGGAAGCCCGACGGCTCGAATCTCGTCTATCCGACCCTGCTCGGCACGAACGGGGGCTTCCTCGATACCAGTACCTTGCCGGTCAGCGGCAGCTACTCGATCTTCGTCGACACGGTGGGAACCGACCTGGGCTCACTGACGCTTGCGCTCTACGACGTGCCGCCCGACTTGACCGGTTCGATCGTCGCGGGCGGCGGGCCACTGAGCCTCTCGTTCGGCCCGATCCCCGGTCAGAACGCGACGCTTCGCTTCGACGGCACGGCGGGCCAGCGGATTTCCCTCCGCCTGAGCAACGTCACGATCGGCGCCTCCACGTGCTGCGGCGCCAGGATCTCCGTCGCAAAACCCGATGGGACGAGTCTGATTCCGCCTGCCTTCGTCGGCACGTTCGGGGCCACGCTGACCGCGACCTTGCCCGTGACGGGTCAGTACTCGATTCTGGTCGATCCCCAGGCCGCCAACACGGGCGGTATCACGCTGACTCTTTCCTAGTACTTGCCGTAGCTACCAGGCGCCGCCTCCGCCGCCTCCGCCGCCGCCCCCGCCGCCGCCTGAGAAGCCGCCCCCGGAGCCGGACGAGCCCGGCGGCGCAAGCGCCGAGCCGAAGCCGGACGAGAGGTCGCCGATCGCGAGTGCGGTCGGCCCGGAACCGAGGTCGCCGGTCGGCGTGATCCAGTAGAGCGAGCTCTGGTCGTGCAGCGCCTCGGGCATGTGCAGGTGCGCTCCCTGGAGGACGCGCTCGGCGATCCCGAACGCGATGCCGTAGACGAGATAGCGCTCCCAGAGCTCGAGCGTCGCCGGGGGCGCCTCCTGGAGGCGTGGGAAGTCGGTCAGATACCGCCGGAAAGCTTCCCAGCGCTCCGCTTCGGCTTGGCCGGCTCTGGTTCGGCGGCGCCAGAGCGGCACTCGCGTCGCCGCGAAGATCAGCGAAGCCCCGTTCGCCGCCGCGCAGCCCCCGAGCGCGACCGTGACGACGTCGCTCCAGCGTGGGGCGGCCGATCGGAAGCCGTGAATGCCGGTCCAGAGCAGCAGAATCGCCGTCAGGGCGAAAACGCCGATGCCGATCGCGAGCAGGCGGCCACCGCCGGTCGAGTACCACCGGCGGGCGCGGATCGCCGACGACACGTTCTCCTTGAAGTTCGTGAAGCGCTTGCTGTTCGACGCTCGGTCGCCCTCGATGCGCTCGCGGAACTCCGTGAGTCGCTCGCCCTCCCCTCCGACGACCGAGTCGATCACCTCGGCCACGGGTCCCTCGAACTCGGTCAGTTGCAGGTTTGTGTTCCCGACCGTGAGCTGGAGATCCGCGAGGTCCTCATGGCGCAGCCCGCCCCAGACCTTGCGTTCGGTCGTGACGGGGGTCGCCTTGTAGCGGCCGCGGCGGATGAGGTCGAAGAGGGTCGCGGTGAACTCGTTCGATCCCGGGGTCGTCTCCTGACGGAGAAGCGCCGGGACGAGAGCGGGCTCCGTGTCCGAGGGTGGCCCCTGTTCGTACTCGCGGTCGTAACCCGTCTTCCGCTCGCGGCCGTAGAGGAGCCAGACGAGAGCCATGAGCGCGAGCGCCGGTCCCAGGCCGAGGAGGAGCAGGTAGAGGATCGTTCGGCCCAGATGCCGCTTGGCGTCGTCGATGTGCTTGCGGTCGCGATCAAACTCGCGCTGCGAGGCGGCCTCCGCGGCGACGATCTGCTGGAGCCCGTTCCCGCTGCGAACCTGAGCGCCCGACGTCGAGGTAAGCAGGCTGCGGGGAAAGACCACGCGCAGCTCGACGAACTGATGGGCGGGCACGAGCGCGGCTTGCAGGTTCGCCCGGTCGGGCAAGCGCGCGACGGTGCCTCGCACCCAGACCGGGCTACCCCAGACTCGGTAGGAGGGCGAGAGGTCGGTTGCGCGCGGGAGTTGCATCGCAGCGGTCAGATCGCCGAGCCCCGTGGGCCAGTCGTCCCCCCACACGTTCAGGTTCACGTCGACGACGTCGTCGTAGGCGACCGCTAACCCGCGGAAGCGATAGGACAGCGTGAAGGTCCGTCGTTCGTCGGCGGCCGAGTAGTGCCAGACGATCCGAATGCCGTTGTGAATTTGCGCCACACCAAAACTGCCGGGCAGGGCGAAGCCCCCGAGGTCGGTGTTGCCGCCGGACCGGTACTTATTGGTTCCCTCGCTGACCGAGACATGGTCGATCGACTCGCCCTTGCGCACGGGAATGTCGCGGTTGGCGCCGCTGAAGCTGCCGGAGAAGTCGAAGGTGATCTGCTCGCGAACGAGGAGCGATCCATCGGGCTGGATCCGCACCCCGACGTCCGCGTGCGGTAGCGAATATGACTTGGCCGCCCCCGTACCAGGCCACAGAAGCGTCGCCGCGATCAGGGCCAGGAAGGCTGTGCTGAACCGGTTCAGGTCGAGAACTGCACGGACGGCGCCTCCCGCGTGGCTCCTTCCGTCTCGAAGTACGCCCGCGGGCTGAAGTTGAAGAGGCCGGCGACGATGTTCGTGGGCACGGTCTCGAGCGCGTTGTCGTAGGTGAGCACGGTGTCGTTGTAGACCTGCCGCGCGACCACGATGTTCTGCTCGACGTCGGCGAGCTGCGCCTGGAGCTGCTGGAAGTTCTCGGTCGCGCGGAGCTGCGGATACGCCTCCGCGACGGCGAAGAGGCGGCCGAGCGCGGCGGTGAGCACGTTCTCGGCCTGCGCCTGCTGCTCGACGCCCTGCGCCTGCTGCGCGGCCACTCGCGCCTTGGTGACTTCTTCGAACGTCTCGCGTTCATGGGCCGCGTAGCCCTTCACGGCCTCGACGAGGTTGGGAATCAAGTCGTAGCGGCGCCGAAGCTGCACGTCGACCTGTGCCCAGGTGTTCTCGGAGCGGTTGCGGAGGCGGACCAGGCGGTTGTACATCGCGACGACCACGAGCAGCAGCACGAGCAGGATCGCGACGCCGACGATTCCCCAGACCATTGCGCGTACCCTACGGAGTCGGGACTGACGATGCACACGGCTTGAGTCGTCCGAGTGACTACCCAGCGGTGACCTGAGCGACTACATCGATTAGTCGTACAGACACCTATCTGGTAGTCTCGCGGGCGCATGATCACGGACATCAATCCTTTCGTCTACTCCCATCCCGTCGCGGCCGAGGACGTCATCGACCGGGACGCCGAGACGCAAGAGCTCTTGAAGAACGTCGTCGGGGGGCACTTCGTCCGGCTCTATGCGCCGCGGAAGTACGGGAAGACGAGCCTGCTCAAACGGGCACTTCGCGACGGGGAGGCCGAGGAGGGGCTGATCCCGATCCTCGTCGACCTCTACCGAGTGTCGTCGATCGCGGACGTCACGGTGCGCCTCGAGCGCGCCTACTCGAAGCAGCTGAAGGGCGCCGTGCGCACGAAGGTCGAGGACTTTCTCCAGAAGACGGGGATCGGCGTCTCGCTCGGCGCCTACGGAATCAGCGCCAAGCTCCAGCTCGATCCCAAGGTCGACCCCCTGCCCGCTCTCCACGCCCTTCTCGACCTGCCGCTGCGTCTCGAGGAGAGCGGGGGGTACCGCGCCTTCGTGGCGCTCGACGAGTTCCAGGACGTGGGCAAGGTCGCGAACCTAGACGGCCTCATTCGCAGCCACATCCAGCATCAGGCGGAGGTGGCGTCCTATGTCTTCGCGGGCTCCGAGCCGGCCCTGATGAGACAACTCTTCGAGAACAAGGATCGCCCGCTGTACGGGTCGGCGGTGCCGATGCGGCTTCTGCGCCTGGCGAACGAGGACATCGCCGAATACGTCGCGGGCCGCTTCGAGCAGACCGGGCGCGGAGTGGGCGAGACGCTGAATCCGCTCCTCGATGCGGCGAAGGGGCACCCGCAGCGGGCGATGCTGCTCGCACACCGGCTCTGGGCAACGGTCGAGAAGGGTGAGACCGCGACGCTCGACGACTGGCAGACCGGGCACGCGGCAGCCCTTGCGGAGCTCAATCCCGAGTTCGACGCGCAGTGGCGCGGCTTCGATACCTCCGAGCAAAAGACGATGCGGGCGGTGATCGCCGGCGGGGGCTCCCCGTACAGGGGCGATGTCCTGAAGCGCCTCGAGCTGACGAAGGACATTGTCAGAAAGGCTCTGCCCCGGCTGAGTGCAACGGCGGAGATCGAGGCGATCGACGGCAAGCATGTCGTCGTCGACCCGCTCTTCGCAGAGTGGATCGAGCTCATCAATCAGGGCGTCGACGCAGAAACGACGTCGGAAGCCTCTTCCGAGTAAGAATCAAAGCCCTGTCCGTCGCCCGAGTAGGAGGAGGAGTCAGATGCTGCGCGAGTTCAAAGAGTTTCTGTTCAGAGGCAACATCGTCGAGCTCGCCGTTGCGTTCGTCATGGGCGTCGCCTTCGCAGCAGTAGTGAACTCGCTGGTTGCGAACCTCGTTATGCCCGTGGTTGCCATGATCATCGGCAAACCGGATTTCAGCGATCTCACATTCACCATCAACGACGCGGTGTTCCGCTACGGCGCCTTCATCACCGATCTGATCCAGTTCGTGGCCATTGCCGCGGCGGTCTTCTTCTTCATCGTGAAGCCGGTGCAGGCGATGATCGCTCGTATGATGCGCGAGCCGATCGAGGAAGGCATGCCCGACGAGGAGCGCCGACATCAGGAACTGCTTGCTGCACTCGGGCGTGTCGGGCGGTAGTCGGAGAGCATCCATCGTGAGCGTCCGCACCGGACAAAGCGGTTCTACGCGGCGAGGCCGCCGTGCGAGGATGGGAGCGATGGTGGATCCAGGCGAGCGCGAGCGAACCCTGCAGCAACTCCGCGAGATCTGCCTCGGGCTGCCGGAAACCAGCGAGCATCTCAGCCACGGTGCGCCGACCTTCTTCGTCCGCGGTAAGAAAGCTTTCCTCATGGTCCTCACGAACCATCACGGCGACGGCCGCTTCGCGATCTGGTGCGCGGCGGCGGCCGGGATGCAGGAGATGCTCGTCGAAGCGGACCCCGAGAAGTTCTTCAGGCCGCCGTACGTCGGCCACCGCGGCTGGCTCGGCGTCCGGCTCGATCGCGGTCTCGACTGGGACGAATTAGCCGGGATCGCGGAGGACGCGTACGCGGAGGTCGCGCCATCGAAGCTCGTCGAAGCGGCTCGCCTGGGTGATGACGCCGGCTAGGACACGCTTGTTCTGGCGGTAGGCCGACGGTCCTACCCGTTCGAGGGATTGCCAGCGGCGGCGTTCTGCGGCCCCATGTGAGTAAGCAACGTTCCTCCCCGCAAGGAGAACCCAGTGTCAGCCGTCGAAGCGCCACCGGACGCGGCCTCCGTCACCTTCCGGAGGCAGGTCCCTCAAGCGAGGGATCCTCGCTGCTTACACGCAAGTTCCGGGCCTCGCGGGCTTCTGGGTTAGCGACATGCCGGCCTGGCTCACACTGACGACGTACGGCACGCTTCTCTGGACGGCAGTGGCCGGCTTCCTGCTCCTGATGTTCGGGAAGCTGGCGCGACAGACGAGCATTTCGAGCAGTGCGCCGGGCGAGGCGACAGCTGCGGCACCCGTCGGAGGCGGCGGGATCGCAAGTGAGCCGTCCGCAGCCAACGGCAGCGGAGCAGCGGTGGACGATCGAAGCGACGATACGCATCGCTTCGCCGAACGACCCCTCCGCCTCCTGGTCGTCGACGACGATCCAAACCTGCGGGCTCTTTTGCGAACGAGCTTCGAGATGGCCGACATCGAGGTCGACGAGGCAGCGAGCGCCGCGTCGGCGGCCACGAAGATCGGGTCCCGCCACCCCGACGTGATCGTGCTCGACGTGGCCATGCCGGGCATCGACGGGGTCACCTTCTGCCGTGGGCTAAAGGGCGACCCCTTCACGCGCCTCATTCCAGTCATCTTGCTGACGGGCGACGCGACGTCGGAGAGCGCCGGGCGAGGTGCGGGCGCCGACGGCTTCCTGCGGAAGCCCTTCAGCCCGCTCGAGCTGCTCGCCCTCGTGGAGCGCCTCGGAGCGGCTCCCGAAGAGGAACTGCACCACGCTCATCCTCTGACCACCTCGGATCATCAGCTTGCGCTCTACGCGCAGGACTTCCGCCGCTTGCTGGAGCTCGAGCGTGGACAGCGGGCGCTACTTCAGAACGCGTACCGCGAGACCGTCGTCGCCCTGGCCCGGGCGCTCGAGTCGAAGGACGGCGGCACCGGCGCCCACTCAGAGCGGGTCCGCAGGTACGCCAACGCGCTCACGGAGGCGATCGATCCCGGCCTGCTCGACGAGCCCGGTCTGGAGTACGGCTTCATCCTGCACGACATCGGGAAGATCGGCATCCCCGACAACGTGCTCGTCAAGCCCGGGCCCCTCACGGAATCGGAGCGTCGCCTGATCGAGACGCACACCGTGCTCGGCGAGCAGATGGTCGGCGAGGCGGCGTTGCTGCGAGGACAGGGCGCCCGGGTCGTTCGTTCGCATCACGAGCGCTGGGACGGCCGGGGTTATCCCGATCGGCTGACCCGGGACGATATTCCGCTCGGCGCGCGGATCTTCTCGATCGCCGATGCGCTCGACGCGATGACGAGCGCCCGACCGTACCGGCCCGCGGGCACCTGGGAGCACGCGGTTGTCGAAATCGCGAGCGAGGGCGGAAAGCAGTTCGATCCCGAGGTCGTCGGCGTCTTCCGGGAGCGCGAGGAAGCGCTGCACCGGATCTACCTTGAGTTCAACGTCAACTGAGCTGTTCTACCTGACGAGTACGCGGCGCTCGTAACGGGACAGCGCGCCCTCGTCGATCGTGTAGACGATCGGCTCGGCGAGGAGCACCTCGTGCAGTCGCGCCTTTAGCTCGTCGACGAGATAGCCCTCGGCGAGCCATTCCATGGAAGGCGCGACGTCCGCCTGCCCGCGCACGAGCCAGGCGCCCTCGCCGAGCTCGCGCTCCTCGACCACGTGCGGCGCGCGCAAGAACCGTGCCTGACCCGAGGGCGCGCGGCGCGCCACGGCCTCGATCGCGTGCCTCGCCTCTTCCGGATCACTGGTCAGGAGCTCGATGCTGTAGCCCGTAGCGACTCCTCCCTAGAGGCGGCTGTAAAGAGCTCGGCTTGGATCGACCGGTCATTTCAGACGGGCGCGCGCTGAGGCGCCGCTCGCGGTGCCGCTTAGAGGCCATGCGGGCTTTGCCCGCGTGGCCGTCCTCACCCGCGCGTCCTGACGGTCGGCACCGCAAGCGGCGCCTTAGCGCAGCTGCTGCTCCGGGAGGAAGACGCGGAACGAGGCTCCGCCACCCGCGCTCTCCTCGACCCAGGCGCGCCCGCCGTGGAGCGCCGTGAACTGAGCCACGAGTGAAAGCCCGACGCCGGTGCCCCGTGTCCCGTCGTTCTCTCCGCCTCGATTGAAGATCTCGAAGATCGCCTCTCGATGCTCCTCCGCGACGCCTGAGCCGCTGTCGTCGACGGCAATCAGTACTCCGCCCCGGCCCGCCTCGACCCGCACTGAGACATTGGTTCCCGGCGGCGTGTGACTGACGGCGTTCGCCAACAGGTTGTCGACGATCCGCTCGACTTTCGGAGCGTCCACCTCCGCAACCGCCGAGACCACCCGAACATCGATCTCGTGCGTGTCGGACACGTGCCCAGAGGCGACCTGGGTGACGAGCCGGCCGATGTCCGTCGCACGGAAGGTCGGACGGACGAAGCCGTGCCGGAGCCGGTCGAGATCGAGAAGGTCGGACAGGAGATTGTCGAGCTTGTTCGCCTGCCGGGCGAGATGGTCGATCATCTCCTGCCGCATCTCCTCGGCCAGGCTGCCCCCCTTCTCTCGCAGCGTGACGGCGAAGCCGATGATCGAGGTCAGCGGAGTCCGCAGCTCATGCGAGACAGCGGAGAGGATCGAGTCGCGCAGCTCGTCGATCTGCCTGCGTTCGGTGATGTCCTGTGCGGTCCCGAGCATCCGCGTGGGCGCTCCGGTTTCGTCTGCGATCACGCGGCCACTGCCGTGGATCCAGCGCAGGCGCCCGTCCGGGGGTGTGACCCTGTGGTCGAAGGCAAAGGGTGTACCCCCCGCATACGCGCTCTCGATCGTCCTGCGCGCGAGCTCGCGGTCGTCGGGATGGATGGACTCGAGATACCGCTCATACGTGATCGCGTCTGACCCCGGCTCCAGCCCCCACAGACGGTAGAGCTCGTCCGACCACGTGACCTGGTTCTCGGGGATGTCCCATTCCCAGCTGCCGATGTGCGCGACCTCCTGCGCCTCTTTGAGGCTGGCGTGAGCCCGGGCGAGCTCGCTCAGCGCCTTGCTGCGCTCGGCCAGCACCGCCCCCAGGATCAGCAGGCTGATGGCGACTCCCGCCGTGAGCGCCTCGAGGATCTGCACGATCTCGGTTCCGCTTCGGTCGCCCAGCGGGATCGTCCCGTGGACGACTCCGACGATCGCGATCGCCGCGACGACGAAGCTGGTCGTCACCGCCCCCAGCTGGTGGAAACGGAGGACCGCCCAGATGAGCACCGGAAAGAGCAGGTGCGGATAACGCCACTGGCCGGCGAGGAAGACGACCGAGCTGACGCCCGCGAGCAGTCCGATCAGGACGAGCCCTTCGAGCCGCGCGCGGCGGTCGAGCAGTTGGAAGGGCTTCGTCGAGAGAACGAAGATGAGCGACGCGACTATCAGGTCGCCCATGCCGTCGCCGACCCACCAGAGGAGCCATTCGGACCCGTAGTGCGAGCCTTCGATCTCGCCCGAGAGCCAGAGAGTCGTCACTCCGTTCGTCGCGCTGATCGCGGTGCTCGCGACCGCGCCGAAGAAGACGAGCATGAAGATGTCGCGCACGCGGTCGAGAGCCGGACGGAAGCCCACCCGGCGCAGCAGGAGGCTGCCGACCAGCGCTTCGAGCGTGTTGCCGACCGAGATGAAAATCGCGTCTGCTCCAGACGCGCCGCTCGTCGCGTTGGCCACGACGGCGCCGAGCGCGACCGCCGGCCAGAGCTTCGGGCCGTAGAGGAAGAGCGCGGCAAGGGCGATTCCCGTCGGAGCCCAGACAGGGGTGATCACCCCATGCGCGACGGAGAGCTCGATGCCGACCTTGGCGGAGCCGACGTAGGCGCCGAAGAGCGCGGTCATGAGCACCGCGTCGCGCAGGCGTTCTCGACGCGGCTTTAGCAGGCCTTGCAGGCGGCTGTTCAAGCTGGCTCGCCCCGGACGGTACAGCGAGCAGCGGCGGGATACCAGGGTGCGCTCGGCTTCTCGAGCAGCGGTTGCCGGCCGTGGGTCGAGAAGCAGACGGCCTACACGGACAACGGCCACGCTCGCCTGGCGGCTTTAGAAGGAGCCCGGGACCTACCGCTTTCGCTCGGGCTAGTCCGCCGCTCGTCGAGGATCCCGAGCTGCTCCGCGAGGTAGAAGAACGTGCGGGCATACGGCGAGGCGGACGTCTGCTCCCACACGGCGTCCCAGTCGATCTGCTCGCGGAGCGCGCGGGCGATCTCGAGCGGGTCGGTCGAAGTCGACCTCGTGCTCGCGCATCGCGAGAAGCTTTGTCGCCATCACGTCCTCGAGGGCCATGACCTTCATGGCCACGGCCTGCACCTCGAGGTCTTCGGCGCGACCGCGAGGCCGCCGCCGAGCAGGAACGGGACGTCCGCGTCGCGCAAGGCGGCCGCCGTGCGTTTGAGCGTCTCCAGCAGGTTGTCGAACTCAGTCATGCCCGCTGGTTACCCGCCGGGGGGCCTGCATGGAACAGTTCACCCATGATCAAGGTTGCGGCGGCAGGAGACATCCATGCCGGAGGGCCGGACGATGAGCGTCTGGCGGAGACACTCGCCGCGGCCGGGCGCGACGCCGAACTGATCCTGCTCGCTGGCGACCTGACCCTGCACGGCGAGCCGGAGGAGGCTCGGACACTGGCGGAGGCTGTGCGGGGCATGGAGACGCCCATCGTCGCGGTGCTCGGAAACCACGACTGGCACGCCAACCGCCGCGACGAGGTCGTCGAGGTGCTCAGCGACGCGGGCATTCGGATGCTCGACCGCGCCTGGACCGTGTTGGACGTGGCCGGGACGAAGGTGGGCGTCGTCGGCGTGAAGGGCTTCGTCGGCGGCTTTCCCGACTCGGAGCTGCCGGACTTCGGGGAGCCTTCGCTTCGGCGCGTCTATGCCGAGACGACGGAGGAGGTGGAGGCGCTTCGGCGCGGCCTCGAGGCGATCGCTTCTTGTCCGGTCCGCATCGCGCTGCTCCACTACGCGCCGACGACGACGACGCTCGAGGGAGAGCCGCCCGTGATCTGGGCGTTCCTGGGCTCGGACCGGCTGGCGGCGCCGATCGCCGAGCACCGACCCGACCTGGTCCTGCACGGACACGGCCATCTCGGCACGTTCGAGGGCTTCATCGGCGCCGTGCCGGTCTACAACGTCGCCCAGCCCGTGATGGGAAAGGACTTCTGGGTCTTCGAGCTCGGCGGCGCCTAGGTGCCGACGACCTGGACGATCCAGCGGCGGTCCCGCTCGCGGTCGAGCTCGAGGAAGAGCACGCGCTGCCAGGTGCCGAGGCAGAGCTCGCCGTCGCGCACCGGGATCGACTCGCCGGCCGAGCCCAGCAGCATCGACATGCAGTGCGAGTGGCCGTTCCCGAGCTGCATGTCCTCCTCGCAGATGTTCTCCGTGCGGCGGCCCCAGTCGTCGTGAGCGTAGTACTTGTCCGTGGGCACGAGGCTGCGCAGGAGAGCAGTGAAATCTTCGAGGAACCCGTCCTCGAACTCGTTGACGCGGACGCAGCAGGTCGTGTGCGGCGAGTAGACGCAGACGATTCCGTCGCGCACGCCGCTCTCGCGCACGGACTCGGTCACGTCGTCGGTGATGTCCCGCACGGAGAGCCCCCCGGCCGTCCTCAGCCGCCGCTCGTGCTGGAACACCTTCACCGCCGCCGATGTTAGCGCCGCCCGAACCGGAGTGCGCCGGTTCCGCCCGGCCTTTCAACACATGCCCAGGGCCAGGCCCTGGGCATGACCATCGCAGACATGGCAAGTGCCTGGCCCTGGACGCGGCGGCCCCAGACACGTCCAGGGCCTGGCCCTGGACTTGTCTCTAGGGGAGATGGCTGCTTGCCTGGGCTACGCTTGGCGCGCCGGGCCCGTAGCTCAGCTGGTTAGAGCAGCGGACTCATAATCCGTTGGTCCCTGGTTCGAATCCAGGCGGGCCCAAAGAGGAAGCCCCCGCACAGGGGCTTCCTCGTTTCCGGGTTCGGCAACGCGAGGGGCAGGGTGACAACGGAAAGTCAACACTTGAGCGCGTGCGAAGCGTCTATGCGCTTTCGCCGCCGGCCAGTGGTAGCTGCGCGTCCTTTAGGCCGACCACGCTGTTCGTCGCCGGGACCGTGGTCACCAGGAGTTGACCAACAGGGGCGGCGCAAGTCGAGCCCCCAAAGCCCGGTTTTGAAGGTCTGAGCGGGAAGGCCGCTCCGCTCAGCTACGCGGCTCTCACGCGTCTCGGCTCCGCTCAGGTCATGTGGGGTCAGGTCAGGTGGGCAGAAATCTGGGCAGAAGTTCGCTCACGTCAGAAGGCGGAACGATCGACGTCCTGTTCTCGACAGTACGACGACCGTTGCGCGGAGACAGCCGGCCTAGGGCACCTTGGCGATGATCGCACGCGTCTCCTCCGGATTGAAGGCGCGAAGCGTGGTCGTGCGGACGTTCCCCCTCGCCGGAGATTGCGAGCGCCGCTGCGGTCATCGTCTCGTCGTCGGGCGCCTCTCCAATGCTCACGATGTCGTAGGGGCCGATCGTCCAGTAGGTCTCCTTGATGCTCACTCCCAACTCACCTTCGTGCTAATCAGCCTCGCTCGAAGCGCGCCTGCTCCTCCGCCGTCCGCTCGGCCGTGGGAACCGCTTCGAGCCGCTCATCGGGAATCTCCTTGCCGCTTTCGATGGAGCGTCCGTAGGTACCGTCGAGAAGTCGAGCCTCAGCGCGCTCAACGGCGGCGAGCTCAGCTCGCAGATCATCGGCTTGTCCCTCGTCGAACTCCTCTTCGTAGAGCTGCGACGCGGCATCCGCCATCTCATCCTGCCCAGCCAGCTCCTCCCTTCCGGGAACGCTGACTTGAGCGAGCGCCTGCTCGATCCGGGCGCGCTCGCGGCGAAGAAGGTCTCGTGCTCTTTCGAGCTCCATCTGGTCAGCGCAGTGTTTCAAACAGCTCGCTGCCAGCCGGGCGATCTCGAGTCCAGTAGTGCGCCGAGGTCTCTGTCGCTCTTCCACCAGTGAACGACAGCGACGCAGGTCGACGGGTCGAGCGAACCACTCCCTGCCGCCAGGCCCGTTCGGGGCGAAACATCGTGGTAGTGGGAACAGGCGTTCGGCAGGCGGAGTTTCGGCCGGCACCGCGGGACGAACAACTCGGCGCCAGGTGGCATAAGCCCAATGTTGCACTGTTGCGGCAAATCCGAGGTACAGGAAGCGAGGCGCTAGGCGCGCGCTGAGCGACGTACACTCGGAGGGATGCCCGAGGAGAAGCGACCCGATATCCGCCCGCAGCTCCGCGAGTTCCTTGCGTGGTACGAGGAGGTGTTGGGGAGGATTAAATCCGGGGCGCTCGTGGCTCCAGGAGAACAGGAGCGTCTCACAGAAGAGGCGTCAGCCGTGGCTCATCTCCTCGATCTCCTTGATTCCAGGGCGGACGAGCCCGCCAGCTAGCCGCACGGGCCGCGCCGCGTTGGCTTGAAGTGCGCGTAGTTCGGACGATCGGCCGGCCATACGACTCGACCTCAAATCCGAGCACGGTCGTGTACCACTCCGAGCCGACGAGACCGCCGCGGGGGGAAGGAGCTCTGCGACCGCCTCGACCGTGAACTCACGCCCGACGACAGCCGCCCGCTCGGCGACCGCACGCTCGCCCGGGCCTTCGGTCGAGGCAGGCGGCGAGGATCGCGTGAATCGTCGGCGCAGTTGAGGGAAGGACTTCGACACCGTCGGCGGCGAGCAGGGCGACGAACTGCTCTGCGAAAAGCGGATTGCCCTCCGCGAGCGCGACGGCCCGGGTGCGCAGGTCGCGGTTCAGGCTCCATCCGCCTGGCAAGTTGTCGATCAGCGCCTCGGTGTCCTCGGACGAGAGCGGCGCCAGCTCGATCGCGCCGGCTGCCCAGGCCGGACGCGACTCGAAGAGCTCCGGGCGCGAGAGGCACAGAATCAGCACTAAGCCATTCCGCCGATGACACAACCTCGGGCAGAGCCATCACAGTCTCCCTGCGGACTGGGCCGCTGGGTTAGCGGTGCCGCCGGTACTGCAGCTCGACGATCCCGTTGCTGGAGGCGGTGCTGGAGACCAGGTCGAGCCGGTAGGACTTGGGGACGCCGTCGAACAGCCGGGTGCCCTCGCCCGCAACGTAGGGGAACAAGCTCAGCTGGAGCTCGTCGATCAGGTCGAGCAGCATGAGCGACCGCCAGAAGCTGACGCCGCCCCAGACCACGATGTGGCCGTCGCCGCCCAGCCTGAGCTTGTCGATCTCTTCTGCCGTGTCACCAGCGGCGATGGTGGTGTTGGCCCAGTCGGCCGTCTTCAGGGTCCGGGAGAAGACGACCTTGCGCGCGGCGTTCAGGATAGGGGCGAATGGGTGGTCGGTGGCCGTTGTCATGGACCCGGCGATGCTCTCGTAGGCGGTGCGGCCCATGATGTGCGCGTACGCGCTCTGGAGAAAGTCGAGTTGCGCCGGGTCGTCGGGCTCACGGTTTTCGGGCAGGTCGAAGCAGAATTTCCAAAACTCGGTGCCCTCGTCGGCGAGAAGGCCGTCGAGCGAGTAGTTGAACACTGTCGCTATCAGCTTCCGCATGATCAGAACTCCTTGGTCTCGGGTCGTCTGGGGACCGTGCTTGCTACGGGAACGCGCCTGTTCCGGGCCGCAGCGCTGGCGTGGCCGCGGCGTCTGTGGCCTGTCGCTATTGCTTCAGACGCCACTGCCGCCCGGAAGTCATCGGTGCCCGTCAACTGGCCGGTTGCGCGGAAGGCCGAGGGCGCTCACTTGCGCGAGCGTCCTCTCCCTTGAATTGAAGCGCGGACTTCTGCTTCTCCCCTTCGATTACGCGTCTAGTACACGCGCCGACGAGCCATTCGGCCCAAGCCAGCCGTCATTAGTCCCCAAAACCTATCCCCAGCTTCGCAACGCGGCCGGGGCGCCAAAGAAACGTCGTTGATTTCCAGCAACTCTCTGAGGTGTCGAGCCGACGGCCCGGCGAAGGTGTGCCACGTTGGCCCGCACATGGTCGAGGCGAGTCTCCGCTCGCCTCGAGGATCACAGCACCCCCACCAGGGCGGAGATAGGCTCAGTCAAGTGGACGTCGTGTTCGAGGTCGCCAGCCAGCAGTACCCGCTCGAGGAGCAAGCGGCGACGCTCATGGCGGAGAACCTGAGGGTGAAGGCGGCGCACGAGCCTGGCGCCGAAGGAACCGTAGGAGCTCGGGCAGTCGCCGACGCGATCGAGCTCCGGCTGATCGAGGACAGAGCCGACCCGATCACCCTGGGCGGAGACGGGGCCGAGGCCGTCTTCTACGCGCTGAACGCCCCGACCGGCGGCAGCGACCGGCCGTGGGCACTCTACGACGCCGTCAAACGGCTCCACGACGAGCGGCTTCGCCACAAGAGCTAGGACAGCCTGCCCGTCGCGGTCGAGATCCTCGGCAAGCGCTGCGAGATCGGTGAGCGACTCGTTGACCTAAGCGGCGTGAGCCGCCCCCGGTCAAGCGCGCCGTCCCCACGCAACCTGCTTCCTAGGAGAGGAGGCGAGCAGCTCCTCGTACAGGGAGGCGAAGCGACGAGCGATTTCCGCCCAGCCGTATCGGCGGCTCTCTGTCTGAGCGCGCCGGCCACGCGCCCGGCGTTCCTCCTCGCCGCGAGCGGCCGTGACGAGTGCGTCGACGAGCGCCTCCTCGTCGTCGGGCCGAATGAGCCAGCCCGTCCTTCCGTCGGCGACGATCCCCGCCGGGCCATGCGCCCGGCAGGCAATCACCGGTAGGCCGCAGGCCATCGCCTCAACCAGAACAAGCCCGAACGCCTCGGCGACCGACGGCAGGACGAGCGCGTCGGCCGCGTTCAGCGCCTGCGGAGGGTACCCCCTCGTGACAGGGTTCACGAACAGCCCCGGCGCGATCCGCTTGCGCTTTCTGAACCCGAACGCCATCGGCTCACCTCTTCTCGCAGGCGATCTTGTCCTTATCGCGGTCGAGGTGGCTGTTCTGCCTGTAGAGCCGGTTACTCCGCTTGAAGTTCGTGACCGGCGTTCCCGACGTGTGGTCGCGGGCGCCCCACCTTCCAACGCCGTGCGCCCACCGCTTGTTCAGGGCTTTGCAGTTCGGGTACCGGATCGCCTCGGCATCCGACGCTGCCTGTGCGAGCCCGCAGCGCTCCCCGCCAGGATGACCGCCGCCATCGTCGTCAGCGCAATCGGAAGCCTCATCTCTTCGTCCCTCCTTCCCCAGACCGATTTCTAGGGACGATAGGACGGCGGAGCGCCGGCTTCAATAGGTCTCGATGATCTCCGCCGAAGTCGTTGAGGCGGTAGTCCGCGAGGCTGTAAAGGTCGTCACGACCCGTCAGCAGGCCCGACGACGATTGCACCATCCGTGGGTCGTCGAGCAAGTTCGCTCAGGCTGACGATCTCCTTGCCGAACCGCAAAACTGCAGTGATCCGATTCCAGCGACGTTCCCGAGCGGTCCTTATTCCTATCGGTCAAGGCACTACAACGGAGACTTGGCTGACGAGCCGACCGGATTTGCCGTCGAGCTGGCAGAGATGGCAGACGACGAGGATTACCTGAGCTATGAGAGGGGTTTCTGGATGCACGTCAACATCGACACCGTCTGCTCCCTCGAGCAGCAGTACCGCCCGTAGGTCCCCTAAGCCGTGCGGCGCTTCATACCGGAGCGCCGCACGGCTCCTCAGCGGTGGCCCAGGGCGGAGAGTTGCTCGGCCAGGCGGCGGCGGAAGGCCGGCACGAGTGCGAGGAGGCGTAGCGCCACATTGCGCAGCGGGCGAACCGCCGCCGGGGCAGTGGCCAGTCGGGTGAGCCGGTGGGCAAGTGCGACCACATGCATGGCCTCGGCACGACTGCCGGCGGCATACTCGTCGAGCTTGTCCTCGCGACCTTCCCGCAGCGCGACCGACAGCGCATCCCCGAGAGTCATCGCATCACGCAGGCCGAGGTTCATGCCTTGCCCACCTGCCGGGCTGTGCGTATGTGCGGCGTCGCCGGCGAGCAGAACCCGCCCGGCCCGGTACTGGTCCGCTACCCGCTCGTGGATCCGAAACCTGGATCCCCAGATCACTTCAGTCACCCTCACCGTCGTACGACGCGGCCCCCGAGTGTTGAGCAGTCCCTGCGCATAGGCGACGTCCGGCTGCTCCGGCGCATCGTCGACTTCGGCCACGAGCCGGAACGACCCGTCGGGGAGCGGCGCCACGACCAACATGCCGGGTTTGGAGAAGAACAGCAGGACCTGGTCCGCCGGCAGGCCGCTCTCCACCCGGACGTCAGCCAGTGTGAAGGACAGCGACAGCGCATCGTTGCCGTCGTGCCCGAGTCCGGCCAGGTCGCGGATCGTGCTGTTCATGCCGTCGGCCGCAACGACGTACTGGGCCTTAATCATGTCGCCGCTGTCCAGCGTGACCTCGGCACCGTCGGCGGTCTGGCTCACCCCGGTGGCGACGAACGGGCGGTGGACCCTGCCGCCCAGTTCCTCGAGGCGGTCGAGCAAGACCTGCTCGGTGATGTTCTGCGGGACCATCAGCGTGTACGGATACTCCGTCGGGAGCCGGTCGAACCGGACCGGCACGAGCTCGCGATCCCCATCGCGGATGCTGAACTGCCGCGCCTGGATCCCGAGCCCCGCCAGTCGCTCCGAGACGCCGATCCGCTCGAGCAGCTCGAGGGTCCGGGCGTGCACGACAGCGGCGCGCGAGGTATTCGCCCCTGCCGCCTGCCGCTCAACCACTGTGACGTCGTGGCCATGCCAGGCCAACGAGGCGGCAACCGCCAACCCCACCGGCCCCGCACCCACCACCAGCACCTCTGTCCGACCAGGAAGCTCACTCATCACGATCTCCTTCACTGAACAGTCAACATCTGTTGGCCAATACTTGTCGACTTTGACACTAGAGCGCTCCACGGAGCCTGACGATGATCCCGTACTTGTGGTCGAGGACCGGATTGCCTAACCGGGTCAGGACATGAAGACTCTGATCCTGTTCTCGCCTGTCGAGGTTCGGAAAACACTCGAAGGTCTGCCGTCGCTGGCTGCGTTGCTACCGGACGCCGGTGAAGTCGGCGTGGACTCCGAGGCGTGGCCCGGCGTCGTCCGAAAGACGGACCTAGAGATTTACCGCTGGCTTGCCAACACCGGCTACGCACACCTCTCCGAAGTGGTCGGTCAGTTGGAACGGGCGAGCGCGGCAGGCTGTACGTTCAGCGGTCTCCTGACGACCAGGAGCCGCGAGCAGTTCGCGAGTCACACATCCGAGCTTCTCGTCGCTGACGATCTCCTGAACCGCGGCTACGGGGTCAACACGATCGACCGCTCGGGCGAGGCAAGTCCGGACCTCCGCGTTGAAGGCGAGGGGATCGACGTGGCCGTGGAGGTCTACAGCCCGCGAGAGTTGCTCCCGGTCGATGCCTGTAGAGACGACGTGAAGGACCTCTTGAACAACGCGGACATACCGGCGGACTACAACTTCCGCGCCGAGACGAAGCTCGAGCAGACGATCCCACCGGAGCCGCAGCAGTTCGATCCGTGGGCACCGTCCAAGTTTCTCGAGCTGACGCGAGAGGAGGTCTTCGAGGAGATCAGGTACGACGTTGAGAGCGCCCTCGCGGAGCTTCGCCCGCTGGACAAGGTGTATCGGCATCCGGGAACGCCGCTGCTGACGACGGTCGAGATCGAGGACGTGGAGCGGTCGCCCGGGCATGGCCCGGTGCGATACGGGTCGTACTCCTACCCTGGCTTTAGCGGCTATTCCCCGGCAGGCGTCTTCAGGACGATCGTGGAGCGGGCCCAGAAGAAGGCGAAGAAGCGACAGGCGGAAGGCGTGGACGCCAGCGCACGTGCGCTCGTCGTTGATCTCACGGGTACGAAGATCGCGGAGGACCTTCTTCGATCCCCGGCTCACATGCGCGGCGCGGAGGAGGCAGTCAAGGGGATCGACCCGAAGGAGCACGGGCTGGACGTGATCGCGTTCGTCGTTCGCGTCCTCCCGCGAGGGCTCGCCGCGGTCCTCACGATCGCGGACGACACCACGCTGTCGATTCATGAAGTGCAAGCGATGTTCGGGCAGACGGCCTGAGCCGAGTACGACCGGTGAGGCTCTTGGCCCGCCCTGCTCCTGACCTACGGCTGGGCGAGCACCGGTGTTTCAACGGCGATCTCCTCAAGCCCATCGAGCGGAATGTCGGGATACTCGTCGGCGAACATCTCGTCGTCGCTGGGAACGTCGCGCCACGGCCGCTTTCGGTAACGGCGTCGGGCGTTGCACGCCCGACAGTACAAGGAGCTTCGCAGGAGCCGACCCTCGCGGCGCGGACGGCCACCCGGTGGGGTGCGCAAATTCGGCCGGACCATCACGAAAAGTCTGATTTGCAGGCAAGACGGAAGCCGGGCGCCGTCGCCGGTACGATCTCGAAGTCAGTGGTCGCGTACGGCGCGTTCGCAGCTCCGTTGATGCGCAAGCCCGCCTCGAACCGTGAACATTCAACAACCTCAGCCCCGGTGACTTGATGGCTGCGCGGGCGCTCAGGCAAATCTTCACGCGGAAGATGAAGTGCCCGCACTGCCGGAAGCGGCTCGGCTTCTTTCCGCCGCCCACGGCGTGCCCACATTGCGGACGCCAGATCTACGAAACAAGCGACAAACGGCGCAGATACTGACTAGCCATCAAGACCTGACCATGACCTCCGCTGCGGCACGGCCACATCCGCCGCAGCGTCAGGGGCGTCTCGCGTCTCGCGTCCCGCGTGTCGCGTTCTCGATAGTTCGCGGCACCTTTCAGTGCTACGCGCCCTGTCGCCTCTCTGGCAGCAGTCCGAGTTTGGGGGACCGAGGCAGTTCTGCGCGTACCTGCGGCGCTGCTGTACCGGCCGTCGCGCAGTTCGTCGAGCGCCTGCGCGTCACGGAGCGCGCGACCAGGCGCTGGCAGCGCAGCCGCGATTAGTTTCCCGGCGCGGACCGGTCATACGCATTGAGAACCTGTGGCCCCAGCGGCCCTACTGAGGAGGCGCGATGAGCAAGCTTAGGTGTCATATCTCGATCTCCGTGGACGGTTTCGTCGCCGGCCCGAACCAGAGCGAGGAGAACCCGCTCGGCGAGGGCGGCGAGCGGCTTCACGACTGGGTGGTTCCGCTGGCCGCCTGGCGCCAATCCCACGACAAGCAGGGCGGAGAGGTGAACGAGAGCACACGGATATTCGAGGAATCGGCCCAGAACGTCGGGGCCAGCGTGATGGGCCGAAACATGTTCGGGCCGATCGGCGGTGGTGCCTGGGGCGACGAGCAGTGGACGGGCTGGTGGGGCGACGACCCTCCCTACCACCACTCCGTGTTCATTCTCACCCATCACCCGCGTGATCCCGTTGAGATGGAGGGAGGGACCACGTTCCACTTCGTCACCGACGGAATCGAGTCCGCGCTCGAACAGGCAAGCGAGGCCGCCGGCGGCAAAGACGTCAGGCTTTGGGGCGGCGCTGACGTCGCTCGGCAGTACCTGGCAGCGGGACTGCTGGACGAACTTGAGCTCCATGTGGTTCCGGTGGTGCTCGGCGGCGGTGCTCGCCTCTTCGACAACCTCGGGGACGCGGAAGTGCAGCTCGAGCAGGTCCGGGCCGTCGAGGCGCCCGGCGTCACCCACCTCAAGTACAGGGTGGTGACATGAAGCGGGTCGCCGAGCGCCGCGACGAGCGTCAGGCGGGCGCGGAGCTGTCGATGACCTCCTCGACGGTGAGCGGTCGTTCGATGGGCACGGCCGGGCCGGGACGCAGCATCCGCGCCGCACGCATCGATGCCGTCGAAACGGTCTGACGCCGAGCTCGACGACGCAGCGGCGCGCCGCGAGCGCCCGCTCAAGGTCCGTGCGCGCGCGGCCGATATCCTCACGACTCCGGCAGCCCGGCGATCTCGAGCGAGTCGTTTGACCTCAATGGACAGCCATCGCCCCGGCGTCACCAACTTCGTCCACGTCGGTCTTGTCGTCGAGGACCTCGACGAGACAGTCCGGTTTCTTGCGCTGCTCGGCTTCGACTGCGGCGAGCCCGGGGTGTTCAGCGGCGAGTGGATCGATCGGATCATTGGTCTCGAGAACGTGACGGTCGAGGTCGTGATTGCTCGCGCCCCCGACGGCAGCGACATGTTCGAGGTGGTGCGCTTCCACTCGCCTTCCGCCGGCGCTCAAGAGCTGGCGCCGGCCGCGAACCGTCCTGGGCTCCGGCACGTCGCCTTCAAGGTCGACGACGTGCGTGGCGTCGTCGACCGCGTCCGAGAGGCCGGCTGGGAAACGGTTGGGAGATCGTCAACTTCGAGAACACCTTCCTCCTCTGCTACGTCCGCGGACCCGAAGGTCTGATCGTCGAACTCGCCGAGCGGCTCGAGGGCGCGCCGGGCTGAACGGCCAGACTGAACCGCCCCGGGTTTGATGGAGGCGGTGATTGGCTGTTGCTTCCATGCACGGATTGGAAGCTTGCGCGGAAGTGGGGCGATGTGGCGAAATCCCCACAACTTTCAAGAACCGAGTTCTAAGAGCCAACGTGGGATTGGCTTGCCAGCTCGTGTAGCGCGTAAGACTGGTCCAAAGTAAGTGCGCACGTGTGCCTATGCAGGCCGTCAGGCGACTCGGCCGGTGAGCGGGCGCGACGGGGGTCGATCAGTGGATTTACACGTCACGACATCGAGATCCGATGACGTGAGTCCCAGGAACGAGGTCGATGGCGTCGGGTAGCGGTACTGTCGCCGCGGATGGCTGTTGATCGGTCGCAGGCGCTCATCAAAGAGGTCCGCGAAACGCCAGGGCGCTGGCTCTACCACTACACGACCATTGAGACGGCGCTCGTCCACGTTCTGCCGACGCGGCGCCTGCGCCTGAGCCCGTTCTCGAGAATCCGCGACCCGCGAGCACAAACAGTGGTTCCCAGGCGCAGTCGGTTACTTCGAGGGCGATGTCGACGCGCTGATGCCGAACGACGCGGAATCGACACTCCGCCTGAACCTGCTGCGCGACGAGTTCAAGCTGCTGTCGCTGACGCTCGACGGTGAGGACCCCGCCGAGGGCACGTATGGCCGCGGCTTCGCGCGATCGCGCTTGTGGGAGCTCTATGCGGGAGGCGGCTCGGGTGTGTGCCTCGTGCTTCGCAAGGACGAGGCGGCAAGCGTGATCACGCCGCAGCTCGAAGCTCTCGGTCGTGCTGCGCACGGGCGTGTGCGCTACGCGAACGAGCCCACGCACACCAACGTCATGTTTTCGTTCGAAGAACTGTTCGCCGGTGACGTCGACGCGATCGCCGATCGCATTGCGGAGCAACACCTCGAGAAGCTCTTCCTGACCAAGAACACGGAGTGGGAGAGCGAGCGCGAGTACCGGTTCATCGTCCGCTCGCCTGCGGAGTACGAGTACGTCGACGTGTCTAACGCGCTGGTCGCGGTCTGCCGCGGCCCCGAATCTGCGCGCGAGTCCGAGCACGCTCTGCGGTACTTCGCCAACGAGTTCGGGGTAGCGATCGGTTACGTCGAGTGGGATCACAACGCGCCGAGGCTCCTCGGTCGCCCACTCAAGCCTTGAGGGCCGCGCTGCGCCTTCCGTGCGGCTAGCTAGTCGGGTCGCTCGGTTGGTCGGGGGTCGGCGGCGGAGGTTTTCGCTTGATTCCGCGGGTTTCGGCGTGGCCCAGTTGCGACCGGTTGCCACTGGTTGCAACCACGCGGCTCAATAAAGGCTCTTACGCTGTTGTCTGCGCCGCTATGCGAGCTCTCTCCAGCGACCGTTGGGGTCTTCAGGCGCTGGCCGACGGGGCTTGTAGCGATGTGGTGAACAGCATTGACTGGGCAGGGGCGCTCTGACAGGGTCATCGTGGATCGTTCGCCGCGTCGCCGTAATGCGACGGCCTTGAGGATGTTCGCGGTGTCGCCGTAGTGCGACGGCCCTCGACGATTGAGGGGTCGACCCAGCACGGACACGGAAGGTGGACATGGCAGTTATCGAAACGGCAACCGAGATCCGTCCCTTCAACGTCGATATCCCGGAAGAGGAGCTAGCCGAGATGCGTCGGCGCATCGCGGCGACGCGCTGGCCAAGCAAGGAGCTCGTCGAAGATCGGTCGCAGGGCGTCCAGCTGACGACGATGCAGGAGCTCGCGCGCTACTGGGCGACCGACTACGACTGGCGGAAGGCCGAGGCGAAGCTCAACGCGCTCCCGCAGTTCACGACCGAGATCGACGGGGTCGACATCCACTTCATCCACGTCAAGTCGGCTCACAAGAACGCGTTGCCGCTGATCATGACGCACGGCTGGCCCGGCTCGGTCATCGAGCTGCTCGAGGCCATCGGCCCGCTCACCGACCCGACTGCGCACGGCGGAACCGCCGAGGACGCGTTCGACCTCGTGCTGCCGTCACTGCCCGGCTACGGCTTCTCCGGTGAGCCGACCGAACTCGGCTGGGACGTCGGCCGCACCGGGCAGGCCTGGGCGGAGCTGATGCGCCGCCTCGGCTACACCCGCTACGTCGCCCAGGGCGGCGATGTGGGCGCCGGAGTCACCGACGCAATGGGCCGCCAAGCGCCCGAGGGGCTGGTCGGCATCCACATGAACTTGCTCGTGACGGCGCTGGGTGGCCCTCAGCCGACGGACACCGACGAGGAACGCGCGGCGGCCGACGCGATCACGACGTTCAGGACGAGCGGCAACGGATACTTCCTGGAGCAGGCCACCCGGCCGCAGACGATCGGCTACGCCGTGTTGGACTCACCCGTCGCCCTGGCCGCTTGGATGCTCGACCACGACACGGACGCGTACTACAAGATCTCCCGCGCGTTCGTCAACGGGCAGCCGGTGGGCAACCTCACCCGGGACCACGTCCTCGACAACATCACGCTCTACTGGCTGACCGGTACCGGTGCCTCGGCCGCCCGGTCGTACTGGGAGAGCTACGGAGCCGCCGCTGTCGCGACCGCGGCTGGCCAGACCCCTCGGGAGGTCTCGGTCCCGGTCGGCTTCACGACCTTCCCCGGCGAGATCTGGCGGACCCCGCGCAGCTGGGTCGAGCAGTCGTACCCAAACGTCATCTACTTCAACGAGGTCGACAGGGGCGGGCACTTCGCCACTTGGGAAGAGCCGGAGCTCTTCAGCGAAGAGACCCGTGCCGCGTTCAAATCGCTTCGCTAGGTGACCGTATTCGAACGCCTGCGCATGCCCTCGCTCGGCGGCGCGACCGGGTGGCTCAACTCCGAGCCGCTCGGCCCCGCCGAGCTGCGCGGCCACATCGTGCTGGTGGACTTCTGGACGCTGACGTGCATCAACTGGCTGCGCGCGGAGCCGTACATTCGCGCGTGGGCGCAGGTCTACCGAGATGACGGGCTCATCGTTATCGGCGTGCATACGCCCGAGTTCTCGTTCGAGCACGAGCTCGACCGCGTCAGGCAGGCGACGAAGGACATGGCGATCGACTATCCGGTCGCCGCCGACAACGACTACGCGATCTGGGGCGCCTTCGACAACAACTACTGGCCGGCGCTCTACTTCGTCGACGCCGACGGCGTCATCCGCGACCACCACTTCGGCGAAGGGCGTTACAAGGAATCCGAGCGCGTCATCCAGCGGCTGCTCGGCGTCGAGCGCGACCTCGTCTCCGTCGAAGGGCTCGGTGTGGAGGCGGAAGCCGACTGGGACCACCTGCGCACGCCTGAGACGTATCTCGGCTACGGGCGCAGCGACCAGTTCGCCTCGCCGAACGGCGCCGCGCTCGAGGAACGCGTGGCGTACGAGCTCCCCGAGCGGCTGCGCCTCAACCACTGGGCGCTCGCCGGCGAGTGGACGATCGGCCGCGAGAAGGTCATGCTCGATCAGGCCGGCGGGGGCATCGCCTACCGCTTCCATGCGCGCGACGCGCATCTGGTGCTCTCACCTGGCGCGCGAGAGCCGATTCCCTTCCGCCTCCTCCTCGACGGCGGGGCTCCGGGCCCGTCACACGGCGTGGACGTCGACGAGGACGGGAACGGCTGGCTCCAGGACGGCCGCCTGTACCAGCTCGTGCGCGAGCACGACACGGTCCGCGAGAGGACGCTGGAGATCACGTTCCTCGAGCCCGGCGCCGAGGCGTACGTGTTCACGTTCGGGTAGCCAGAGACGGCGACAAACCTGGTCAACCATCTCCGCGTGCCCGGCGGCGTCCCGAAGGCGAAGCGGCTCGAGTAATGCGGAGATGTGGGGCCGTGTGGGGAATCGCCACATCTCGCCCGCCGGATGTCGTCTCACGGGGTCGCAGGGCCTGACGGCGACGGCAAGTCGGCGCCCTTGTTGGCGAGCACGGAGATGGTGTTCGCGACGGAGTTTCGAGCTAGACGCTGCCCAAGCCCAGGCCCGATCGGCACGGGTTAAGTGACCGCTCCATGAAGGGGAGCTGACTACCGGCACCTCGTTCGAGTTCCAGCTCGCTCTCCCCGCGGACGCTCTACCGAACTACCGATCCCGGCACGGCGAGCTGTACTGGCAACTCGACGTCAAGTCGGACGAAGTCGGGCGCGACACCCACGAGCGCCGCCGCGTCGAGCTCGAGCCCGTGCACGGCACGGGTTAAGTGCTCTTAACCGCTGGCGGCCGCCTGAGCAACAGCCTTGAGAGCGGCCGCCACACAGCCTCGGCGACATCTGTGGATCGGCCGGCTCCCGCCTCCCGATTACTGGGATCTGGCTTTCTCGCGCTCGTCCGCGGGGTGTCAGCTCGTGCGAGCGTTCCGAGCGTCGATTCATGGCGCTCGACGAGGGATTGTGGTGGCGGGTGGTGGAGCGTGGTGGTGGGAGTGATGGGTGGCAAGGATCAGACGGCGTCGACCCGATTTGGGCCCGTTCAGAATCCGGCGATACGCTCTTTGCGTGATACGGATCTACGAGGTGCAAGGCTGCGCGGCACGCGAGCAGGCAGAGCGACGCGCCTTCGCCTCCAAATCTAGGCGGCTGGACGGTCGCCGAAGAGCAGCTCGCGGATCCGTGTGAGAGCGCCGTCTACGTTCGGCGGCGCCTGCTCGAGATCGCCGAGGAGGTGCTCTAGTAAATCGATGGCCGTGGACGAGTAGAAGCGCTGCGTTTGGTAGGCCTCTCGCGCTTCCGTGCGCGCCTCCTCGAGCGAGCGCTGAAGCTCATGGACCTGGCCGTCGCAATCTGCCTTCATCCGATTGTGACGCTGCTCGAGCAACGCGAGCCGTCCTCGGAGCTCAGCGATCACCTCAGCCCGCGTCTCAGCAAGTGCAAGCGCCTCCTCCCGTGCGACGCCCATGGCCGAGCGTCGAGCGACGTAGAGGTAGGCAAGAAACGTGCCGACCGCTGCGGCGGCCGAAAGGGCAGCGATGATCGTGGGAACCTCGGCAGACATCGTCGCCAGCGACCCATCGCGATCGTCTAGGGCACCGACAAATGAGTCGGGTCGCAGCCGTGATGTCGCCCGCTACGCTCGGACTCGGGCCTCCCCGATGCCGCGGAACTTCGCGCTATGCGACGTCACAGGTTCCGCCTGTCGACTTACCGATAGAAAGTGGAACTCACACCTCCTTGCTCGGTCGCCTGGCCACAGAAGCCGACGCCAGGACAGTAGCAAGGTCAGGCAAACCAATTCTTTGATAGCTACCGGTAGAAAAGGTACCACGAACGAGTAGGAACGAGTGGCGTCGCGACACATAAAACTACCGCGACCGCGCAATCGTCGTCGGCCCCGAGTAGGGAGACGTCCCGGCCCTTTATCCTCGGGCCTTCCAAATCGCGTCGGCCCCGGCGTCCCCCGAGAGTCCCGCTTGCGTGGAAGGGCCCATGAAGGCCAGAAAAGTTCAGGTCGGCAGGTACTTGGGTCGTATCTCGCGCGTTATCGCGTTTCGTCAACGAGCCAGGGCGCCTGACCGACCTTCTCTGCGGCTGGAGGTCGAACCCCGCGTCGGGGGAGCGGGTGGCGCCCTGGCCCCGTCCGCCGTTCGCCGGCGCGTGCATGTATTCCTCTGAACTCGAACTCGTTGATCTGGTGGCTGATCGCATGCAGCGGCGTCGACGCCGAGTCGATCTACTCCCCAGCGGGTGGGTGGGAGCGCTCCTAGTTCGCGTAGTCGGGCTCGTCGTGGCGCGACGCCAAGCGGCGCCGAAACGTCAGTCGGCCTCGAGGTCGCGCAGCGCCGCAGCCGCACGCTCGGCTTGACGACGCGCGCGCTCGGCCTTGCTCTTTGCGCCTTCGAGGCGCCGCTCGGCGTCTCGAGCCGCGCGCTTGGCACTCGCGAGCTCGTCTTCAGCTCGCGCCAGGGTCCGTTCGAGAGACTCGGCTTCGGCTTCGGCCTGATCAGCTTTACGACGTGCCGTCTTCAGCTGCTGAGCTGTTCTCGAGCGGGGCGTCCCGGAGGCGCTCGTCTTGCGCTTTGAGCGTACGGCTGCGGCACTCCGCGCGAGGGCCTCGAAGCCGGCGGGCTCGAGGTCTTCGACGAGTCGTCCCCGCAAAAGCGCATCCCGTTGGTCGTCGCTCACGGCGGCCGCACGCAGGTTCGTTCCCACGCGCTCGAGAGTCGTTCCCGATGGGGGTCGCCCCGCGGCCTCCAGCACGTCGCGCGCCGCGCGCAACAGGCGTCGCAGCACCTCGGCCTCCTCACGGCGGGCCTCCGCGAACCCGGCCGCGTCTGCCGGCCCCTTCTGCAGGGACTCCCCCGCCTTGGCGAGCCGCCGGACGTCGAGCTCCCGCCCTCGCGCAAGCTGGTTCACGACCCACGAGGGGAGAGTCGGCTTCTGCAGTTCCCGCACCGCTTCTGCCTCGTCGCGGCGATCCGCTCCGCGAAGCTCCTTCGCCTGCGCGTTGCGGGCTGCGACGAAGTCCTGGAGCGGCAGACCGTAGAGCTCGTCGGCCGCCCGCTTGACCGAGTCAGGCGGCTTTGCGCGCCGGCTGCTTCCGCGACCCTCTCGCCGCGCCCTTGCCACGGCTCTTCCCCTTGCTCTCGGAGAGGCTCTGCCGGAGCGCATCCATCAGATCCGGGGCTTCGGCCTCGTCGGTCTCGGCTGCAACGTGCACCTCCTTGCCCTGCTGCTTCGCCCGCACGACCCTCTTCAGCGCGGCCGTGTACGTGTCCTTGTACTTCTCGGGTTTGAACTTGCCGGAGAAGCGGTCAATCAGCTGCTCGGCCATCTCGAGCTCCTGCTTCGAGACCGAGATTCGTCCCGGCTTGAGGTCCTTGGCCGGGCGGATCTCGTTCGCGAAATACATCCTCTCGAGCGTGAGCACGCCGTCGCGGATCCGCAGGCAGCCGAGATGCTCCCGGTCCCGCATGACGTACTTGCCGATGCCGGAGAGCCTCGTGTGCTCGAGGGCCCGGGCGAGCAGGGCATAGACCTTCTCGCCGCCGTCCTGCGGCCCAAGGTAGTACGTCTTCTCGAAGTAGATCGGATCGATCTCCTCGGAGGCGACGAAGTCCGTCAGCTCGATCGTCCGGTAGCCCTCGACCTTGGCCGCCTCGAAGTCTTCGTCCTCGAGGTAGACGTATTCGCCCTTCGAGACCTCGAATGCCTTTCCGATCTCGTCGTCCGGGACGGGCTTCTCCTCCTTCTTGCAGTACTTCTCGTAGCCGATCGGGCTGTCGTCCTTACGGTGTAGATAGTGGAAATGCAGCTTGTGCTCGTCGATCGCGCTGTACATCCGCACGGGGACGTTGACGAGGCCGAAACTGATGGTTCCCGACCAGATTGCTCGTGGGGCCATTGCGATTTTCGCTATACCCGGAGTGCTGCTTGCCGACACGTGGCGCTGCACGATCTGGGTAGAAGGGGCGAGCGACGTCACCGAGAAAGGGACTGGCGAAGACCCCTGCCGCAACCCATAATCCCCGTGTACTCCGGCGTCGGGGTCACTCAGGGTTTGCGGCAAACATGGGGCCGGGGAGGCTTTGCCGCAGGAGCCGACCCGGCCCCTCCTCTCTACATGGAACTCGCCGACTCGGTTTTCCTCGACCGCTTGCGCCCGGCGGCGATGCGCTCGGGCGCGGTCGGGTGTCCGTGGAAGACGAGGTAGTAGGCGCGCGGCGGGTCGAGGTCCGAGAGGTTCGCCGTCGCCAAACGCCGGTGCACACCCTCGTATCCCACGCGGTCGCCCGTCAGTTCGAGCGAGAAGCGATCGGCGGTGCGTTCGAAGCGGCGCGACAAAGCGGCTCCCAGCGGGAGCGCGACGAGCTCGAGTAGACCTCCGAGAAAGAGTGCGAACGGCACGATGCCGGGATCGCCGGCGCCGCTGACGTCCAGTGCGCTCCGGAGCCACTCCCACCGCAGCGTCGCCCAGAGTACGAAGACGTAGACCGCCGTGCCGGCCATGGCGAGAGCCGTGCCCCAGGCGACGTGCCGGAGCCGCCGGTGCCCGAGCTCGTGCGCGACCACGAGTCGTATCTCCGCCGGCTCGGAATCGGCGAGGAGCGTGTCCCAGAGCACGACGCGGCGCGTCTGCGCGAGGCCGGAGACGTACGCGTTGTGCTTGCGCGTGCGCCGGCTGGCGTCGGCGACGAGGACATCACGCACGGGCACGCCGGCCCGGTCGGCGAGCGAGCGAAGATCGTCGGCGAGCTCCTGGTCGTCGAGTGCGCGGAAGCGGTTGAAGATCGGCTCGAGCACGACCGGTGCGACGAAACCCAGCAGCAGGACGAACAGAGCTCCGGCGAGAGCGGCCACAGCCGGCCACCAGGTCGTAAACGCGCGCGCCGAGACGATCAGCCCGACGAGCGCGAACCACGTGATCGCCACGCCAATCGCGAACGCCTTCGCCCGGTCGAGAAGCCACGACTTAGGCGTCTGAGTCGAGAAGCTCCAGGCCCGCTCCCGCCGGTAGCGCCAGACGGAAAACGGCCCGAGGGCGAGCGTCTCGGCGAGCAGCACGAGCACGACCAGCGCCGTGGACGCCACCCACCAGGGAGCGTCCTCAAGCGAGCGGCCCAAATGTCCGAACGCCAGTACACCCGGCACGGCGAGCCCGACCGCCAGCTCGGCAAGCTGAGCTGCATAGAGCGGCCGGTGATAACGGCGAGAGCGCTCGATCTCCTCCGGGCTGAACGTTTCCATCAGAACCTCGTGTGACACGTCTAACCTTTGTAGATGGCCAGCAACCACGCGGAGCCCGGGCTCCTCGATCGCACCTCGGCCTCATCTGAGCTCGGCGAGCAGTGGCGCCTGCTGACGCGAATGGCGACCGCGATCGCCGTCGGCACGAGCCCGGCGGCCTTCGCCTGGTTCCATGTGAAGCTCGGCTGGGGCATCGGCTGGTCGCTCGTCGTCACGTTCTTCACGATCATCGCCTTCCGCGGGCTCGTCGACCTCATGACCCGCCGCTTGATCCCGTGGCCGAGCCTCTACGGGACCGACGACGCCACCCTGAAGGAAGAGGACGTCGTCAACCGGCGCCGCGCCTCGTTCTGGCGGTTCTGGTTCCGGCTCGGGATGTTCTTCGTCTGGCTTTTCACAGCGGTCTGGCTCGTCCGGCTGCTCGCCTTCGAAGGTCCCGTCAACTGGCTGACGAACGTCGGCGACATCCTGGACGGCGTGGCCGACGTGCTCCCGCTCGTCTCCGGCTACGTCGTCATCTTGCCGTTCCTCTTCCTGGTCAACTTCTTGATCCTGTTCGGGCCGCTGATGCTGATCGGCGTCACACAGATGCGGGGCTTCGAGCCCGGCGATGCGGACTGGGGCGTACGCCTCGAAGACGTGCGCGGCCAGGACGAGGCGAAGGTGGAAGTCGGCCGGGTCGTTTCGCTCTGGCAGTCGGGCGAAGCCTTCGAGGAGGCCGGTGGCAAGCGCGAGCGGGGCCTGCTCTTCCTCGGCGCGCCCGGCACGGGCAAGACGATGCTGGCGAAAGCGATCGCCACCGGCTTCAACAGTCCCTTCGTGACGATGCCCGGGTCGGGCTTCCAGCAGACCTTCATGGGCATGGACGCGGTCATCGTCCGCTGGCTCGCCCGGAAGGCCAAGAAGCTGGCGCGGAAATGGGGCGGCCAATGCATCGTCTTCATCGACGAGATCGACGCGGTCGGCATGCGGCGCTCAGCGCTCGGCGAAGGAACGGCCGGCATGCACACCGGAGACCAGATCCAGGATTTCCTCTTCTACGGCCCGCATGGCGCGCTGAATCCGAGTCAGGACATGATCCTCGAGACTCGTGCCTGGCGCGAGCGGCTGTTCGCCCAACGCGAAGGCAAGACCCCGCCGAGGGGGCTCGGGCGCCTCGCTGCGATCGTCAACCAGGGTGTCTTCCCCGGAATGATGGGCGGCGGCGGACAGCTCGCGCTCAACCAGCTGCTCGTGGTCATGGACGGCATCGACAACCCGCCGTTCTTCCGGCGACTGTTCACGAACTGGACGAACACGTTCCTCGACGCGACGTACGTCGTCCCCCAGCGGATCGGTCGTCTCTCGCTTCGCGTCCCCAAACCGCGGCCACGAAAGGACCAGATCTACTTCATCGGCGCGACGAACGTTCCGATCGACGTCCTCGACCCGGCGCTGACCCGGCCCGGTCGCATGGGTCGCCACGTCTGGTTGCGCACGCCGACGAAGCACGACCGCAAGGACATCTTCGACCTTTACATCAAGAAGGTCTCGCACGAGGACGATCTCGATACCGAGAAGCGCCGCGACGAGCTGGCCCGGATCACGTCGGGCTACTCGCCCGCAATGATTGAGCAGGTCTGCTCGATGGCGCTCACGTACGCCCACTCGGAAGGGCGCGAGCGGTTCAACTACGAGGACATCTTCGAGGCCATGACCACCGTCGAGTCGGGGACGGCGGTCAACATCGAGTATCCCGAGGAGGAGACGCGCGCCGTCGCGATCCACGAGGCCGGGCACGCCGCAGCGAGCCACGTATACATGAAGGACTCGGAGTCCACCCGCATCTCGATCCGCATGCGCGGCGGCTCGCTCGGCCATCACCAGGCGGCCGAGCAAGTCGAGCGCTTCAGCCGTTGGCGATCCGAGCAGCTGGCGATGCTGATCTGGGGCCTCGGGGCGATGGCAGCTGAGCGGGTCTTCTATGGCCAGACCTCGAGCGGCGTCGGCGGCGACGTCGGCGCGGTGACCGCGCTTGCAGCCTTGATGGTCGGAGCCTCGGCCATGGGCCCGGAGCCACTTGACCTCGACGGCGGCCTCGACACGAAGGAAGAGGACCGCGTCTTGAAGCGTTTCGAGGAGATCGGCCTCAAGATCATGAGCCGAACGGGCGGGGGCGGCCCGTTCGCCCACGATCCGATCGCGAGCGTCCTCTCCGACCGCGACAAGCGGAGAACCGCCGGGCAGCTCATCGGGCAGGCCTACGTGACCGCGCACAACCTGATGCGACACAATCGCAAGGGGATCGAGCAGATCGCCGACCAGGTCGTCGCGCGCCGCGAGATCTACGGCGACGAGCTGCTGGAGCTCCTGAACGAGGCGAAGCTGAAGAAGCCGGCGATCGATCTGATGGAGGAAGCGTCATGGCCGATGCTGTAGAGGAGCGCCGAGAGCCCGAGACGGTGCCTCCGATCGCCCAACGTCGAAGCGCCGCCTATACACGACGGTTCGTCCTCGCCTACGTCCTCGTGATCGCGGTCTTCGCAGGCATGGTCGTGCTCTTCGCGATCCTCGTTTCGCGGTCGGACTCCTCGGCGTCTCGCTGGTCCAGCTACCACCCGAAGGGTCGCGACGAGCTCACGAAGGCGCAGAACCTCGCGAACTACGTGGCGCCGCGGTACATCGACGAGGGCAGCCCGGTCGCGGTCGTCGAGGCCCAGCCCTTGGTCGTTCAGAACACGCTCGTCGACGGAATCGCGTTCTCGCGCGGAACCAGCAGGGGCACCATCGGCGGAGGCCTGAAGCAGTTCGAGCCTGCCGACGGGACGATCATGTACGTCTTCTGCGGGCCCGGGAACAAATGCGGACCGTCGCCAACGGCCACCGCCCAAACCGACACGCTGCTTCGTCGCGAATCACTCGAGCTCGCTCTCTACACCTTCAAGTACTGGCAGGGAATCGACTCGGTGGTCGCGCTGCTCCCTCCGCTGAACGGAACGAAGCCGGCCCTCTACCTCAAGCGTCACGCGTTCGAGGACGTCCTGTCTAAGCCACTGAACCGGACACTCCCCACGCGTTCGCGTATAACCGGCGGGTCGCTGAGCGAGGCCGAGCAGCTGATGATCGATCGACTGACGGCGAACAATGTCTACGCCTCTGAGTTCGAGATCCTTCCCAACGGGCGCGCAGTGCTCGTACTCGCTTCGGGCACCCGATAGGCCTCTTTGGGGGATGGCGGGCCGCCGCTGGCGGCCACCGTTCGATTGACAGGTTTTCCGCGGCGACGAAAGGCGGCCACATGGCTGCTGCGAACATTCGGCAGTGTTTCGCCAGGGTTCGGAACGGGCCTGCGAGCCCGGCTCTTCGGGTTGGAATAGGGACTCGAGCGCCTGCATGCTAGGAATCCGGCGTGCGCCGGATCGCCTTCCTTTGCGCGTGTCTCTTCGTTTTCGGGGTCGCCGGTTCGTCGGCAATGGAGACGCGCGTCGCCTTCCTTGCGGTCGGTGACTTCGGCGTCGGCGGCTTGCGCGAGCAGAAGACCGGTCGCCGGATGCAGCTGTACGAGGCGAAGAACCCGGCGGACATGCTCGTGCTGCTGGGCGACAATGACTACACACGCAACCCTTCGCTGTTCCGCTCCTACTGGCGTGGGAGCTTCGGCTGGGCGCGCCGCTCCGGGCTCCGGGTCGCCGGAGTGCTCGGCAACCACGATCACTCGGTGGGTGGCGGCCGCTACGAGCTCGGGCTGCTCGGCATGCCGGGCCCGTACTACACACGCAGGCTCGGTGACGCACAGCTCTTCTTCCTCGACTCGAACACGGTCAGCGATCGGCAGACGCACTGGCTCGAAACCGCGCTGCAGAGCTCGAGAGCGCCCTGGAAGATCGCCGTCTTCCACCATCCGCCGTACACATGCGGTGGCCATGAGGGCGACCTGCACGTCGCCCATCGCTGGATACGGCTCTTCGAGAAGTACGGTGTCCAGCTCGTTCTCTCGGGTCACGACCACAACTACCAGCGGTTCACGGCCCGGAACGGCGTCACATACGTAGTCCACGGCGGCGGGGGCGCGGTCCTCTATCCGCTGAGGCGCTGCCCGGTCTCCTATCCGGCTCAGGCGCGCCGCCGCCTCGAGCACGGATTCCTCTACGTCACCGTGAGCGCCGACCGGCTCGACGGCTACGCCTTGGACCTGCGCGGTCGAGTCAGCGACCGCTTCACGCTGTCCCCTTAGAGGCGGTTTCGCGATGAGCTCGTTTGGTTCGACCGGTCATTTCGCAAGCGGGTGCTAGAGCCGGGCTAGACTTCAGGCGATGGCTGAGATCGGGACGATGCGGGTCAAGAGCGGCCTCGCCGAGATGCTGAAGGGCGGGGTGATCATGGACGTGACCGATGCCGAGCAGGCTCGGATCGCCGAGGACGCCGGCGCCGTCGCGGTCATGGCCCTCGAGCGCGTGCCGGCAGATATCCGCGCCGAGGGTGGAGTCGCACGGATGGCCGATCCGGACAAGATCCGCGAGATCCAGGAGTCCGTGACCATTCCGGTCATGGCCAAGGCGCGCATCGGCCACTTCGTCGAGGCGCAGATCCTCGAGGCGCTCGAGGTCGACTACATCGACGAGAGCGAAGTCTTGACTCCGGCCGACACGGCACACCACATCGACAAGTGGCGCTTCACGGTCCCGTTCGTCTGCGGCTGCACGAATCTCGGCGAGGCGCTGCGGCGGATCTCGGAGGGCGCGGCCATGATCCGCACCAAGGGCGAGGCCGGAACCGGCGACATCGTCAACGCGGTCACGCACATGCGCGCCGTCTTCGGTGCGATCCGGAAGCTCGGCGCAATGGACGCCGACGAGCTCTATTCGGAGGCCAAGGAGCTGCGCGCACCGGTCGAGCTCGTCAAGTGGGTCGCCGAGCACGGCAAGCTTCCCGTGGTGACGTTCACCGCGGGCGGGATCGCGACGCCGGCCGACGCAGCGCTCTGCATGCAGCTCGGGGCCGACGGCGTCTTCGTCGGCTCGGGGATCTTCAAGTCCGTGAATCCGTCCGAGCGTGCAAAGGCGATCGTCGAGGCGACGACGCATTTCCAGGACGCAAACGTGCTCGCGCGCGTCTCACAGGGCCTCGGCGACGCCATGAGCGGGGTCTCCGCCGCCGCACTCGCTCCAGAAGAGCTGCTCGAAACGCGCGGCTGGTAAGAACCCAGGGGGCATCCGGGCCGAACGTCATCGTCTCAGGGGATGAACGTGATTCGCGCGCCGTGGTCGAGCGCTGCCTTTCTCGTCTACCTGGGCGGCCTGACGATCCTCTTCGCCGTCGTCGGGCTCCTCACGATCGCATCGGACGAGCATGGAGCCGGTGGCTTCGTCTTCTGGTCGGCCCTCGTGCTCGCAGTCCTCTCGGGGCTGGCGTTCCTCTCCAAGCGAACGGGCCACTTCATCACGGCCGGTCTCTTTGCACTCAGCTCCGTCGCCGCCTTTGTCGTGTCCTTCGGCGCGCTGCTGGACTGGTTCGGGTGGCTCCCCGACACCGAGACTGGATCGCTCTTCGAGGGCTTTCGCTTCTGGCTGCTCGTGCTCGAGCTCGCGACCATCGTTGCGTCGGCTGTCGCTCTTCACATCTTCCGCTTCCCGCTGCTCTCCTTCGCGGTCGCCGCATCCACCTGGTTCTTCGTCACCGACCTCCTGTCGGGCGGCGGCGATTGGTCGGCGATCGTGACGATCGCGTACGGCCTGATCCTGCTCGCCGTCGCCGTGAGCTTCGACGCCGGGGGGTCGAGGATCTACGGTTTCTGGCTGCACGTCGTCTCGGGCCTCACGATCGGCGGCGGCCTGCTCTGGTTCTTCCACGACGGCGACTTCGACTGGATCCTGATCGCGATCGCGGCGCTCCTCTACATCGCGCTCGGTGATCGGCTCATGCGCTCGAGCTGGGTCGTCCTCGCTGCCTGGGCCCTCTTGCAGGTGACCACTCACTTCGCCGAGAAGTGGGCAGACGTCGGCGTCTTCGCCTTCTTTCCGCTGGGCTTCTTCCTCTTCCCGTTCTTCGGGTACGGGTCCGACGACTATGACGAGAGCAAGGAGCACATTTGGGCTAGCCCTGTCTCCTATGCGGTGTTGGGGCTCGTTTTCATCGGGATCGCCCTGCTGATTGCGCGACGCCGCCGCGACCTGATCCCGGCCGCCGAGCTCCTGTAGCGCGAATCTACACTTAGGCCCATGAAGATCGGAGTCCTCGCCGTGCAGGGGAACTTCCGCGAACACGCGGCCATGCTGCGGAGGCTTGGTGCCGATCCGGTCGAGGTGCGGAAACCCGAGCAGTTGCAAGGGCTCGACGGGCTCGTGATCCCCGGGGGCGAGTCGACGACCTTCATGCGCCTGATGCGGCTTTACGGGCTGGAAGAGGCGGTGCGCCGGTTCGAGCGCCCGATCCTCGGTACC
>Ga0307302_10000085_pt1 | contig 37425 bp, 33 predicted proteins | sample ER_DNA_183_FD_194490 | JGI IMG/M metagenome (GOLD analysis project Ga0307302, IMG submission 194490) | Bulk soil microbial communities from the East River watershed near Crested Butte, Colorado, United States - ER_DNA_183 | ecosystem: Environmental > Terrestrial > Soil > Floodplain | place...
CGGTGGTCCGACTTTCGTGGCCTGGCCGCGGCCGGCGCGAACACTGTCCACTACCGATGCCGCGTGGCGCTTGCGCAATGGGCGCCGCGTGCGGACGGAGTGGGGATGGCGTTCACGGTCGAGGCCGATCGGTTCCTGCATCACATGGTGCGGTTCATCGTGGGCACCATGGTCGACATCGCCCTTGGCCGGCGCCCGCCGGCGGATTTCCCCCGTTTGCTTGCTGCGACCGATAACCTGGCGGCCAGCCCGCCTGCCCCGCCCCAGGGTTTGTACCTGGAGGCGGTCCGCTATCCACCGGACCTCTACGCCGAGGAGTCTACGTCATGAAGTTTTTCCTCGACACGGCGAGCCTCAAGGACATCAGCTGGGCGGCGCAGGCCGGGCTGATCGACGGCATAACGACCAATCCATCCCTGTTGTCCAAGCAGGCGGCTGATCTCGATCCCCGCGACGTGCTGAAAGAGATCTGCTCGCTCGTCGACGGTCCGGTCTCCGCTGAAGTCGTCGCGGTAGAAGCGGACGCGATGGTCACGGAAGGTAAAGAGCTCGCGAAAATCGCCGACAACATCGTCGTGAAGATTCCGATGATCGAGGCCGGTATGATCGCGGTACGCCGGCTGGCCTCGGACGGCATCCGCACGAACGTCACGCTCTGTTTCTCGAGCGTGCAATGCCTCATCGCCGCGAAGGCGGGCGCGTCGTACGTGAGTCCGTTCATCGGCCGGCTGGATGACGTCGGCCAGGAAGGGATGGAAGTGATCCGCGAGACGCGGGTGATCTTCGACAATTACAACATCGAGACGGAGATCCTGGCCGCGTCGCTGCGCCACCCGCGTCACGTGATTGACGCGGCGATGATCGGCGCGGACGTCGCGACGCTGCCGCCCGACGTTCTGAAGAAGCTCCTGCTGCATCCGCTCACCGATCGCGGCCTCGATCAGTTCCTCGCCGACTGGAGCAAGCTGGTCGCGCGGGCCAAGGCCGCGGTTTGAGCTGGGTCTCGCCGCTCTCCGCACGCTACGCCTCCCCCGCGATGCAGGCGCTCTGGGGCGACCGCCGCCGTATCAGTCTGTGGCGGCGGCTGTGGCTGGCGCTGATGCAGACGGAGAAGGAGCTGGGCCTCAAGATTCCCGATACCGCGCTGGCGCAGCTGCGCGCGCACCTCGACGATGCCGATCTCGACAAGGCTGCCGAGTACGAACGACGGGTACGGCACGACGTGATGGCCCATATCCATCACCTCGGCGATCAGGCGCCCGCCGCCAGGCCCTTCATTCATCTCGGCGCGACGAGCGCCTACGTCACTGACAACGCGGATCTCGTGCTGATGCGCGAGGGCATGCAGCTTCTGCTGGGACGGATCGGCGCGGTGCTCGTGGCGATGGGAAAAGTGGCGCGTCGCTTTCGGGCGCTCCCCTGCCTCGCGTTCACCCACTTCCAGCCGGCCCAGCTCACGACCGTCGGCAAGCGCATGACGATGTGGATGCAGGACTTCGCGCTGGACGCCGAGGAGCTGCTCCATCGGACCGCCACGCTCCCGTTTCGCGGCGTGAAGGGGACGACCGGGACGCAGGCGAGCTTCCTCGATCTGTTCGACGGCGATCAGGCCAAAGTCGCTGAGCTCGACACCCGGGTGTCGCGCGCGATGGGATTCGAGCACGTCCTCCCGATTACCGGGCAGACGTACACGCGCAAGCTCGATGGGCAGGTCCTGGCCGTGCTGTCGGGCATCGCGCAGTCGGCGGCGAAGTTCGCGACCGACCTGCGGCTGCTCCAGCACGAGGGCGAGCTGCTCGAGCCGTTCGAGAGCGAGCAGGTCGGCTCGTCCGCCATGCCGTACAAACGCAACCCGATGCGCGCCGAGCGCATGACGAGCCTGGCGCGTTTCGTGATCGAGCTGGAGGGAAACGCCTGGCACACGGCCGCGGCGCAATGGCTGGAACGGACGCTCGACGACAGCGCGAACCGCCGATTGGTGATTCCGGAAGCGTTTCTCGGGACCGACGCGATCCTCGTTCTCGCCACGAACGTGGCGGCGGGACTCGAGGTCCGCGAAGCGACCATCTCTCAGCACGTCACCGCCGCGATGCCGTATCTCGCCACCGAGCGGCTGTTGATGCGAGGCGTGAAGGCCGGGGGCGATCGCCAGGCGCTGCACGAAGTCATCCGGACCGCGAGCCTCAAGGGCTCGGAGAAACTGCTCGACCGGCTGGCGCAGAGCCCCGAATTCAAGGCGCTGGGCGTGCGCGCCACGGCCGACGAGCTCGATCCGGCGGCCTACGTCGGCCGCGCGCCGCAGCAGGTCGACGACTTTCTCGATCGGGTCCTGCCCGATCTGATGCGTTCCATTCAGGCGGCTGCACCCGCGGCGGCCGCAGCGGAGGTTCAGGTATGACCGGAGTGCTGGTTCAGAGCAAGCTGCCGCTCCCGCTCCTGCGTCGCGGGAAGGTCCGCGAGGTGTACGAGGTCGACGGCAGCACGTTGCTGCTCGTGGCCAGCGACCGCGTGAGCGCCTTCGACGTCGTGATGCGCGAAGCGGTACCGCACAAGGGCGCGGTGCTGACGCAAATGAGCGCGTTCTGGTTCGAGCGGCTGAAGTCCGTGATGCCGCACCACCTGCTGAGTGCCGACGTCGAAGCAATCGTCGCGCGCGTCCCGACGCTCGCTCCGCACCGTGACGAGCTGCAGGGACGCGCGATGCTGACGCGGCGCGCCACGACGGTGCCGTTCGAGTGCGTGGTGCGCGGTTACATCTCCGGCTCGGCGTGGGCCGAGTACAAGCAATCCGGGACGCTCGCCGGCGAACCGATGCCGAAAGGGCTGGTCGAAAGCGCTCAGCTCGATCCGCCGATCTTCTCGCCGGCGACCAAAGCCGAACAGGGACACGACGAGAACGTGACCTTCGACCACGTGGTGAGCGACCTCGGCCGGCTCACGGCCGAGCGGTTACGGGGTGCCAGTCTCGCCCTGTATGAGGCGGGCCGCGATTCTGCCGCACAGCGCGGGATCATCATCGCGGACACGAAATTCGAATTCGGGACGACGCCGGACGGCGAATTGCTCGTCATCGACGAGATCCTGACGCCCGACTCCTCGCGCTTCTGGCCGGCCGACCGGTATCAGCCGGGCAAGAGCCAACCGAGCTTCGACAAACAGCCGTTACGCGATTACCTGGCCGATCTGAAGAAGCAGGGAAAATGGAATGGCGAGGCTCCGCCGCCGCCGCTGCCGGCCGAGGTCGTGAACGCGACCAGCGAACGCTACCGGGACGCCTATCGGCGCATCACGGGGAAGGAACTGATGGATGGCCAATGATTGCGCGAGTGAACTCGCGGCTCGGCATCGATCGGTTAACCGATGGCGCCGCATTCGCGGCAGTTGCCGAGTCGCGGCTCTTAGCCGCGCAATCCATACAACCTTGTGAGGATAGCGCGCGAAGGATGGCCGTTCATCGCAGGGGCCTGGATCCTGACACTCGGTGCCGCCTGGCTGTGGTGGCCGCTGGGTGTTCTGCTCGCGATCGTGGCGATCTGGGTGATCGCGTTCTTTCGCGATCCGATACGGCCCGGACCACGCGGTGAGCGCTACGTGGTGGCGGCCGGCGAGGGTCACGTGGTGCATGTGATCGAAACCGATGAGCCCATGTACGTGAAGGAGGGCTCGGTCCGGATTTCGATTTTTCTATCCGTCTTCGATGTGCATGTGAACCGCTATCCGGTCGATGGCGCGGTCGAGCTGGTGCACTACAACAAAGGCAAGTTTCTGCACGCCGCCGACGAGAAGGCGAGCCTCGAGAACGAGCAGTCGTCCGTCGGAATCCGCGGGCCGCGCGGCCGCGTGCTGGTCCGGCAGATCGCGGGCCTGATCGCGCGGCGCATCGTGACCGACGCAAAGCCTGGCGATCGCGTGAAGCAGGGCGATAGACTCGGTCTCATCCGGTTCGGCTCGCGCACCGACGTCTTCCTTCCACTTTCGGCGCGGCCCGTCGTGAAGGTCAAACCGGGCGATCGGGTCCTGGTCGGTGGAACTGTTTTGGCGGAGTACGCGTGAGACCACCGCCCCTGCCGCTCCGCCGCGTCGTCATCGTGGTGCCGAGTCTGTTCACGCTCTTCAATCTGTTCTTCGGCATCTGGGCGATGGTGCTGGCGACGCGCGGCGAATTCTACCGCGCAGGCTGGTTCATCGTCTTCGCCGGGATCCTGGACACGCTGGATGGGCGAGTCGCCCGGATATCGGGAACCGGGACCCGCTTCGGCGCCGAGCTCGACAGCCTGGTCGACATCGTGAGCTTCGGGGTCGCTCCTGCTTTCCTTATGTATCAGGTGGAATTTGCCGGCGGCTCCGCGGGTGGAGGGAGCGGCGGCGCATCGTGGATCTTCTGCTATTTCTACGTGATGGCAGCGGCGATTCGCCTGGCGCGGTTCAATATCACCCAGGCCGGTCGCCCCAAGACCTACTTCATCGGCCTGCCGTCTCCGGCCGCCGGGATGACACTCGCCACCTACTATCCGTTCACCCAGACGCCGTTGTACGCGTCGCTGCACGGCGTTCCCTGGCACCTGACGCTCACGTTTCTGATGATCGCGTTGACGATTCTGATGGTGAGCAACGTCCACTACGCGACGCTGCCACGCGCCGGCTTCCGTACCGCCAGCGGACTATTGGGACTCACGCTGATTGTTGTTATCCTGGTATTCGGGATCTGGAAGCACGACGTGTTCCTGTTCCCGCTGGGAATCGCGTACATGTTCTTCGGTGTGGGGCGCGCAATCGTGCTCGGCTTCTTCAAGGCTCCCGCCGAGGATGAGGAGGCAGAAATCGCAGGTCCGATCGAGATCGACGAAAGCGAGCAGAACTACCGGGGCCCCCGGCGTCCCGGGACCGGGGGGGGGGCGGCATGAGCGCCTACACGGTCGAAATCCGGGTCATGCCCCGCGCCGCGTTGCTCGACCCCCAGGGCCAGGCGGTGCAGCACGCGCTCCAGGCGCTCGGCTTCGGCGAGGTGGCGAGTGTCCGGGCCGGCAAGCATCTGGTCGTACAGGTCCAGGCAGCCACGCGCGAAGAGGCGGCGGCAAAGGCGCGCACGATGTGCGACCGGCTGCTCGCCAATCCGGTGACCGAGGATTACGAATGCAGCGTGTCGCAGTAGTCGTTTTTCCCGGCTCGAACTGCGACGCGGATACGCTCGACGCGGCCCGCGCGGCGGGGTCGGACGCCTATTACGTGTGGCATCGCGACACCGACCTGAAACAGCCCGATGCGGTCATCCTGCCGGGCGGCTTCAGCTACGGTGATTATCTTCGCTCCGGAGCCATCGCGCGCTTTTCGCCGGTGTTGCGCGCGGTGTCCGCCCATGCGCGCGCGGGCGGTGCCGTCCTCGGCATCTGCAATGGGTTCCAGATTCTGTGCGAGGCGGGGCTCTTGCCCGGCGCGCTGATGCGGAATGCCCGGCTCAAGTTCTTGTCCCGGCCGGTACGGGTCCGTGTCGAGGCGCCGGATACGCCGTTCACACGGAGTTACGGGCGTGGCGAGGAGCTGACGTTGCCGATCGCACACGGCGATGGCCGCTACGTCGCCGATGCGCAGACCGCGGCCGAGCTCGAGGCCAACGGCCAGGTTGTGCTGCGCTACGTCACAGACAACCCGAACGGGTCGATGCACGATATCGCCGGCGTATGCAACGCCGGCCGCAATGTGGTGGGGATCATGCCGCATCCGGAGCGCCGCAACGCGCAGCTGTTAGGCGGTCAGGACGGTGCCCGCGTCTTCCTTTCTCTGGAGGCTCGCAATGCGACGCAGCACGCTGGCGATATGCGCGCTGTTGATGGTCGCCACCTCAGGGTGTGACCAGATTGACACCGCAAAAGCCAAACTGAAGCTGGCGTGGGACAAGTTGCGGGGGCGCTCGACAGCGCAATCCCCGCCGCCGGCGCCCGTGCGTCCCGCGACCGATACGACCGCCACGCAGGTCGCCAGCGAACAGGAGCAGGGGCGCGCGCCGCGTCCCCGTCCCCCTGCTGCACCTCCGGGCCAGGCGTTCTCTCGCGACGTGCCGTACCACTCCACTGACACCGGCACCGTGAATCCCGGCATGTCTGAGCGCGAGGTCTACGAGTTGTGGGCCGCACCCCTGGCCGTGCGGCGGGTCGGTCAGTACACCTATCTCTTCTTCCGCAATAGCTGCGAATACACCTGTGGAACGATGGACGTCGTCACACTCAAGGACGGCAAGGTCGTGGATGCGATTGTGCGCTGGGACGGTCACCGCTACTCCGGTGAGTCGTCGTCGCCGGAAGGACGGGTCCCGGTCGCCAACCCTGGTGGCGACACGTTGCAGATCATCCCTACACCACCTCCAGCACCTTCACCATCCTCGACAACGGGCAGTTCGTGACGCACGACAAGCCGAGTAAGAACGAAGACGAGTACTTCGCACGCCGCGACGCCGAGCTGCTGCGTCAGCAGCGCGCGGCCGCGCAGCAAGCCGCCGCCGAAACTGAGCGCAAGAAGCATCACATGAAGTGCCCCAAGTGCGGATATGACCTCATTACGCACGATTGGGACGGGGTCCAGATCGACCAGTGCACGAACTGTCACGGCGTCTGGTTCGATGCCGGCGAGGCGGAAGCACTGATGAAGACCTCGGCGCCCAACATCCTGGCGCGCGTCTTCCGCGCCGTCGCGAAAGGCGTCACCCGGAAGTGACCGATCCGAAGATCACTCCGGAGCTGGTGCAGGAACACAACCTCACACCCGACGAATACGCGCGCATCGTAGCGATGCTCGGCCGGACGCCCACCTTCCCCGAGCTGGGCATCTTCTCCGCCTTATGGAGCGAGCACTGCTCCTACAAGCATTCGCGGCCGATCCTCAAGACATTCCCCACGACCGGCCCCCAGGTCGTCCAGGGTCCCGGTGAAAACGCCGGCGTGCTGCGGCTGCCGGCCGGTTGGGCGGTCGCATTCAAGATCGAGTCGCACAACCATCCGTCGGCCGTCGAGCCCTACCAGGGAGCGGCGACGGGCGCGGGCGGCATCCTGCGCGACGTCTTTACGATGGGTGCGCGTCCCGTCGCGCTGCTCAACAGCCTCCGGTTCGGCCCCCTCGACGAGGCGCGCAACCGCTATCTGTTTGCCGGTGTGGTTCGCGGCATCGGCGACTACGGCAACTGCGTGGGCGTGCCGACGCTCGGCGGAGAAGTGGACTTCGCCCCCGGCTACTCCGGTAACCCGCTCGTCAACGCGATGTGCGTCGGAGTCCTGAAGGAGAAGGATCTCATCAAGTCGGCCGCGCATGGCGTGGGCAACATCTTGCTCGCCGTCGGCTCGAGCACCGGTCGCGACGGCATCCATGGCGCGTCGTTCGCGTCGGAGGAGCTGACGCTCGAGAGCGAGCAGCGCCGTCCCCAGGTACAGGTGGGCGATCCCTTCACCGAGAAGCTGCTCCTCGAGGCCAGCCTCGAGCTCATCGCGTCCGGACACATCGTGGCCATTCAGGACATGGGCGCCGCGGGACTCACGTCGTCGTCGGCCGAAATGGCCGCCCGCGGTGGCGTCGGTGTGGAGATCGACCTGTCCAAGGTCCCGACGCGCGAACCGGGGATGACCCCATACGAGATCCTGCTTTCGGAATCGCAGGAGCGGATGCTGGTCGTGGCGAAGAGCGACCGGGTGAAAGAGGTCCAGGCGATCGCCGCGAAATGGGAACTCGCCGCAACGCCCATTGGGAAGGTCACGGACGACGGGATGTATCGCTGCACGTGGCAGGGCAAGGTCGTCGTCGAGATTCCAGGGCAAAAGCTGGTCGACGACGCCCCGGTGTATCATCCAGAGGCGAAAGAGGACCCGGCCGTCGCGAAGCTTCGGGCATCTACGCCGCACGCCCCACGCAGTTACACGCCTTCACACGCCTTACTCACGCTGTTGGATTCCCCATCGGTAGCCAGCAAGAAGTGGGTGTTCGAACAGTACGACTCTACCGTCCAGGCGAGCACGGTTATCGCTCCCGGCGGCGACGCCGGCGTCGTGCGGGTGCGTCACGAGGACTTCGGGATCGCGGTCAAGACCGACTGCAACAGCCGCTACGTCCGGCTCGATCCGTACGAGGGCGGCAAGGCGACCGTCGCGGAATCGGCACGCAACGTGGCGTGTACCGGCGCGCGGCCGCTGGGCATCACTGATTGCCTGAACTTTGGCAGCCCCGAGCGCCCTGCCGTCTTCTATCAGTTCCGCGAGGCGTGCCGCGGCATTGCCGATGCCTGTCGCGCGCTCGGCACGCCGGTGACGGGCGGCAACGTCTCGTTCTACAATGAGAGCCCGACGGGCGCTGTGGACCCCACGCCGGTCGTGGGGATGATCGGGCTGTTGACCCGGGCCGACCGCGCGGTGCCGAGCCACGCGCGCGCGAGCGGCGACGTCGTGTTCGTGCTGGGCGAAACACGCGCCGAGCTGGGTGGCTCCGCGTACTGGGAAGTCTGTCAGGAGTTCATGGGCGGCCAGCCGCCGCGCGTGAATCTCGAAGACGAGAAGCGTCTCATCGATCTGCTCGTGACCGGGGCTGAGCGCGGGCTGTTCCGCTCTGCGCACGACTGCTCGCACGGTGGGTTGGGCGTCGCGTTGGCCGAGGTCGCGATGGGCGGCCCGTATCAAAACCTTGGATTCGGCCTCGACATCGATTTGACGGCGCACGGCGCACGGCTTACGGCGCACGAGGTTCTTTTCAGCGAGAGTCACGGGCGAGCCGTCATCACCTGCGCACCCGAGCGTACGGCGGCGGTGCAGGCGCTGGCGGGCGAGCTTGGGGTCCCGCTGTTCCGCGCGGGCACGGTAGGCTCGGAGGAAGGCGCCTTCCGCCTCACGCTCCGAGACGGACAGATCGAGGAGTCGGTCTCGCGGCTCCGGGACGTATATTTCACCGCCATTCCTCGACGCATGGGAGACTGATCGCAAGATGTGCGGCATCATCGGCGTAGCGGGGGTCCCGGACGCATCGCGCGTCACGTATCTCGGGCTCTACAGCCTGCAGCACCGTGGCCAGGAGTCGGCCGGTGTGGTCACGGTCGATGGAGCCGGTGTCGCCCGTTCGCACCGTGGGATGGGTCTGGTGTCCGACGTCTTTAGCGAGACAGTGCTCGGCGCGTTACCGGGGGACGTGGCGATCGGTCACACGCGGTATTCGACTGCTGGTTCGTCAGTGCTCGCCAATGCGCAGCCAATTCTCGCCGGGTACCGCGAGGGGCCGCTCGCGCTCGGGCACAACGGCAATCTCACCAACGCCGAGGCACTGCGGTCCGATCTGGTCGCGAAGGGCTCGATCTTTCAAACCTCGTCGGACAGCGAAGTCTTGATCCACCTGATCGCCCGCTCCGAGGCGCGCGAGCCGGAGGACCAGCTGCTCGATGCGCTCGAGCGGGTCGAGGGCGCCTACTCGCTCGTCGTCACGATCGGCCGGACGTTGTACGCGATCGTCGATCCGCGCGGCTTCCGCCCGCTGTGGCTTGGCAAACTCGGTACGGGTTACGTGCTCGCTTCGGAGACATGCGCGCTCGACCTGATCGGTGCGACGACGGTGCGGGAGCTCGAGCCGGGTGAGTTCCTGCGGATTCAGGGCTCGCCGCCGGAGATCGATCGCCTGCCCTCACTGGCGCCGAAGCCACATCAGCGCTGCATCTTCGAGCTGGTGTACTTCTCGCGGCCCGACAGCACGATCTTCGGACGGTCGGTGGATCGCGTGCGCCGCGCGCTCGGCCGTGAGCTGGCGAAGGAGCATCCCGCGTCGGACGCCGACTGCGTCTTCTCGGTGCCGGATTCGTCCAATGCCATGGCGCTCGGATTCGCGGAGCAGTCGGGGCTGAAGCTCGAGCACGCGCTGATCCGCAACCACTACGTGGGCCGCACGTTCATCAACCCCACACAGGCCGCCCGCAACGCCAAGGTGAAGATCAAGTTCAATCCGGTGCGTGAGGTGCTGGCAGGAAAGAAGGTCGTCGTCGTCGACGACTCGCTCGTCCGGGGGACCACGAGCCGTGAGCTCGTGCAGATGATTCGGCAAGCCGGCGCGAAAGCAGTCCATTTCCGCGTCGCCTCGGCGCCGATCACAGGTCCCTGCTATTACGGCATCGACACGCCGACCAAGTCCGAGCTGATAGCCTCGAGCCATTCCCTCGAGGAGATCCGCCTCCATCTGGGCGTCGAGACGCTGGGGTATCTGTCGCTGGATGGGATGAAACGCGCCGCCGGCGGCGATTCGACCGAATTCTGCCATGCCTGCTTCTCGGGCGAATATCCCACTGAAATCCCCGATGACACGCAGAAGGCCAGAAATGCCACGCCGTTACAGGTGACGTTGGCGGTCTAGGGAGCCATCACGTCCGTTCAGCGGTTGACGATCCGCGCGGGGATGGTGAGGACCAGCATGCTGCCGATGGCCATGACGCCCGCGAGCGCGTAGACGCCGAAGTCTGTCGACCCCGTGCGATCGACGAGCCAGCCGATCAGCAATGGGCCGACAAACCCAGCGAGATTGCCGATCGAGTTGATGAGGGCAATTCCAGTCGCAGCGGCCGCCCCGGCGAGAATGGCGGTGGGCAGGCACCAGAACTGCGCGAGCGAGGTCGTCACCCCGGCCATCGCGAGGGACATCCCTGACAGAGCGATGGCGGTATCCCGACCGTAGCGGACCGTCACGAGCCAGCCCGCGGCTCCAACCAATGCGGGAGTGATGAGGTGCCACCGCCGCTCGCGCGTCCGGTCCGACCGGCGGCTGATCGTGACCATCGTGACCGCAGCGACGGCGTTGGGCAGAACCGTGAGCATGCCGATCGCCAGCGGGCTCTCGACGCCGGTTCGCCGGATCAGTGTCGGCAGCCAGAATCCAGCGCCGTACAGCCCCGCGATCAGGCAGAAGTAGATGACGCCCAGGAACCAGACTCGGGGCTTCGTGAAGCTCTCCCACAGTGCGTGGGTCGAGGCGTGCTGCTGGTCCGCGGCGATGCGACCCACGAGGATCTCCTTCTCGTCGGCGGCCAACCAGCGGGCCCTGGCGATCCCGTCATCGAGGTAGGCCAGCACGGCCACGCCGAGGACGAGTGAGGGGAGCGCCTCGAGCAGGAAGAGCCATTGCCAGCCCGCGAGCCCGTGCACTCCTGCCATCGCCTTCAGGATCCAGCCGGAGATCGGCCCACCGATCACCCCGGCGATCGGAATCCCGGTCATGAACAGCGCGATGATCGCGGCCCGTCGGTCGGACGGATACCAGTAGGTCAGATACAGGATCACGCCTGGGAAAAACCCCGCCTCCGCGACACCCAGCAGAAAGCGCAGGATGTAGAATCCCGTCGCCGAAGTCACGAACACCATCGCGGCCGAGATCACCGCCCAGGTCAGCATCACGCGCGCGATCCACAGGCGCGCCCCGACGCGGTGCAGGATGATGTTGCTCGGGATTTCGAAGAGGAAGTATCCGATGAAGAAAATGCCGGCGCCCAGGCCGTAGACCGTCTCGCTGAACCGCAGATCGGTCAGCATCTGCAGTTTCGCGAAGCCGACGTTCACCCGATCGAGATAGGCCGCGACGTAGCAGGCGAACAGCAGCGGGATCAGGCGCCGGGTGACACGGGCGTAGAGGCGTTCCTCCGTCACGTGCTACGGAACAATGCCGAGAATGCCGGACCGCATCGTGCCTCCTTGACTACACGCCACCCTAGCTCTCCTCTGGACTGTGGCAAACAGCCTCGAGCATGAACCCCGGCTCGCGACCGAGAACGTTGTCCTGAACCAGGGCCGGAGCCCGAGGACGTGGGTGAGGTCATCATAGTGCTGCTTCGCCGCGGCGAGATCTGGAACCGCGATGCCGATGTGGTCGATGAATCCAGTTCGAGGCAGACGCTTACCTCCCTCTGAACGGGCTACCATGGAGCGTCGCGCAGGGCCTTCAGCTTCAAGCGCTTGTTAGGCCGGCGCTCAGCGTCAGCCTTCCGGCGGAATGCGTCGCACTTCCCGCACGAGAATGATTCCGTTCCCCAGTGCTCCAATGGTCACCAGCAATGACGAAGCTGGGGCGCCCAGTGCTAGAACCCTGGCTAGCCCAGGGATACCGGCCGCAATCGCCGCGAATCCGAATCCGTACAAGATTGCCCGGCCGATTCTGTCTCGCATGGAAGTTGGCGCCCGGCCTAACGGACCGCGCTTAGTTGGGATGAAGCGGCAGCTGGACCTCCACGGTAACGTGGTGGCGAGCTTCTGCCCCACAACTGAAGAACGCGCTCACCGTTTTGCGACGGGGCGCACACCGGGAGGCCAGCTGCCATTATGGATACGATAGGGCTCGATCTGCACAAGCGCGAGAGTCAGCTGTGCATGCTGACGGAGGCGGGGGAGATCGTGGAGCGCCGGATCGTGACGAGCCGGGAGCGGTTCAATGGCTTTCGACACTGTGCCAAACAAGGTAGCAGCCGCTACCTTCGTACCCCGTGAGTCGAGGTAAGCCTCGGCGTCCCAAACCTGGGCGCCATCCCAAGTCCAGATTACGTGCAGCTCGGATCGGGTCACATTCTATACCGATCGGGTCTTCGAACCAGAGGTTTGATCGTGCGCAGCTCTGACTCCCGGTGGCCAGCGCGTGGTGGCGATGAACTTATACCTGTACGGCGATCAGGCGGCCGCAACCGCCGGCCGCGAGACACCGGTGTGACAAGCGTGGTTCCAGGAACGCTTCCCGATGCCGGCGGAGTCGAGCAAGAGCGAATGAACGTGTGAGACCGACAAACCCCAGAGCACAGAGACTCAAATGAGAAAGCTCAGAATCATCGAACACATCTCGCTGGACGGCGTGATCTCCCCCGGCGGACCGGGCGAATACGGCGACGACTACGCGAATGGCGGATGGACGGCACCGTATCGAAGTCCGGCTGGAGCAGCGGCCATCGTCGAGGCACAGGGCACGGGCTTCGACCTGCTGCTTGGCCGCCGCACCTACGATCTGTGGGCCGGCTTCTGGCCAAAGGTTAAGGGCGGTCCGTTTGCGGACGGTCTGAACGCCGCGAAGAAATATGTCGCGACTCACAGGCCGGAGAGCCTCGGATGGGGTCCGGTCGGGGACCTGGGGACAGACGTGATGGCGGGTGTTCGCCGCGTCAAGTCAACGGACGGCCCTGACCTGGTCGTCTGGGGAAGTTCGACGCTGACGTCCGTGCTGCTCGATCAAGGCCTGGTCGACGAGGTGGTGCTGGCCGTCTACCCGGTCTTGCTGGGCAGGGGCAAACGCTTCTTTTCGGACAGCGTTGACCCGCGCGAACTCGCTCACGTCAGCACGCAAGCATTTCCGTCCGGCATCATCCTCGGTACGTACAAGGTCGCCGGGCCTTTGAAGACCGGATAGTTCGACGACGAAGGCGATTGAGGCCGTATGGAAGATCGAGTCTTCAGGCGCTGTTAGGTCGCCGGCATAGGCGCAGGAACATCGGCCGTCTCGAGCGCCCGATGGACGGCTCCGCGATCGCTGAAGTCTGAAAGGACAATGCGGGCTCCGGCTTCACGCAGCGCCACTGCCCGCCGACCCACGCCAACGAAGGCGTGCCCGAGTTCTGCGGCCGTGCGCAGATCCCATGGAGCGTCGCCTACGCTAACTACTCGTTCGAAGGCTTGTCCGTATCTGGCAGCGGCGCGCTGACACGCCAGCATCAGGATCTCAGAACGTGTCAGGGCATCGCTCGCCGACGCCAGAACGATTTCCGGTTCAAGGAGTCCAGCGGCGCCGAGCTTAAGTGTTGCTGAGGGGAGCCAGCCGCCCGTCGCGAGCGCGACCCGCCAACCCGCAGCCCGCAACTCCGCGAAGAGGCCTCGTGCGCCAGTGGTAGCCGAGAAGCTGGCCGGCGCGCGGGCGAGTTCTTGTCGAAGAAGATCAACGAAGTGAGATGTGAGGCGGGCGAGTTCGGCATCACTGGCATCTCGACGGCAATTCGTCTGACAGAGCCAGCGAGCGAGCGCGGAATCAGTAATGTGTGGTGCGTTAGACCAGTCTACGGAGGCATAAGCGAGTGCGAAGATGTCAGCTACTGCGCGACGGAAACACTCGTCGTCGACATCGTTTGTGTCCGTAAGTGTTCCATCAATGTCGAAGACGACCAGACGTGACATAGTCCCGGCGGCCTAACGGATCGCGCTTAAGCTGCGGCGCGCTGAAGAAAGATTCACTCCCTAATCTACGCGCGCCGCCAGCTTCAAGCGCTTGTTAGGCGGCCGCTCACATTGCATCTAAGGCGTCGAAGAACCCTCCATACAATCCAATAAGGCAGGGTTCATAGCCCTTCGCCATTTGGATCAAGCCGAACTGTTCTGTCCCCTCATCGTAGGCGATCCCCAAGCCGATGGTGCCTTTGGGATCTTCAAGAAGGACGAGCCACGCTTCGACCTCCTGCTCGTCCTTCGCTGTGACGAACGTGAGCTTCCGGGGTTCGATCACGCAACTACGGAGGTTGACGCGGTGCAGATTGGATCGGTGCCACTGGTCCCCGATGGCAGCCTTGACGAGTTCACGAACCTGGTCGCTAGTCATTCTGTCAGGGGATGTGGCCGCCTAACGCACGTTGAGAGCGCGCCCCTTGCTGCTACCATAGAGTCGACCAAGACCTGTGGTCCCCAGCAAGGAGCGGCTCTCATGAAACGGACAATGAAGTATGTCGCGTTCGACGTGCACCAGGCAACTACGGTGGCGTCGGTGCGGGAGGAGAGCGGGCGAGTGATTGCGCGAAGCGTGCTGCCGACTGACAGCGGCGCCCTCACGGAGTTCGTCCGCGGGATGCGCGGAGCCCGGCATGTCACCTTCGAGGAAGGCACCCAAGCGCAGTGGCTGTACGACCTGCTGGCACCGCTCGTGGATCGGGTGGTGGTCTGCAATCGGCGCGGAGCGCCGCACCGGGGGACGTCTCCTCAGCGACCGCTTCCGGTACCGGGACGAAGGGTGCGGAGGGCAGTCTCGTAATTCTCGTTCGCCCGGTCAGCAGTCGAGCCGAGGCACTCGCCTAACTCTAGGCCCCTTCGCAGAACCCGAAAAAGCGTCAGGCCGGCCTCAGGGCCGAGTCTCAGATAGAACCATGGTTTGCGCGCGCGCAACCGTACGTGCTGGCCAGTCGTCCAGTCGGACCGGAGCTCGAAACGACGAGGAGAACAATGAGGAGAACGATGCGGAAGCAGACTGCCCCGCGGACCCGGAAACGCCGCCACGCCTCATCCCGTCCACAACCGGGGCTGATTGCTCAGGACCTCAGCGCTCCGCAATCAGCGACGCCGGACTCCGTCCTAGACAATCACTCTCATAGAACAAGAATTAGATAGAACTGTAGATACCGTTTCGGAAAGCATAGCTCGCAGCCTAATACCCCGCGTTCGTGCTCGGTTCAATGAAATAGGCAGGTCTGCCTAACCGCAATATCACAGTGTACGGTTCGCCACGGCCGGATGCGCTCCCCTATCGCCGAACCTCCTCGGGCTCCATAATCGCGGTATGTCCGTTGAGCGCCACGTCTATTTCTTCGGCAACGGTCGCGCCGATGGCTCCGCCGCCATGCGCGACATCCTCGGCGGCAAAGGCGCCGGGCTCGCCGAGATGGCCAACCTGGGGCTCCCCGTCCCTCCCGGATTCACGCTCTCCGCCAAGCTGTGCATCACCTACCTCGAAGAAGGCACGTTTCCAGCGGCGCTGCGTGCTGAAGTCGATCGGCACCTCAAGCATCTGGAGCGCGTCACCAAGAAAGGGTTTGGCGACGCGAAGAATCCGCTGCTCGTCTCCGTGCGCTCAGGGGCGGCGGTCTCCATGCCGGGGATGATGGAGACGATTCTCAACCTCGGCCTCAACGACCGGACGGTCGAAGGTCTGATCGCCGGCTCCAAGAATCCGCGCTTTGCGTACGACTCGTATCGGCGCTTCGTGATGATGTACGGCGACGTCGTGTACGACATCGGCAAGGCTCCGTTCGAAGAAGAGCTCGACAAAGCCAAAGCGCGCCGCAAGGTCAAACGCGACATCGATCTGCCCGCGGACGACCTGCACGACCTGGTGCACGACTTCAAGACGATCGTGAAGCAGCGCACGGGCCATCCGTTCCCCGACGATCCGCAGGAACAGCTGTGGGGCGCGATCGAAGCAGTCTTCAAGAGCTGGCACACCAAGCGGGCCAAGGACTACCGCCAGGTGAACGGCATTCCTGACAGCCTGGGAACCGCCGTGAACATCGTCGCCATGGTCTATGGCAACATGGGCGACGACTGCGGCACGGGCGTGGCATTCACGCGAGACTGCAGTACCGGCGAGCACGTGCTGAACGGCGACGTGCTGACCAACGCGCAGGGCGAGGACGTGGTCTCCGGCGCGCGTACGCCCGAGTCGATCGAGAAAATGAAGCGCGGCAAACTCGCCAAGATCTACCGCGAGCTCGACCGCCTGGCGACCAAACTCGAGAAGCACTTCAAGGACGTGCAGGACGTGGAGTTCACATTCGAGCACGGCCAGCTGTACATGCTGCAGACGCGTCGCGCGCAACGGACGGGAATGGCGGCGGTTCGGAGTGCTGTCGAAATGGTGGACGAGGGGCTGATTACAGAAGACGAAGCGATCCAGCGCGTGCCGCCGCAGGATCTGGATCAGCTGTTCCATCCCATGGTCGATCCACGCTCCAGCGTGACCGTGCTCGCCAAAGGGCTCCCCGCCTCGCCTGGAGCGGCGACCGGCGAGGTCGTGTTCGATGCCGACGAAGCCGAGGCGCTCAAGAAAAAGGGCCACGATGTGATCCTCGTGCGCCCCGAGACGTCGCCCGAGGACTACCATGGGATCGTGGCGGCGCGCGCTATCCTCACCGCACGGGGCGGAATGACGAGCCATGCGGCGGTCGTGGCGCGCGGCATGGGTAAGACCTGCGTGGTGGGCGCGAAAGAGCTGGATGTCGATCCCGCCGCCGGCCGATTCCGCGTCAACGGCCGTGCGGTCAAGCGGGGTCAGGTGATTACTGTCGATGGGACGACGGGGCGCGTCATCCTCGGCGCGGCGAAGCTGGTCACCCCCAAGGCGGGCAAGGAGTACGCTCGCCTGATGTCCTGGGCGGACGCGAAGCGACGGATGCGCGTGCGCGCCAACGCGGACATTCCGGCCGACGCGCGCCGGGCACGCGAATTCGGCGCGGAAGGCATTGGCCTCTGTCGCACGGAGCACATGTTCTTCGAGGGCGACCGCATCACGCTCATGCGCGAGATGATCGTCGCCTCCGACGAGGAGGGCCGCCGCAAGGCGCTCACGAAGCTGCTCCCGATTCAGCGCCGGGACTTCGAGGGGATCTTCGAAGTCATGGATGGGCTGCCGGTCACGATCCGGCTGCTCGATCCCCCGCTGCACGAATTCCTCCCGCACACCCGCGAGGAGATCGCGGCGCTCGCCAAGCATGCGAAGGTGCCGGCGGCGCAGCTCGAAAAGCTGATCGAATCGCTGCGTGAGGCGAACCCAATGCTCGGCCACCGCGGCTGCCGCCTGGGAATCACCTACCCCGAGATCACCGAGATGCAGGCGCAGGCGATCTTCGAAGCGGCCGGCCACGTCGCGGGCAAAGGGAAGAAGGTCACGGTCGAGATCATGGTGCCGCTGGTGGCGGATGTCCGTGAGCTCGTCAATCAGACTGCGCTGATTCGCAAGGTCGCCCAGGAGGTTTTCCACCGGGAAGGCCGGGCCGTTCCCTATCTCATTGGCACAATGATCGAGCTGCCGCGCGCGGCGGTGACGGCCGACGAGATCGCGAAGGAAGCGGAGTTCTTCTCGTTTGGAACGAACGACCTCACACAGACCACATTCGGGCTATCGCGCGACGACGCGGGGCGGTTCCTGCCGTTCTACGTCGAGCACGGGCTGCTGTCCGACGATCCGTTCCAGGTCCTCGACCAGGGCGGCGTCGGCAAGCTCATCGAGATGGCGGTGAAGCTCGGCAGAAACACCAGGCGAGATCTCAAGGTCGGGATTTGCGGCGAGCACGGCGGCGAACCGAGCTCGGTGAAATTCTGTCACCGTACCGGGATGAACTACGTGTCCTGCTCACCCTTCCGGGTGCCGATCGCCCGCCTCGCCGCGGCCCAGGCGGCCCTCGAGGAGGCGGGCGTCGTCAGTCGCACGAGGGCCACGGTGTAGAAACTCCAGCGCAGTGCCGTGGTACTACCTCCTCGACACTCATGTGAGGAGGTCCCGATGAAGCCCCTTGCCCCGCGCGTGCGCCCCGCGCTCGCGCTCGTTCTCCTGGTCTTAGCCCGCTGCTCGGATCAACCCGTCCAACCGCCGGCGGCGGGAGCACAACTCGTCCCTCAGCCCAATGGGCTGTTCTGCACGGAGGCCGATGCCCGGCTGGCGTCCGGTGCGCTGTACAAGGTCTGTGTCAATCCCGACAACTGGAATCGCGACGTCGTGGTGTTCGTGCCCGGCTACCACGACCCCGCGAGGGTGCCGAGCCTGCCCGAGGATCTGTCGCAAACGCCCGAATCGTTCCTGTTCACGCAACTGGGTTATGCCTTCGCGAGCACCAGCTTTCGCGGCACGGGCCTGATTCGGCCCGAATGGATCAGCGGCGACCTGCTGGAGTTGGTGGCAACGGCCAAGTCGCTGCTCACCAATACCACAGGCCGGAGCACGCGGTTCGTGTACCAGACGGGAGGGTCGCAAGGCGGGTTGGCCACGGTCCAGGCCGTCGAGCGCTATCCCAACGGGTTCAGCGGCGGCCTGGCCGCGTGCGGCCCGATCGGCGATTACCGCAAGCAAATCGACTACGTCGGCGACTTCCGCGTGGCGTTCGACCAGCTCTTCGGCCCCGCGGTCCCGGCCTGGCCAGTGTGGCAGCAGGACCTGGCCACGGGCAATCCCGGCTACGTCGAGCCGAGCACCTGGGATGATGCCGAGCAGGCGGCCGCCGCCGGGCTGGCCGACCCGGGCAACGCCGGCAGGATCGCACAGGTGCTGGCGGTGACGCACGCGCCGGTCGATGCCGCCGATCCCACGACGATCTCCGGGACGACGCTGGACCTCCTGTGGTACAGCTTCCGGGGCACGAACGACGGCATCGCCAAGCTGGGCGGGATGCCGTTCGCGAACATCGGCCGCGCATACAGCGGCTCGCTCGACGATGGGGCGCTAAACGCAGGGGTGCAGCGCTTCCAACTGACGGCCGATCCCGCGCAGATGGCGACGTTGCAGACCTCGGCCCGTCTGCGGCGGCCGCTGGTGACGATCCACACCACCGGCGACCCGATCGTCCCGATCTGGCACGAGCCGCTGTACCGCAGCCGGCTGGATTTCTTCGGCAAGCTGTTCGAGACCCGGATCACTGTCGCTCGCTACGGTCACTGCAACTTCACCGATGCCGAGGTGCTCGCCGCGTTCGCAGTGCTCGTCCTCAAAGTGACGGGCAACAACCTGCTCGTCTCGCGAGCGCTGCTGTCGACCCCGGCGGCCCAGGCCGACTTTATGAGCATCGCCAAACGTCATGGAGCGAGTCCGGCCCTGACGCGTTGAGGCAGGGAAAGTGGCGTCGTCAGTCGAACGCGAGCTACCGTGTAATCAGCGGCCGCCGCCGAGTGACGCCAGCGCACCTCCGATGAGCAGCGCAACGACGAACCCAATAACAGCCACCGTGTAACCCGTCCCCTTTGACAGGCGATGCGTGACGGACACGCCGATCCCTGTCAACGCGACGCCCCAAATACTGAATGGGTTGATGCCCTTGAGAATCGCGCCCATGAACCCCTTCGCGCCGGGAACGAGGAGATCGAGCCCGAGCGCCGGCTGCATGTCTTGTGGGGAGGTCATGCTCCCGATCCCTTTCATGTGCAGCACGATCGTTCCGACGATGGAGAGCAGGATGGCGGAGGGCATGGCTCCATACAACGCGACGCTGATCAGTGTAGCGAACTTCGCTTCGCCCCCGAACAGCGAGACCAGCACCCAGAGGAGGAAGCCGCTGATCAAGAACACGATGGTGAGGATGATCAGCAGAAACCCGAGGCCAAATGCGACAAGGACACCGGCAGGAGGAACCGGCCGTCCAGGCGCCTGCGTCGCGATCTGACTCTGGATCGCGGCCGTGAGATAAGACATGTTCACGAAGAACAGGATGATCTGCACGACCATGATTGCTACATATGGCGCGAGGAACGAGGGTCGCATGCGTACGCGCTCGAAAACCGCGCCGGGTTCGAACAGCACCTTGAACACATCGAGCCACGCGTTCCCACCGCTGCCCTGCTCTACTGGGGCCTGCTGAATGCCTTGGCCCATCGGGCCTCCCGTAAGAAGGTCGTTTCGGGGACCACTCCGACGGCGCCGAATATAGAGCGGGGAACGAGAAACGGGAAACGGGAGACCTTTCCGGGACCGCCACGGCGGTGTAGGCTTCGAGTGCAGGCTTGGAGGATGGACCCATGATCGCTTCTCTCGCGGTGACCGCAGGACTTCTGCTACAGGCAGCCGGCAACGGACATCCGGCACGGGCCAGCCGTGCGCCCGACCCCGTCCGCATCTGGCGGGCCGACTCGACCGCCTACGTCATGCTGCTCGAGCCGGGGAACCTCCTGGTCCTGCACGTCGACGCGATCGGTCGCATCCAGGTGCTCTTCCCCGCGGGTCCTGACGACGACAGCCGCATGTTGGCGAACGACACGCTCGTCGCGATCCCCCTGCCACCGGCGGCGGAAGGGAATCCCGCAACGTTCGTCGCGGTGCGGTCGCGCTGGGCGTTCGAGTTCGCGGCGCTGCGGGCGGGTTCTGCGTGGAACTACAACGGGGCTTTGCTCCTGCAGCCGACGGCCGGTGATCCCCTCGGCGCGTTGCTCGACATCGCCGATCGCGTCACGGACGGGCGTCCCTACGACTACGGCGCGGTGGAATACCTGAGAGGCGGTACGATGGTGGCGGGTCGTCAACCGCTCGCGCCCACAGTTTGCCTCAGCTGCGTCCGCCAAGGGACAGCTGTCGCGGCCGCTCCCAGCGCCTTGCCAACGAACGCGGTCGATTGCTCGAACGCATCACTCACGAATTCGTTCTGCGGCGTGAACAGTGGCAGCGTCTCGATCACCAACGCGCCGCAGGTGGTCTATCAGGCCGCGCCGCCCGCCGCGCCGGCGCCCGCGGTCTACGTCCCCTATTTTGTGCCCATGTCGTTCCGTAGCGACCACCGGCGGTTCGATCGGCCGATGCTTCCGGCCCCGCCTCCGGCGCCTCGGCCATCCTTCGGCGCCGCATATCCGATCGAGCCGCGCCTAGTCGTGCCCTCGTCATCGCAGCTGGGGACGTTTACCGGTAGACGTCACTAGGGGGAAAGGAAAAGGGACTAGGCCTCGGAAGCCCCTAGTCCCCAATCCCCAGTCCCTAGTGGAGGCGCGGGGAATTGAACCCCGGTCCGAGCGTGACTCCGATACCGCTACTACGTGCGTAGACAGAGCTTTTTGGTCTTGCTACCTCGGCGCTCCGTCAGCCCTGGTAGCAACAAGCCTCTGAAATCTCTTGCGGCACCCGTTGAGGCCCCGGGTACCACCAGCCCGACTTTGCGATACGTGAGCGCCGCCTCAGGCGGGCTGCCACTCACGCAGGTGCGTGAAGCCGAAGCTTACGCAGCCAGAGCCAGTTCAGAATTGGCTTTTGTATAGTCCCAGTTGATTAACCAGGTAACTGAGAACCTGGGCACGCAACAGTACCCTCACCAAACCCGTCGAAGCCTGTCGCCCCCGGAACTGCAAGGTTGTGGAGGTCTGTGAAGGTTGGTGGAGGTTGTGAAAACCTTCAGAACCTTCACCATCCTTCACCATCCTCGACAACCTACTTTAGCCGGACGGGCCCACCATTTCAACCCGGTTGCGCCCGCCCTGCTTGGCCCGATAGAGCGCCGCATCCGCCGCCGCGTGCAGGTTCAATACATCGCCGACCAGCTCGGGGCAGGACGCGATCCCACACGACGCCGTCAGCGGATGGAGCGAGCCGCTCCAGCTGAGCGGCTTCTCCGCAATCGATCGACGGATACGCTCGGCGACTTCCATCCCTTCCCGCAACCCCGTGCGCGGCAGCCAGACCGCAAACTCTTCGCCGCCGATCCGCGCGACCAGATCGCCGTCACGCACCGCCGCTTCCAGCAAGCGGGCGACATGCTTGAGGGCGGCATCGCCGGCGGGATGCCCGAGCGAGTCGTTGAGTTTCTTGAAATGGTCGAGGTCGACGTAGATGAGCGTCGCCGGTCCGCGCGATCCGGGGCCCGACGCATTGAGCACGCGCTCGAACTCGCGCCGGTTGCGCAGGCCGGTGAGCGGATCCACGACAGCGCGCTGCTCTGCTTCGTGCACGGCTTGCGCTGCCGCAAGGCGAGGACCGAGGTCCGTGAGCACCGGGCCGAGATCGTCGAGGATCGGGGCGTCAGGCTCGAGCGGCGGGCCGAGCACCACGAGCGCGCCGACAACAATCGATCCGTCGAGCAGCGGGTAGGCTGTCCCGGCACGCTCATTCCGCCGGCGCTCCGGCACCCCGGGTCCGGCCCCGAACACATCCTCGGCTCCCCGCGTGGTGACGGGTATTCCGAACGCGATCGCGCGGGCGACCGCTGATTGATGGGGAAGCGGGATCCCGCCGAGCCGTTTGTCGGCCGCACTCGAGATCGCGATGATACGCGGCTCATCGGCCGCGATTGCGAGGGCAACAGCGCGATGCGTGAGTTGCGCCGCGAGCTCCACGGCCGCGCGCGCCGTGCCCTCGAGGGTGACCGCGCCGGCGGCGAGCCGGGCCATGCGTCCGGCGACGATGCGTGCGCGTGGAGCCGCGCTCTGCTCTTCGCCGAGTCGCATGCCGGCGACCAAACGCCGTAGCGCGGCGGCGAGCTTATCGACGCTCGTGTCGTCGAGTAACGCCCCTTGGAGCGCCAGGCCGGCCGCATACGGGAAGTCTCCGACCGCGACGTACACCGCGTCCGGATCGCGCACCAAATGCAGCCTGCCGTCGACCGAAGCGAGTTGGACCAGCGCGGCCCCGCGCCGGCGCTGCTCGAGCTCGGCGGGATCGTGGGTCACCGGCGTGTCGAGCGGGCCCTCGGCGGTTCCGATCGCCCAGCCTGCCGAGGCACCATACGCCTGGCGGATCAGGTCGAGCACCTCGCGCACCGCGAGCGGCGGAGGTCCCCGGCGGCGCAACCGGCCTGGACGCCAGCGAATCGTCCATCCAAGGGTTGCGGCTATGCCGCCCGCGGCAGCGAGCAAGGCCCACGAGCCCCCGCGCCAGGCTGCGATGCCCAGCGCCGCGATGCCGAAGAGTTGGAGTGCGAGCGCGACCCATCGCCGCGCCGGCGCGCGGTTATGAATGATTGATGCGGCTTGCGGCCGCTGCGGCGCCGAATCCGTTGTCGATGTTCACGACGGTGACGCCGGACGCGCAGGAATTCAACATGGCGAGCAACGCGGCGAGACCCCCGAACGACGCCCCGTAACCGACGCTCGTCGGCACAGCGATCACCGGCACCTTCACGAGACCGCCCACCACGCTCGGCAGCGCGCCTTCCATCCCGGCGACGACAATGATCACGCTCGCGGCGCGCAGCACGTCGGTCTGGGTCAGCAGGCGGTGAATCCCGGCGACGCCGACGTCGGTCAGGCGCTCGACGGTGTTCTTGAGCGCTCGCGCACTGACGGCAGCCTCTTCGGCGACCGCCAGATCACTCGTGCCGGCCGTGCAGATGAGCACCGTACCGCGGCCCGTGGGCGCCGGCTCAGGATCGGGCGGGAGATACGCGGTGCGACCGAGCTCGTTGAGTAGGGCGCGAGGAAATCGGGCCGCGAGCGCCTGCGCCTGGGCGGCGTCGGCGCGCGTCGCGAGAAAACTGCCGCTCGCAGCTTCGAGCCGTTCCGCGATGGCGACGACCTGGCCCACCGTCTTGCCCGGACAAAAAATCACCTCCTGATGCCCCTGGGTGATGGGCCGGAGGTGATCGATCGTTGCGAACGGCAGTGGCTCGAACTTCAAGCCGCAGATCTCGCAGATCCGTACAGATAATCGCAGAAAATCGCTTCAGCTTCGGCCATCGATTCGATGGCGAAGAGCCGCTGGCGCAGTTCGGACGCGCCCGGCAGCCCCTTTGTGTACCAGCCGAAGTGCTTCCGGAACTCGAGAGCGGTTTTCCGTGTGTCGCCCTGCAACCGCAGCGCCAGTCGGGCGTGCTCGAGCGCCGTACTGAAGCGCTCCGCGGGAGTCGGATCGGGCCGCATCGCGTGGCCTGCGAGCAGGTCGCGCGCCTGCGCGAACAACCACGGATTCCCGAACGAGCCGCGGGCGATCATGATGCCGGCGCAGTTTGTCTGCTGCCGCATCGCCAGCACGTCTGCGGGCGTGCGAATATCGCCATTCCCGATGACGGGGATCGTGAGTGCGGCGGCGACGGCGGCGATCTCGTCCCAATTCGCCGCGCCCTGGTACATCTGGGTTCGCGTCCGCGGGTGCAGCGTCAGCGCCTGCGCGCCGGCCTCCTGGCAGCGAAGCGCAATGTCGACCGGATCGCGCTGCGTCTCGTCCCAGCCGCTGCGGATCTTCACGGTCACCGGCAGCCGCGTGGCATCCCGGACCGTGTCGATAATGCCGCGGACCAGATTCATGTCCTTCAGGCAGCCCGAACCGCCGTTATTGCGGACGACCTTCTTGACCGGACAACCGAAGTTGATGTCGACGAAGTCCGGCTGGAACAGCTCCGTGACCATGCCGGCCGCAGTGGCCATGATCCCGGCGTCTGCGCCGTAGATCTGGATGCCGATGGGCCGCTCGACCGGCTCAAAGCGCATCTCCGCGAGCACTCGCTCGATCCCGAGCGAGATGCCGACGGACGAGATGAACTCGGACACCACGACGTCGGCCCCATAGCGGCGGCACATCTGCCGGAACGGGGACTCCGACACCCCCGCCATGGGGGCGAGGAAGAGGGGGACGTCGTGCGAGACCGAGTACGGGAAGTGCATGCGGTGGAACGTAATAGCGCGTTGCGCGCGGAGCAACCAACATTTACCTTTCGCGCGCGAATGCGCCTGCGCGAGTTCTTCTCAGAAGATGCCATCTCGCTCGACCTCCAGAGCACCACAAAGGACGCGGTGCTCAAGGAGCTCGTCGGGCTGCTCAAGCTCGACGAAAAAGCACAAGCGATGCTGTTCAAGATGCTGAAGCGGCGCGAGACCCTGGGATCGACCGGCATCGGGCAGCATATCGCGATCCCGCATTGCCGATCGCTGGTGGTGAGTCGGCTGCGGTGTGCATTCGGCCGGAGCGCCAAGGGGATCGACTTCAAGGCTATCGACGACCAGCCCGTCAACTACTTCTTCCTGATCGTCGCCCCGCCCCTGGAAGTGTCCAACCAGTATCTGCCTGTGCTGGGGAAGATCGCACAATTCGCGAAGGAATCGGACGTTCCGGCTTGCCTCGCCAAGCTTGGGATGCCGGCTGAGTTTTTGGCGCTTTTAGAAGAGAAGAACATCTAGGGAAGGATACACGTCGGCACGTTGGCACGTCGGCACGCAATCAAAGGCTCCCCACCGCAGTAGATCGATCCCACCGCGTCTTCCGTCTCACTTCAGTATCACGTCATGGGCGACTTCAAGAAACTTCGCGTATGGCGGGACGCTCGCGAGTTTGTTGTGCTCTCAAGCAAGGCCATCAAGAAGCTACCGGATCATGAGAAGTACGTTCTGGCAGACCAATGGCGCCGCGCCGCCTATAGCGTTCCACTCAACATCGCAGAAGGCACCGGACGCAAAGGACCACGCGAATTCGCTCGCTACCTGGGTTTCGCATTCGGGTCGCTCCATGAAATTGAGGCGATTCTGGAGCTCGTTGAGGTTCTCGAGTACCTTCCGAAGGAGGAAATCTCTGAATTGAAGGAGAAACGCGCCGATTGCGCCCGGATGGTTTTTGGATTGATACGACGATTCGGCTAGTTCGTGCCGACGTGCCGACGTGTAAATCATCATGGCCGTGGACTAACCCGGCGAGCCGTGTCGCTCGTCGCCTGTAATGCTTCGCGAAGCGCTTGATGCGCTGGTTCGAACGCACTGTCCAAGGCGATCGCGACCTGTAGCTGACCGATAGCCGGCTGCCACAACTTGGCGCCCATATAAAAGCGAGCGAGATCGTACCGGGGCCCCGCGAGGTTCGGCGCCAGGGCGATCGACTGCAGGAGAAACTGCTCGCCCGTTCCCCACCGCCCCGCCGCGAACTCGTCCTTCCCCTCGAGCCACAGCGTGCGATACGAGTGGGGCGCTTCACGCCGCAAGGCCTGATAGTGGGTCTCGTCGTCGTGCCAGGCCGGCACGCGGGCGATGCTTCGTGTCGCGCTGGCGAGAACGGCACTCGCCACCACCGCCACCCGGAGCCGTGACGACCGGATCGCCATCGCGCCTGAAGCGAGGGCGAATAGGACACCGAACGAAGGCAGGTAGAGCGTGCGCTCGGCGATGAGGAATTCGGTTGGCATGACGATGTTTGCGGCCGGCGAGATCGTGATCACGACCCAGGCGAGTCCGATAGCGATCCCAGGAATCCTGCGCCGGGTCTTCCAGGCCAGCGTTCCAAGACCTATCCAGAACAGCAGGCCGACCACGTGCCAGACCGTGAGGCCCGTCGACACGGTCAATTCGCCCGGCGAGTAGTCAGCCGAGAGATGCGCCGGGAAAAGGAAGAGCCGCCACCATTGCAACGATAACGGCACCATCGCCCAGGTTCGCTGCAGGATGTTGAGGTGCTCGAGTCCAACGGCCAGGCCGCCGCCGTAGAACGTCCGAATACCGACGAACCGGTGGACCATGAAGTAGACGAGAATGGGCAGCGTCGCGGCCACAACCGGCCGCCATGCGGCCCGCAGCGGCGAGCGCTTGGCCAGGTACACGAGTAGCACCGCCGCGGGCACCGTGACGGCGATCTCCTTCGATCCAATCGCCAACGCCGCACCCAGCACAACGCCGATCAAGTACATGCGGCCCTGTCCTGCACGGATCGCGCACACCAACGCGGCGGCATACCCGGCCGCCGCCATCAGCTCTGCGCGTCCAACCACGTTGGCCACGGCTTCGACATGCACGGGATGGACAGCAAACAGTACCCCGACGATCAGCCCGACCGCAGGGCCAGCCAGCTCGCACGCGAGCAGGGCGAATAATGCGGTGGCGATTGCCGCCCAGAGGATGTTGACCGCGTGAAACCAGTGCGGACTGGACGACACGCGATAATCCAGTGCCCACGAGGTAATGACAGCAGGACGCCACATGACTCCGCCAAACGAAGCGGGCCAGTACGGCTCTTTGAGGACCGCACCTGCGGAGGGTGGATGCTCGAGGACCTGCCGGTTTGCGACGACCCATTGATCGTCTGCCACGAACCCATTGCGGACCGAAGGCGCGGCCACGACAGTCGCAAGAAGGCCGGCGATCAGAGCGGCCTGCCAAGGTCGCGTCGTGAGACGTGCCGACGTGCCGACGTGCTCCGGTCCGTTCACTCCCACTCGATGGTGGCCGGTGGCTTGGAGCTCACGTCGTAGGCGACGCGATTGACCCCGCGTACTTCGTTGATGATGCGATTCGAGATCCGGCCGAGCACGTCGGGGGGGAACGGGAACCAGTCGGCGGTCATCCCGTCGCGGCTCGTTACCGCGCGCAGCGCGACGACGTGGTCGTAGGTCCTGCCATCACCCATCACGCCAACTGACTTGATGGGGAGCAGCACGGCGAAGGCCTGCCAGATCTGGTCGTACAGTCCCGCCGCTCGGATCTCCTCCAGGTAGATCGCGTCAACCCGGCGCAGCAGGTCGAGTCGCTCTTCATTCACGGGTCCGAGAACGCGAATCGCCAACCCGGGACCTGGGAATGGGTGCCTCCCCACGATTTCATCGGGCAACCCAAGCTCCCGCCCGACCTGGCGCACTTCGTCCTTGAACAGCTCTCGCAACGGCTCGATGAGCTTCCACGGCATGTTGGGCCGCAGCCCGCCGACATTGTGATGGGTCTTGATGGTCGCCGATGGACCCCCCTTGGGGGATGACGACTCGATCACATCGGGATACAGGGTCCCCTGAACCAGGAATCCCACCTGACCCTCGACGTGGTGGGCCGCGTCCTCGAACACGTCGATGAACGTGTGGCCGATGCGGCGGCGCTTTTCCTCAGGATCCTCGATGTTCTTGAGCTCTTTCAGAAAGCGGTGCGTCGCGTCCACTACGCGCAAATCCATGCCGAGATGCGCGCGGAAGGTCTGCTCGACCTGCTCGCGCTCACCGCGGCGCAGCAATCCGTGGTCGACAAAGACGCATGTGAGACGATCACCGATGGCGCGGTGCACGAGTGCGGCCGCGACTGCCGAGTCCACACCGCCCGACAAGCCGCAGATGGCACGGCCCGTGGGGCCGATCAGGTTCCGGATCCGCCCGACCTCGTGATCGATGAAGTGGCCGGGCGTCCAATCGGGGACGCAACCGCAGATGTCGAACAGGAAGTTGTGCAGGATCTCGCCGCCGCGCGGCGTATGGGCGACCTCGGGATGAAACAGGACGCCGAAGATCGGCTTGGTCTCGTGCTGCATGCCCGCGACGGGCGCATTGGCGCTCGTGGCGGTGACCCGGAAATGCGGTGGTGGCTGGTCCACCCGATCGCCGTGGCTCGCCCACACGATGGCCGTCGCGCGCGGCTCGAATCCGGCGAAGAGGCCCTTGTTCTCGCGAATCGCGATCTCGGCGCGGCCGTACTCCCGCTCGCTCGAGGGCACGACTTTCCCTCCCGACAGCAGGGCGACGAGCTGCATCCCATAGCAGATGCCGAGCACCGGGAGGCCGAGATCCAGAATCGCGGGATCGGCGGTGGGCGCGCCCTCGTCGAACACGGAATTCGGACCGCCCGAGAGAATGATGCCCTTGGGGTCGAACGACCGGATGAATGCGAGGTCCAGTCCCTTGCCGGCGGGGTGAATCTCGCAATACACGCTCGCTTCGCGGATGCGCCGCGCGATCAGCTGCGTAAACTGCGACCCGTAGTCGAGGATGAGAATGCGATTCACGCCTTGTACCAGGTCGTTGGCTCGGCCGTCTCACCGCGGACGAGATCTTCGAGCGTCTCGCGCTGGCGCGCGACGTAATAGCGGTCGCCGTCGACCACCACCTCGGGCGCCCGCGGCCGCTGATTGTAGGTCGAGCTCATGACGAAGCCGTACGCGCCGGTGCCCAGCACGGCCAGCACCTCGCCCGGTCCAACGGCGACGAGTTTGCGATCGAGCGCCAGGAAATCGCCCGTCTCGCAGATCGGGCCGACGACATCGACGACTTCCTCAGGCCGCTTGCCGTCGCGCAACGGCAGGATGTCATGGTGCGCATTGTAGTGACTCGGCCGGACGAAGTCGGACATCCCGGCGTCGACGATCACGTATTCCTTGCCGCCGGCGTGCTTGCGGTACAACACGCGCGTGAGCAGCACGCCCGCGTTGGCGACCAGATAGCGCCCGGGCTCACATAACAGGCCGAGCCCGGCGGCGCCGACCGCCGGAATGACCGCCTCGGCGAACGCCTTGGGGGTGGGGGCTTTCTCGTTGTGATAGCGGACGCCCAGACCACCGCCGACGTCGAGCGCCTCCAGCGTGCTGATGCCGGAGGCGCGGATCGCCGTGACCAGCTCGATCAGCTTGATCGTGCCGCGATGATAGGGCGCCACGTCGGTGATCTGCGAACCGATGTGCATCGCCAAGCCGCGCAGCACGAGGCGCGGCTCGGCGGCAATCCGTTTGGCGACAGCCAGGACCTCGTCGAACGGAATGCCGAACTTCGCGGTCTTTTCACCGGTCTTGGTGTAGGGATGGCTGTCGATCGCGACGTCGGGGTTGACGCGAATTCCCACGCGTGCCGGCATCTTGAGATCGTTGGCGACCGCCGTGAGAGTGGCGAGCTCGCTGGTCGACTCGATATTGATGAAGCCGACCCGGGCGCGAATCGCCTCTTCGATCTCGACCGTCGTCTTGCCCACCCCCGAGAACACGATGCCATCAGGATCGAACCCGGCGATCCGCGCGCGCCGGAGCTCGCCTACCGACACGATGTCGGCCCCCGCGCCGAGCTGTTTCAGGACACGGAGCACGCCGAGGTTGCCATTGGCTTTGACGGAGTAGCAGATGCGGTGGCGGATGCCGTGGAGCGCGTCGTCGAGCGCATTGTACTGCGCGCGAATCAGATTGGCACTGTAGACGTAGGCTGGCGTTCCGATGCGATCCGCGATTGCCTGCAGCAATCCCGGATCGAACCCTAGTACGCCTGTGCCCACACGGCCTCCGCGATGCTGGGCCCTCCGCACCACATGCAGGTTTTCGGGGCCTCCTTACTGCGAAACTCGGGATCGGGAAGGACGCGAATCGTCGCGTTCGTCTGTTCCTTGATTTCCGCTTCACACGCCGGGCGCCCACAGAAGCCCCCGTACGCGAATCCCCCGCTGCCGTTGATGAACTCGAGGAACTGCGCCTTCGTGGCGCCCCGAATCGAGTTCTTCTCCCGTCGCTCGAGCGCCGCGGCGAACAGCGACGCCTGAATCTCGTCGAGGGCGGTGGTTACCGCCGCGGTCGCGCCCTGCAGTGGGACCGGCGCCTTCCCGCCGGTCCGTCGTGCCAACACGACTTGGCTGCTCGCCAGGTCCCGAGGCCCGATCTCGAGCCGCACTGGGACACCGAGCCCTTCCCATTCGAAGTACTTGGCGCCCGGCTTCATCGTGTCGCGGAGATCGAGCTCGACGCGCAGGCCGGCTTTCTCGAGATCGGCCTTCACCTGAGACCCGACACCTGACACCTGTGCTCGCTCATCGTCAGTCTTCCAAATGGGGACAATGGCGACCTGCACTGGTGCGACCTTCGGAGGCGCGATCAGGCCGTTGTCGTCCGAGTGGGTCATGATCAGCCCGCCGATGAGGCGCGTGGATACGCCCCACGATGTCGACCACACGTAGTCGAGCCCGCCCGCGGCCGTCTGGAATTGCACGCCGAACGCCTTGGCGAAATTCTGGCCGAGGAAGTGCGACGTCCCCGCCTGCATCGCCTTGTTGTCCTGCATCAGGCCTTCGAGTGCGTAGGTCCGCACCGCGCCCGCGAACCGCTCGCTGTCGGTCTTCAAGCCCGTCAGCACCGGCAACGCGAGCCACTCCTCCTGGAACCGGCGGTAGAGGCCGAGTATCAGGCGCGCCTCGGCCTCCGCTTCGTCCGACGTGGCGTGTGCAGTATGCCCTTCTTGCCACAGGAACTCTGTGGTGCGCAGGAACAGCCGCGTGCGCATCTCCCAGCGGACGATGTTGCACCACTGGTTGAGCAGCACCGGCAGGTCGCGGTAGCTCTGGATCCACTTCGCGAGCATGCCGTAGATGATCGTCTCCGACGTCGGCCGCACGACGAGCGGCTCCTCGAGCGCCGACGTGGGATCGACCGCGATGGCATCCTTCCCCTCTTTGCCTGTCGCCCGTAAACGCGTATGCGTGACGAGGGCGACCTCCTTCGCGAATCCTTCGACGTGCTCGGCCTCCTTCGCGAGGTAGCTCATTGGGATGAAGAGCGGGAAGTACGCGTTCTTATGGCCCGTCGCCTTGATCATGTCGTCGAGCGCGCGCTGCATCAGCTCCCAAATTCGGTAGCCGTGCGGCCGGATGACCATGCAGCCGCGCACGGGCGAATAGTCCGCCAATTGGGCCTGGGTAATGACGTCGCCGTACCACTCGCTGAAGTCCTTGGCGCGTGGCGTGATTCGCTGGGCTTTAGCGTTCTGTGCTTGTGCCATTAATCGAAATATCCGTTGAGAAGCTTGTCGAGCGGAACCTTGGCTTCGGAACCAGCTTGGAGGTCCCGCACCACGGCGAGCCCCGCCTGGCGCTCTTCAGGGCCGATGATCACGGCGCGGGGGGCTCCTCGCGCGGCCGCCAGCTCCAGCTGTTTGCGCACGCCGGCGTGGCGCAGCCCATACTCGACCGCGATGCCCCGATCACGCATGGCATGCGCCAGCCGCAGCATCCACGCGACGTCGTCCCCACCGACGGCAATCAAAAAGGCGCCGAGTTCGGTCGACGCCTTGGGAGCAACGCCGCGCTCCTTGAGAAGCTCACCGAGCACAACATCTCCCATGCCGAACCCCAGGGCGGGTAAATCGGGACCACCCGCCGCCCCGAGCAGCCCGTCGTAACGCCCACCGCCGCAGATCGCGCGGAGCTTTCGCTGCTTGTCGAAGAGCTCGAACACGACGCCCGTGTAGTACGCAAGGCCGCGGACGATGCTCAAGTCGAGCTCCACGAACTCCCCGAGGCCCATGTGCTGGAGCGCTCCCATCACCTCGCGCAGGGGCTCGATGGACGCGGGTCCCCCCGGAAGCGACGCGAGCACGTCCGACGCGCGATCCAGGTCTCGCAGGCCGGCCCAGGGAATCTTGCCTCCCTCGACCACCAGCGATTCCGGCGCCTCCTTATCCCGGCCGGTCTTGTCGATAATCCCGTAAACCACCGGCAGCTTCGCTTCGGGAACGCCGTAACCCAGGAGCAGAGCACGCAGTACGCGCCGGTCGGAGAGCTTGGCCGCAAAGTCCCCTGGCCCGAAGCCGAACGCCCGCATGATGTCGATCGCAGCCGCGATCAGTTCGGCGTCGGCGAGCGGCCCAGCCTCGCCGATGATGTCCATGTTGAGCTGGAAATGTTCGCGCAGGCGCCCCCGCTGCGTGCGCTCGTAGCGGAACAGCTGGGGAATCGAGAACCAACGGATCGGCTTCTTCAAAGCTTGGGCATTGGCGGCGACCATGCGCGCCAGAGTTGGCGTCATTTCCGGGCGTAACGCGACGTCTCGGTCGCCCTTGTCCCGAAACGTGTAGAGCTGCTGGACGATCTCCTCCCCACTCTTCTGCGTGTACAGCTCGAGGGATTCGAGCGGAGGTCCGTCGTACTCCTCGAAGCCATAACGCTGGGCTACGCTGCGCCAGATGGCGAAGATGTGGTTGCGGAGAGTCAGGTCTTCAGGGTAAAAGTCGCGAAAGCCGGGGAGGGCTTTTCCTTGCATCGCAACAACTTAACCGACGGGCGCGAAGCCGGGCAAGCGAGCCATCGCATCGCCGACGGTGTGAAACGATCCGGTCACCACAATCGTCCCGGCGCCCTCCTGAATGTCGTACAGCGCTCGTTCGAAGTCGGGCTCGAACGAGACGTCGGGACCCATGTCCTCGATCGACCAGCGCTGCATCACCGGAATCGACGGCGGGACGGTCAGCGTGAGGCGGTCGACCAATGGCCGCAGCGAATTGAGCATCGCCCGCCAATCCTTGTCGTTGCGAATCCCGACGAGCGCATGCAGCGGCCGGCGGATCGTCCTGCCCGATTCGGCCAGTGCCTGAGCGACGACGCGCATGCCGTCCGGATTATGCGCCACGTCGAAGATCCACTTGCCGCGAACTTCGAAGCGGCCGGGGATGTAGGCGTGGGTAAAGCTTGCCGGCAGGTTTTTCCCGACCGGTCCGAATGGCTTCGGCAACGCGTTGAGAACGGCGTGCGCAACGAGTGCGTTGGCGATTTGATGCTTCCCTCGCAGCCCAAGCTTCGTATCCTTGCGCGGCCGCAGCGTGGTATCGACCGTGACGATCGGCTCGGCGCCCCGGCGTTTGGCCTCCCGCACGAGCTCGGCGCGGATCGCGGGATCGGCTTCTCCGGTGATGAACGGAACCTTCGGCTTCGCGATCCCAGCCTTCTCGCGCGCGATCCCCTTGAGGTCGCTGCCCAGGTACTCGACGTGCTCCAGCGCGATCTTCGTGACCGCCGTGACGAGCGGTGTCAGCACGTTGGTGGCGTCGAGCCGGCCGCCCAGCCCTACTTCGATGACAGCGATGTCGACGTCCCGAGCCGCGAGATCCGCGAATGCGATGGCGGTGGTCGCTTCGAAGAAGCTCGCGTCGAGCCGCTCGATGTGCAGCTTGAGCTGCGCGGTCCATTCTGCGAACGCGTCCTCTCCGATCGGGACCCCGTCGACCGTGATCCGTTCACAGGGAGATATGAGATGGGGGGAGGAATACACTCCGACGCGCCACCCTTGCGCCCGCAGCTCGTTGGCTACGAAGGCGCAGGTGGACCCCTTGCCGTTCGTGCCACCGACGTGAATCGCGGGAAAATGACGCTCCGGATGGCCGAGCACGTCGAGTAAGCCCTCGGTCGGCCCAAGGCTCCATTTGATACGACCGGCTTGTCGAGCGAAAAGAAACTGAACGGCGTCTTCGAAGGTCAGTCGGCGGCCTCAGCCGGCCACGCGCCGGTCATGTGCCGCAGCAGCTGGGCGGCCGTGTCCCGCAATTCGCCACGGGGAACGACGGCGTCGATCATCCCATGATCGAGCAGGAATTCGGCCGTCTGGAATCCTTCGGGGAGATCTTGGCCGATCGTCTGCTTGATCACGCGCGGTCCGGCGAAGCCGATCACCGCTCCGGGCTCGGCCAGGATCAGATCACCCTGCATGGCATAGGAGGCTGAAACGCCGCCGGTCGTCGGGTTGGTGAGCACCGACATGAATGGCACTCTCGCCCCCCGCAGCTCCGCGATGACCACCGAGGTCTTGGCCATCTGCATCAGCGACAGCACGCCCTCCTGCATCCTCGCCCCGCCCGATGCGGACACCAGGATCAGCGGCGACTTCTTGTCGATCGCGTGCCGGGTCAGCCGGGCGATCTTTTCTCCGACCACCGACCCCATCGAGCCGCCCATGAAGCTGAAGTCCATCACGCCGAGACTGATGGGCATGCCGTGGAGCCGCGCGTAGCCGGTGCGGATGGCGTCGAGCGGCCCGGCCTTCTTGATGGCGGCCTGCACCCGGTCGGCGTAATTCTCGAATTTGAGAGGATCGGCGGATTTCAATCCTGCGAACAGCTCGTGCCACGACCCTTCATCGACCAGCAGGTCGATGTACTCCTGGGCGCTGATGCGGCGGTGGTGCCCGCAATTTGGGCACACGTTGAGCGCGCGAACGAAACGTTCGCGGATGTCGACGTGCCCGCACTGATCACACTTTTCCCAGGCATCCGCCGGGATCTCGAGCTTTACACGCTCGGAAGTGCGCGGCTTACGTTCCTTTTTGAACCAGGCCATTCGCGCCATATAGTGACGAAGCGCACAATTTGTGACCGGACCTGTACCGACGCTAGCCCCGATTAGCTAAGCTATTGCCCCAGTTCGGCATAGCCGGACTGCCGAGACTCCCACGCAACGCGCAGCGCAATCCCGACGCCAACCGAGCAGGCCAAGAGGAACGATCCACCGTAGGAGAAAAACGGCAGTGGGATGCCGGTGATCGGCATCAGGTTGATCGTCATGCCCACGTTCTCGACGATGTGCGTAAACAAGAGGCCGGCGATACCGAAGACGCACAGGCTCGAGAACGGATCCGTCGCTCTGCGGGCGACGCGCAGCAGGCTGAAGAGCATCCAGGCGAACAGGCATAGCGCGACCAGCACGCCGACGAATCCCAGCTCCTCGCCGACGACCGAGAAGATGAAATCGGTGTGCTGCGCCGGCAGAAACGCGAGCCGCTTCTGCGTCCCCTCCGTGAACCCTTTGCCCAGCAGCCCGCCTGAGCCGACCGCGACCTTCGACTGGATGACGTGCCACCCCGCTGCTCGCGGGTCGACGTCAGGATTCAGGAAGGCGAGCAGGCGGTTTTGCTGATAGGGCGCGAGCCGATTCCAGAACGGCAGCGCCAGCACGCCGCCGAGGACGTTCAGCCCCATGATCGCGAGCCCCTCCCAGACGTAGGGTCGCCACCAGAGCAGCAGCGCGGCCAGTAAGGCGATCCAGACGCCCCAGGCAACGGTCGAGAACGCGAGCACGAGCCCAATCACCGGTGAAGCGGCGAGCACCAACAGCGACGGTTTCGTTCCGGCCCAGAACAGCACCAGAAACAGGATCGCCATGAACACGATGGCGCTGCCCAGATCGGGTTGCTTGAGCACGAGCAGGCAGGGCACCCCGGCGATGATGCCCGGGATGATCAAATCGCGCAGCATAGAAGGCGGCTCACGCAGCGTCGCGAGCCAGCGGGCGAGCATCAGGATCGTCGCCACCTTCGCGAGCTCCGCCGGTTGACCGAAGTGACGCCCGCCGATCGAAATCCACGACTTGCTGCTCGCCGCCGTTCCCGCGCCCGTGCCGATGAAGAGTGTGAGCAGCAGGAGCAACAAGGCGATCGCATATGCGAACGGGGTCGCCCACTCCAGCATCCGCGGGGAAGTGCGGAAGATGAGCACGGCGACGATCAGGCAGAGGCCCAACCAGACGAGCTGCCGCTGCCAGATCGTCGCGACGAAGGTCGGGACATCGGTCTGGCCGGCGGAATACAGCGCTGCGAGCCCGTACAGCGCCAGCAACGCGACCGACGCGACCAGCGCCTTATCGAGTTGGCGGACGCGCGACAGCACTGTCGACTGGAATCACGGGAGGAGACGTGTCGGGCAGCACGGGAATCTGGAACGGCTGTGGCGCCGAGTCGGTCGGCACGGTCACGCGCAGTCTTGTGGCAGCGGTTTCCTCAAGGCCGAGGTAGTGTGCGATCGTGCGGCTGACGATCGGGATCGCCGCGGTGCCGTGCTGGGCAAACTCGATGATGGCCCCGACGACGATCTCCGGCTTCTCGGCAGGCGCGAACCCGATGAACCAGCCATGGGAGGCGCCGTGGGGGTTCTGCGCCGTCCCGGTCTTTCCGGCGATCTGCAATCCCGTGAGGCGCCCGCTACGGGCTGTTCCCTCCTCGACGACGGCAATCATGGCGCGGCGCAGGATCGTGAGCTGATCGGGGTTCAACTCGAGCGATGCGCTCGTTCCGGGCGCCGCTGCCCGCCGCACGACGAACGGCGTCCGCACCCGGCCGTCACTCGCGAGCTGCTGATACAGCCGCACCATCTGCACGAGCGTTTGAGCGTTCTCGCCCTGTCCGATTGCGAGGTTCAGCGCGACCGCCGACGTCCAGCGGCGCGGGCCGTACAAGCGGTCGTAATACTCCGGGCCGGTAGGAAACTCAGAGGAAATCTCGTCCGGCAGGTCGATCCCCGTGCGCCCGCGGAAGCCCCACTCGTTGCCGTCCTCGAGCAGCGACGTCACGCCCAGCTTGATGCCCAGCTGGTAAAAGTAGACGTCGCAGCTCTGCGCGATCGCTTCCGTCAGCGTCAGATCGCCGTGCCCGTGTGCGTCCCAGCACCGGAAGAACCGGTTCCCGTATTGCAGCCCGCCCCGGCACGGGATCGGCATGTGGCTCCGCGGTCCGACGATCCCGCGCTTCAGGGCCATCGCCGCGACGGCGAGTTTCCACGTCGATCCGGGGGGATAGCGAGCCTGAATCGCACGGTCGAGCAGCGGGCGCGCTGCGCTCTCGTTCAGCGAACGCCAA
>Ga0307302_10000087_pt1 | contig 37179 bp, 26 predicted proteins | sample ER_DNA_183_FD_194490 | JGI IMG/M metagenome (GOLD analysis project Ga0307302, IMG submission 194490) | Bulk soil microbial communities from the East River watershed near Crested Butte, Colorado, United States - ER_DNA_183 | ecosystem: Environmental > Terrestrial > Soil > Floodplain | place...
AACGAGCGTGAAATCGCTTGACACCGCCTCAACGCTCCGATAAGATGCCGTGTTCCCGCCGGCCGGTTTTGGGCGCGGGAATATAGCGGGGGCGTAGCTCAGTTGGGAGAGCGCGTGAATGGCATTCACGAGGTCAGGGGTTCGATCCCCCTCGCCTCCACTGCAAGGCTGGGCGACCGGGATCGGGGTTCGGAAACAGACGCACCGCGGTCAACCGTATACAGGTGACCGGCTTAAGGTTAGATTTTGGCGGCACGCGGGAATAGCTCAGTTGGTAGAGCACAACCTTGCCAAGGTTGGGGTCGCGGGTTCGAGTCCCGTTTCCCGCTCTCCAAAAGCGGCATGCAGATCGAAACACATCGACGCGGGGTGGAGCAGTCTGGTAGCTCGCCGGGCTCATAACCCGGAGGTCGTGGGTTCAAATCCCACCCCCGCTATTTCGGACGGACGGCCGGACGGACGGACTGACGGACTGAGCTGCACGGTGCAAGACAGTCCGACGGTCCAACTGACCGACCGTCCGTCGATTTTCGGGCGGTTAGCTCAGTTGGTTAGAGCGCCACGTTGACATCGTGGAGGTCACAAGTTCGAGTCTTGTACCGCCCACTGGGAACTGCCGTTGGTGAAGGTTGGTGGAGGACTGTGAAGGTTGGTGGAGGTTCTTAAACCTCCAGATCCTTCACCAACCTCCACCATCCTCCAGAACCTTGCAGTTCCGCGCCCATAGCTCAACTGGATAGAGCGCTTGACTACGGATCAAGAGGTTGGGGGTTCAAGTCCTCCTGGGCGCACTGCACGACTAGACTTCGAGTATCACGGGGCGTAGCGCAGTCCGGTTAGCGCGCCTGGTTCGGGACCAGGAGGTCGGAGGTTCAAATCCTCTCGCCCCGTTATCTGTAGGAGGTTTTGGAAGTTGGTGGAGGATCGTGAAGGTTGGTGGAGGTTCCGCAACCTCCAGATCCTCCACCAACCTCGACCGTCCTCCACAACCTGCTTTAGTCTGCGCCAGTAGCTCAGTTGGATAGAGCGTCGGCCTCCGGAGCCGAAGGTCCCGCGTTCGAATCGCGGCTGGCGCATTCCCTCTATAACAGATCGATCAGAACGCGATCGCGAACCCCACGCGACCGAGTGACTGCTGGATCGGTGCCGGCAATGCGCCGCTACCGTCGTCGGTTTTGCGCGAGAACCGCTGGAAGCCGTAGTCGCCCGTCACGAGCACGCGGCCATGCAGCGCGTCCACGGTGAGGCCGAGTCCCAGCTGGAGCGCTCCCAGCGCCGAAGTCGTGCCACCCCCCGAAAACTTCGATCCGAACAGCAGGCCGCCGTTCAATGACATGTGCACGCCAGGACCCAACACGTAGGCCATGCGCGCGCCAAGCGTTACCGCGCCGACCGATTGGGCTTCGAACTCCGGATCCATTTTTCGATTGATGAAGCCCAGCTCGGCACTGACCGGACCGGTGACGTAGTAACGCAGCCGCACGTCCACTTCCGACGCGTCGAAGTTCGCCGTGGCCGCGGGCGTCCTCGGCTTGTATTTCACTTTGGAGAGCACGACGTCGGCGGAGAACTTCTTCCACAACACCGTCGCCTTCACCCCGAGGCCGGTGCCGCGATAGTGCAGATCGGACGAGACCTCGCGATAGTCGCCGAAGGCGATCTGCGGGCCGACACTAACATGCTGGGCAGATAGGCGGTTGAGCGGTTGGGCGGTTAGCAACGCGCCCAGCGCGCAAACCGCCAAACCGCCGAACCGCCCGCCACTCATCGCCCACCCCCGATTCGCGGCAGCGGCACGACGCTCAGCGCGACCTGCTGCCGCCGCCGCGTGTTTTCCTGCGCGATTTCGGTATTACGCCCGGCGATCTGCTCCCGCAGCAGCGAGTTGTAGAGGATGTTGCCGCGCGCGGGCTGGGGCGCGGGCTTCTTCAGCGTCATCACGAAGCCGGCGAGCACGATCCCGCCACCGATCATCCCGCCCTCGCGCATCGACGCGGAGCCCAGATTCCCGTGCGACAGCGCCGACGTCCCGGCGAGCGCGATCCCCGAATACACGAGCGCGAGACCCATGGGCCGCCAGCTCTTCGGCGGCACTTCGGTCTCAGGCAGATAGGTGTAGCCCGGCAGACTCGTGAGGTGAGGCAAAGTATCGACGGCGCCGTGCGCGATCCGAATCGGCTGAGACGTCGAGAAGCTGTTTTGTCCGACCGTCGCCTCGACCACGACGTTATAGGTCCCAGCCGGCACCGGATCGCCGCTCGACATGCGGGCGGGCCAACGAATATTGACCTGCCCGTTCGCCACGGTCGAATCGATTCGTATGCTCCCCAGCGTGCCGCCGGTGACACGGGTGACGACACGCGAAGGCTGGGTCACGGTGTAGCGAATCCCGACCGCGCCCTGACCGCCGATGAAGCTGACGCTATCGACCCGCAGCTGCCGGACGACGAGGATCTGGGTCAGCGCAACCTGAAAGGCACTGAGCGCCTTGGGGGAAGTGCGGTTGGGGTCGAGGTCGCGCTCCGGCTCGATCAGGACGACCTGCTTGAACGCATCGACCGCCTTCAGGATCGAGTCCATCCCGCTGTAGGTGAACCCGAGCAATTCGTACGCGCGAGCGCGCTCAAACCCCGTCAGCCGCTCGCGCAGCGAGCTTATCGCGATCGTGAGCGCCTGGCGGTAGTCCAGATTGTCGAACGCCTGCTGCGCGCGGCGCAGTGTGGGATTTCGGATGGTCTGCGCCCCGGCGGCGGCCGGCAGCACAAGGGCCAGAGCGACAAGCCATGAGGTCGAGCGATGCATGGGTCTCATCCTTCCGGATCGAGCACGTATCGCCGGCGTACAGGATTGTTGGCGGGCACATCGAGCGTTTCGGTCTTCGTCTTATATCCCGGACGTTCGACCCGAATCGTATGGCGCCCCACGGAGACGGGCTGCTCGATCACCGGGACGGAGCCGACGTCGCGACCATCGATGAACACCGTGCCGGGGGGCTCGGAATTGATGGTGATGAATCCCTGTGCAGCAGCCGCAGCCGGCGGCGGCGCCGGTGGGGGCGCCGTTTGGCGGCGGTTGTCGGTCCCGCGGCGCGGCGCGGGCGGAGGCTGCGCTGCGACGGGCGGCGGCGCGGGAGGCAGCGACGCTTGGGGCGGCGGTGGCTCGCTCTTTCTGCCAAGCGCGAGATACCCCCCGACTCCGGCGACCACGACCACCAGCGCGCCGATGACCATCCCGACGCTCGAACGCTTCTTCTTTTCCGACGGGATTTTCATCCCGGCGCGCGGGATGGGCGTCGTCGGCGCGTTGGTCACTTCGGTCGGTGCATCGGCGCTGGCGGTACGGGCGGGCCGCGGGGGAGGCCGGCGCTGGCTCTTTGCAGCAGTCCCGGCCTTCGGAACGGCGACCGGCTGCTCCGGCCACACCGCAGTCGCGAACTCCTCCATTGTGGCGAACCGCTGACCGGGCTCCTTCGACAGCGCGCGCGAGATTGCCGCGGTGAGGAACGGCGGCGCGTCGCTGCGTTTGGCCGCGGCGCTCGGCACTTCCTCGAAAATGTGCTTATAGAGGATCGTGTGGACGGAATCGCCGGTGTACGGCAGCTCGCCGGTGATCATGCGATAGCCGACGACGCCCAGTGAATACTCGTCGGCGCGTCCGTCGACCGTGCTGCCCTTCGCCTGCTCCGGCGCCATGTAGTGCGGCGTGCCGATGATCATCCCGGTGCCGGTGAAGCCGCTCGCCGCCTGCAGCGCCTTCGAGATGCCGAAATCGGTCAACATCACGCGGCTGTCGTGGTCGAACATGATGTTGGCCGGCTTTACGTCGCGATGTACGACGCCGCGCTGGTGCGCATGGCCGAGCGCGCACGCCGCTTCCCACAACACCCGCTGGATGTAGTCGATGGTGAGCGGCTGTTTCTGATCGAGCACGTCCTCGAGTGACGTGCCCGCGATGTACTTCATGACGAAATAGTTGAGACCGCCTTCACTCTCGACGCGGTAGATCGGGATGATGTTCGTGTGGTCCAGCTTCGCCGATGTCTTCGCTTCCTGCTGGAAGCGCTTGACGATCTGCTCGTCCATCGAGATGTCGGGCGGCAGCACCTTGATCGCGACTTCGCGCTCGAGCGTCAAGTCGTGGGCGAGAAAGACCGCGCCCATGCCGCCTTTGCCGAGCAGGCGTTCGATCTTGTACTTCCCTTCCACGAGTCGCTGCAGGCGCTGCATCAACGCGTCGGTCCCGCTGCCGGTGGCGCCCAGCGTGCCGCCACCCGTCACGTCGGCCCCGCACGCCAAGCAGAACTTGCTGCCGTCCGGCAGTGGCGTGTGGCACTTCAGGCATTCCATCGTGGATCCGGCAGCTCCGGTCATGGGCGCCGACGCGGGCCAAGGAACAACTTGGCCGATGCTTGTGGCCGAGCCTTGCTGCGCCCTGGGACCATCGGTCCCGGCTGGATCAGTCCGCACGTGCGGATGACGGCGAGCAGAGGAATTGCGCGAATACACATCGAGTATCGCATGGCCACCCCGGCGTAGTCGACGACCGCCAGGTAGTAAGACCCTGCGGGGAGATCCAGCATGAGGTTTTCTGTCGAGCCGGCATTGACCGACGACCCCACTTTATTGACGCCGGGCCCCGTCGACCCCGGCACCGTCTCCACAAAGATGTCGATGTCGGACGAGTCCCGGCCGGCGACGAACGGCCGGCCCTGGAGCCGGAAGAGCACGGAGTCCCCCGCCCCATGGGCGGGCACTTCGATCCGATACCAGTCGATCTCGAACGGATTGTCGATGTTCATCGTATCGGTGAACTGCACGTTCGAGACGTGGATCCGCGACTTGGGATTGGGGCGGGCGGGAACGCTGTCGGTGTAGTGGCACAGATCGTTTTCTTCATACGCATCGGCCGCGATGCGCGGATCGGCCGTGAAGTACCCCTGCCCCACCGTCAACGCGTAGCGCTGGACGCGCGAGAAGAATGTCACGATATGCAGATCATGACTGGGCAGCGTCTTCAGCGCGACGGTCGTGGACTCGCGCGGGAGCTGCGGCGGACTGAATTCAAATCCCTTGCAGCGATAAAAGTCTGAGCTGATGAAGTCGGCCGAATCGCGCCCGTAGAATTTTTCGATGGGGTCGTGCGTGGGATCTCCCATCAGATACGCGAGCGAGTCCATAAAGAACGTCCGGGTCGCGGTCGCGCTCGAATCGCCGAATGACGGATACGTGATGAAGAACGTGAGCGCCTGGGTGGTATCGCCGGTGTGGAAGTGGAACCAGTCCTCGCCGAGCCCCAGCGTGCGATCAACCGGTTCGAACGCCAGCGCGGGATTCGTAAAGAGAATGAGTGCGAAAGGCGTCCCAGGCCACGGACCACCCAAATCGAGATTGATGTTCGTGGGTATCGTGTCGTTTGGCTCGAACACGTCGTCCTTCAGGACGTCCGTCGTCGCGGTGTCGAGGCCAAACACCCCGGCGCCGAGGAAGAAGAGCTGGCCGCTGTGCGCCGGAGGAGGAACCCAGAACGAGATGCGGCCGAGACCGGTCGCGCTGTCGCGCACACGTGAGAAGGGATACTCGATCAGGTTGACGCTGTTGAGACTCGCGAGAAACATCGAATCGGCGCCCACACCGTAGACCGTCAGCAGCTCCCCATAATGCGCTGTCTTTGGCCGTACGCTGTCGATCTCGAGGGGGTTCGAGACCCGCAGCGACAGGTCGGCCGCCTGGGCATGCTCGAATGACACGGCGCGGGCGATGATGTCGACGTTCCCGCTGTTCACGCCGGTGACGGTCGCGTATCCACAGCAATCCTTATCGACGCGCGCGACCGATCCGCTCCCGCTCGTAAACGCGAAATCGACGTTGGCGATCGCCTGGGTGTCGGTCCCAACGACGCGCCACGCCTGCGCATACACGGAGACTTCCTGGCCCCGGAAGACGACATGGGACGGAGCCTGCAGGGTGACGAATACCTTGTCGCTGTTGTCGTTGGGGAAAGCGCAGGTGACGCCGACAAGCGTCGCCGCGATAGCCACGAAGCGTAAGGCCGGGTGGAGACCGCGCATCCAGTCCAGTCCGTGTACGTGAGGTCCGAACATACAATACGCCGGTGGCCCGGGCCAGACAGTGAGTTAGAGCGTGCCTCTGCGTTTGAGGTCCAAGTACTTCGCCACCACGGCTTGCGCCGCGCGCTGCGGTGTAACGTCAATCACGATCACGCCCGCCCGCCGCATGTGCCCCAGCGCCTCCTCCCGCGCATGCAGCAGCTCCTCGGCCGCGGCTTTGCGGAAGGCGTCGCGCGGCGTCGCGGGACGCCGCATCGCGGCGGCGTCAAGCTCCGGGTTCCGCAGGGTCACGGCGAGCGGAAGGTGTCGCGGGCGTAGCGTCGCGACGTTCGCGACGAGCGCATCGGAGGCAAAGCGATCGATCACGTCGGTGAACAACACCGTCAGCGCGCGTTTGCGATTGCGCGCGGCGAGATAGCGGAACGCCCCGGGGTAATCCGGCTCGACGAGCTTGGGCTGCACTTCCGCCAACACATCCATCACGCGCCGGACGCCGGCCCGTCCGCGCTCGGGCGCGACGAAGTGCTGCACGCCGTCGGCGAACGTCATGATGCCGACGTTGTCGTCGTGCTGCGCGGCCGCATAGGTCAGCTCGAGCGCGGCCTGGACCGCGAAATCGAGCCGCGCCACGCCGGCCGCGACGTCGGCGGTCATGAGCCGCCCGGTATCCAGCACCAGCAGGACCTGCTGGCGCCGCTCCGCTTCGTACTGGCGCGTGATCACCTTGGCGCGCCGGGCAGTCGCCTTCCAGTCGATGTGCCGCAGGTCGTCGCCCGGGACCCACTCGCGCAGCGACTCGAACAACCGCCCCTCGCCGAGCTTGCGGATCGGCTTCATCCCGGCATCGCGGCGCCGCAGCGCCTCGGCAACCGACGCCCGCAGGCGGACCGACACGAGCGGTGGATACACCACGACGTCCCACGGCAACGGCAGCCGTGCGCGGTGCCGGCCAAGGCCCAGCGGTCCCATGCTGTCGACGACGAAACCGCCGACGCCACCCGTCTCCCGCCCACGCCGCAGCGGCACGACGGGCACCTGCTCGCGCACCGCGGCGCGCGGTGGAATCCCCACCGCCCGTGGCGGCTGGGTGCCACCCAGGATCTCGGGACGCATCTCGCGAACGTGGAGGTGCGCCGGGCGCGCCGAGGGATTGGTCCACCGGTAGGTGACCTCGCCGGTGTGGCCCACCGACAGCGCGGGCAGCAGCTCGCGGTTCACTACGACGGTTTGGGCGAGCGTCGCGTCGATCCAGATCAGCAGGATCAGCAGCAGGTCGGCGAGCAGCATCACGTCGAGACCCCACGGCGTCCAGAATCCCGCCACGCCAAACGCCGCGAGGATCGCCGCAACCACGAGCGCGCGCGGCGTCCACAGGATGCCGGCCACGGCGCCCAGCACGTACCACAGCCCGATGAAGGCGGCGATGACGGCGCCCGCCAGCAACAGTTGCTGCAGGCTGTTCATGCGGTCGGCGCCTCCGTCCGATCAAGAATGGCCTTGAGGGCCTGATCGGCGGTCACGCCTTCGAGCTCGAGCTCGGGCGCGACACTGACGCGGTGGCGGAGAATCGCGGGGGCGAGATGCTTCACGTCGTCGGGGATCACGAAGTCGCGGCCGTCGAGCAGCGCGGCGGCCCGGGCGGCCTTGAAGAGCGCCACACCCGCTCGCGGGCTCGCGCCCAGCGTGAGCGAGGCGGCTTCGCGGGTGGCACGGATGATGGCCGTGATGTACGCGGTGATGCGCGGCTCGACGCGCACGCCATCGACAGCCTGACGGACCCGCTCGAGGCCGTCCGCGTTCATCACGGGGCTCACTCCGTACGTGTCGGTGCGATCAGCCTCGAAGCCCTCCACATACCGTGTCAGGATGCCCTGCTCCACTTGAGCCGACGGGTAGCCGATTTGCACCTTCGCCATGAAGCGGTCGAGCTCTGCTTCGGGGAGAGGATAGGTGCCCTCGAACTCGATCGGGTTCTGCGTCGCGAACACCGTGAAGGTCGGGGACAAGGGATGGCTCTGCCCGTCCACCGTGACGGTCCGCTCCTGCATCGCCTCGAGCAGCGCCGCCTGCGTCTTCGCGGGCGCGCGATTGATTTCGTCCGCGAGCACGAGATCGGCAAAGACGGGGCCGGGCCGGAACGAGAACTGCTGCGCTCCGGTCAGGAGGGTGATGCCCGTGATGTCGGCGGGCATCAAATCCGGTGTGAACTGGATGCGCACGAACCGCACATCGAGCGCGAGCGCGAGCGTGCGCACCATCAAGGTCTTGGCGGTTCCGGGGACGCCCTCGACCAGAATGTGCCCGCGTGCCAGCAGGCAGACGAGGACCTCGCGGGTCGCCGCCTCCTGTCCCAGCACCACTTTCCGTAAAGCGTCTACGATGCGTTGCGCGTCGTGCGCGGGCGCAGTTCCTCCCACACGTCCTCCACGGCTTGGGCGGCGAGAAGCACGCGTTGTTCGTCACGATCGCGTGCAGTGAGCAGATGGTGCAAGCGGCGAACGGCGGCGCGGCCCCGCGGGTCACGCATCGCGAGCTCGAGACTTTCGAGCCACGGCAGCAGGTTGCCGTTTCCGATGTGGCCCGCCCGGCTCAGGCGCCGGCGCAATCCCAGCGCCAGCCGCTGGATCGCGGTATCGGCATCACCGGCGCTCTCCAGACCGGCCCCGAGCGCTTCCAGGTGCTCGAGCGGCGAGCGACGGCGCCGTTCGATCACCGACAACGCGGGACCGAAGCGCACCGACGTCATCGCGAGCCAGGCAAGGGCGACGGCGATCAACTGCAGGATCGCCCAGCCCGCGGGTGTACTGTGCAGCCAGCTCCAGGTGTGGCCGGCGAACGATCCCTGATTGCCGAACCCGAACCCCTGATGGTACTCGTCCCACGTGACGCGCCCGGGCCGTTCGGCCCGCGGCGTGAGCAGCGGCAACAAGACGACGGAGACGTCGGTATCGCGCCATGCGCGGTTCGTGAACCAGCGACGATCGGCGGCGAGCGTAATGGTGCCGCCACCGCGATACCGCAGCCGGAGGATCGCCGGGCGATTGTTCAACGCCACGACGACCTTGTCGGCGGCAAACGGCGCCAGCGTGGCACACAGGTCGGGCCCGGGAGCGTCCTCATCGGCGCCCTTCCTGAGCTTCTGGAGCGATCCCCGCGCTGCGTTTGATTTCGCGGGGACCACCGTCAACACACGGTGCGTGGCGGGCAGTTGCGCATCCGTCTCCAACGCCCGGACACCGATGCTGTCCCCGAAGCGCACCTGCTGGGTGCGCCATCCCGCGCAGGAGGTGACGCCGCCTCCGTCGCCCACTGCCAGCACCGCCCCTCCCGCGCGGACGTAGCGCACGACCTGCTCGATCTCGTCGTCACCCAGATCGATGATTGGATCGACCAGAACGAGAATGGCGGGACGATGCGCGCGCTCGGTCGCGAGCGCGGTGAGAGCGGAGCGACGCCGCTCCGAGAGCCGGCCGAGACCGACGAGAATCTCGTGCAGCGCCTTGCTGCCGTTGGGTCCGCTCAAATAGGTCGACGCACGGAAATCGAGCTCGGGTTCGCGCGGCTTCCGATTGGCGGCCCAGATGCCGACGCCGATCGCGCACGCCAGCAGCACCGCCGTCGTTATCTCAAGCCGGTACGACATGCTCCCCTCGCGCCAGCTCTTGCGCGGCGGCGCCGAATGTCTCGTAGCCGCCGGCATCGCACGGCACCGCGCCGAACAGATGACGGTACAGCTGTGCGACGAGGCCGGCGAGCGATGCGCGTCCCCGGTCGGTCAGGCGCGCTTCTCCGACGTATTCAGCGGGCGTCTTCGATGCGTGGAACCGCAGCGCCTTGCGCCGCTCGAGCTCGAGGACAAGCGCGAGGAACCGATGTCCGAGTGCCTCGGCGTATCGGCCCGCGCGGGCGAGCTTCTCGGCGAATGCGAGATGCGCGGCGGCATCCGCCATCACCGCCGCTCCGACGGCGGGTCTGGCCTGTCCGGTCCGCGCGGATGGCTGCACGATTCGCCACATGACGTACCCGAAGTGCACGAGCAACACGACGAGGGCGACGACGAGGACCCCGGTGACGATGTCGAAGCCGATTGGATGCTGCGCGGCGAGGCGATTCAGCCAATCGATCAGGTGTTGCCACTGGCGTGCGAGCCAGGACACCATGCGCCGCTGCTCGGTCCATTGAAACTCGGAGCGCGCAAAGACCTGCCCGATCACGCGCCGCAGCGAGTCGGACGGAACCTGGACCAAGGCTTCGGTCAGTGTATCCCCGTCCCCGGCCCCAATTGCTCGCTCAGGACCTGAATATCGAAGGCCTCACGCCGGACTCGCAGATCGTAGTAGAGCAGCGTAAGTGCGCAGGGCAGGATCGGCGCCAAGACGATCGACAGCAGCGACGAGATCACGACGAAGAGCGGTTGCAGTGACTGGTTGCCCGCGGCTCCGACAGCGGCACTGATGGCGGTGATCACGATCGCTGGCAGGAATTGGGAAATCAGCGACGTGACGATCACGGTACCGGCAATCTTCCCTCGCGCGCCAAGGGTCAATTCCCAGGAGCGACCAAAGGCGTCGAACGAGCTGGGGAGGTCTTCGAGCACGACGATTGGAGTCGTCACCCCGTATGCACAGACGGCCCAGATCACGAACCACGCCGCAGCGACGACCCCCAGGAACGCCATCAGTCCAGCCACACCGGGCCCGAGGATCCTGCCCATGAAATACAGCAGTATGACCGCGAGCCCTGCGACCACCTCCAGCAGGATGATCAGCACCGTCTTGCTGAGGGCGACGACCAGCAGCGGAATGATTTTGTCGACGCCGAATCGCAGGGACGAGCCCAGCTCCGGCTCCCGGCCCAGATACGAGTCGGAGATCACCCGGATCGTCCCTGCTTTGAGCAGCAAGCTACAGGTAGTCCAGACGACCACCAGCAGGATGCCGATCCCGATGCTGCTCCCGATGTTGTGCTCGAACAGATTGAGGAGCTCGAACGGGTTGTTGCTAAACCGCAGATTCAGGTAGATGCCGGCGGCTGCCGGGAGCCACACCAGGATCAGACTCAGCCGCATGAACAGGCCGAAGTGACGCCGGTAGATGTTGAAACTTCCGTCCAGAATCTCGCCCAGCCGCATGGGCCTGAGGTTCGTATTAATGGGTCGCTCCGCGAGGGGACACGCGGTAAGATGAGTACATGGCCGCGTCCGCGCGAGACCTCGATCTCCGCCAGCACCACGGCGTTGAAACCCCCGAGCATGTAGACGTCCAGTTCGAACTGGCCGGGGTCGGGTCGCGCATGGCCGCGGGGCTGCTGGACCTGCTGCTGCTAATCCTGGCACTCCTGGCGCTCTGGATCGGCGGCACGTGGGTCGTCGAGAGTCTGGTCTCGGGTCCCGGAACGCGGGGCTGGCTGAGCGCCGGGATCATCATCCTGACCTTCTGTTTCATTTGGGGCTACTTCACGCTATTCGAGGCGGTGAACGGCGGCCGGACGCCCGGCAAGCAGGCGCTTGGCATTCGGGTGGTCATGGATACCGGGAGGTCGCTCACCACACCGGCGGCGGTGGTGCGGAATCTCGTCCGCGTCATCGACTGCTACCTCCCGATACCCGTCGCCCCTGCCCTGCTGTCAATGTTCCTCCACCCGAGCAACAAACGCCCGGGGGACATGGCTGCCGGTACCATCGTGGTGCGCGATCATCCCACCGACTGGAGCCTGGGCGCAACGCTGCCGGTAGCCGAGGAAACCGCCGCCGAGCCCCTCGAGGCTGGCCCGCCGGAGCTTGCTGAGGAAGAGTTCCGTCTCCTGGATCGATTCCTGGGCCGAATCAACGATCTGACGCCGGAAGTCCAGGTGCGAATCACCACGGATCTCGTGCGCCGCTTCGAGCCGCGCATCCCGCGCCGCACCGGGGACCTGCAGGCCTATCTGGTTGCCGTCTTCGCTGACGAACAGCGCAAGCGCCGCAGCCGGTTTGCCCCGCGCGCCAAGGCCGGTGCCGCCGGCCGCATCACCATCCCCGCCGAGCGCTTCGTCCAGAAGAAACGGAACGCCTGGGAGGCATTTCGCACGACGGCGCTCCGGATGGAGCGGTCGGGAGTCGGGGCGCTGGCGCCGGGGGAGATCCCCGCGTTCGCGGCCCAGTACCGCGAAGTCGCCGCGGATCTGGCACGTGCCCGCACGTATCAAGTCGATCCACGAGTCATCACATACCTCGAGCGAGTCGTGACCGCCGGGCACAACGCGTTGTACCGCGCGCGGGGCAAGGACCGCACGCCACTCCCGCACTACATTCTGCGCGATTTTCCCGCCGCCGTCGTACAGTCGTGGCGATACGTACTCCTCGCCTTCCTGCTGTTCTCCATCCCCGCCGGCATCGGCTATGTGATGATCCGCGAGCGGCCCGAGCTCGGGGAAGAGCTGATGCCCGGAATGGTCGCGCGTGCCGAGGCGGCGGCGGAGAACCTGACGGAGGGCCGCGGCTACGCCGAGACCAGCAAGGAAGGTCGTCCCGAGATGGCGGCATTCATCATCCAGAACAACATCAGCATTTCATTCGTGGCTTTCGTCGGCGGCGTCACCGGTGGTTTGCTCACCGCCTGGCTTCTGTACACCAACGGCATAATGCTGGGACTCGCTCTGGGGCTGTTTCAGAACTACCATGCCGCGCGGTACCTGCTGACCTTCGTCCTCGGGCACGGGATCCTGGAATTGACCGCCATCTTCATCTCGGCCGGGGCGGGGTTTCGTCTCGCGAAGGCGATGATCGCCCCGGGCGATCGCACCCGCAAAGATGCGTTGGTCCTCGAGGGACGAATCGCCGCGCGCATGATCGGCGCCGTCGTGACGCTGCTCGCGATTGCCGGAACGATCGAAGGTCTGCTGTCGGCATCGGCTGCGGCGCCGATCTGGAAGTACGGCGTGAGCGCCGCGACGGCCGTTCTTCTCGTCCTGTATTTCGCCAACGGCTACGCCTATCTCAATTCTGCAGGGCCCCCGCCCCCGGCAGGATCCAGTTCCGGGTGAGGCCTTACCGCGCCCACTCGATCAGGACACCGAGTCGTGGACCGACGATTGAGACGCTCGCGCCTTCGTCGTGCAGCGTACCGAACGCGAGCTGTGCCTGGATCACTCCCGTCGCCCGATCGCTCAAGCGATAGCGCAGGTCCGTGCCCGCGCGCACCAAATACCCGAGCAGCTCCATGCGTTGCGCCGGCCCCGTCAGCTCGTGGCGGAACTCGAGCAACGGGGACAGCGTCGTTTTGGGACCCATCGGGCGATCAAGCCGTGCGCCCATGGCCAGCACGTTGCCGCGCGGCACCGGGACCGTCGTGGTGTCGACGTTGCGCACACGGAAGCGCCGCATCTCCCACCCGTAGAGCGACAGATGGGAACTGCCGGCTGGCATACTCACCGCGGCGTACGCGAGGATTCGGTCGCCGATGCCGCTCTCACGGCCCGCTCCTAGATCGTTACCACCCGTCGTCGTGTAGACGAGCGCCCCGCGGAAGTACTTACCGCCGCCGAATGGTCCCTCGATCCCCACGCGCCCGCGGATTTCCCCGCCCGGGCTCATTTCGGCACCGCCCTCAACGGGCACGTAGCTCGTCCCGTAGTGGTAGCTCGCGCCGGTTCCGACGGCCCAGTTCTGTCCCATCTTGAACGCCGATGCGAATCCTGCTGAAATACCGCCGCCAGACCCGAAGCTCGGCGTCGTGAATCCGAGGAGACCGGTGCCCGTGGCGCCGAACAGGGGGATTGTCGTACTGGAAACCGTCGTGGCGCCGGTCGGGATGGTGCCGACGAGATTGAGCACCAGCTTGCCGGGAATCGCGTTGACGGTGGCGCGCAAATCGGTGTCGACAAACCCCGAGTGCGTGATCTCGCCGCCCCCGCCACCTGCCTCGTGGACGGACGCGCTCGCAAACGCGGTGCTGACGTCGATCACGAAGCGGCCGCCCACGCGCTGCGTGACGCCGATCGGAATCGTCAGTTCACTGATGCGGTTGAACGCGAGTCCGGAACCGAAGCTGTAGGATTCGAAGATGACGCCGGTCCGAGCCGCGGTGGTCGCGGCCTGGGCGGCGAGCATTCCCGGCATCAGCGCCAATGCCAGCAGCAAACGCGTGCCGGGAATCGTCACGGCAGGCGGAAGATGATGCGGATGATGCCCGACGCCTGCACGACGCTCGAGATGCCCTGGCTCTCAGGTGTCGGATTGCTCAGCACGCTGTTGATTCCGGTCTGGCCCGTCACGTCGCCGATCGTCGCAGACACGTCGAGCGTGCCCTGCTTCAGCGCGCCTTCGGCAGCCGGTTCAACCGGCAGCGTGAGCTGATCGACTGCCTGGATGACGGTTACCAAGTCACCGGGGCTCGCCTGAAGTACGGGCGCGGCTTCAGCCGCTTGCTGCTGCTGCTGGGCTTGCTGGAACGACGGATCGGCGTGCACCGCCTGCGCGAAGGCTGCGGCCGCGGCGCGATAGTCACCGCGATCGAGCGCCTCGAGTCCTTTGCTGTACGCAAGGAAAGCGGCGAGGTTCCTCGGCCCCTGCCGCAGGATCCGCTGCCGCTCCGCCTCCGTTAGTTGAATCCCGAGCTCCGACGTGAGACCGAACACGAGCTGCTTCTCGAGATCGAGCAGCTGCTTGAATGTGCCGTTCGCCTGGGCGCCCGACCGAACGCTCCCGTCGCCGCGCACCACCGTCGCCGACATGCGGACCGGGCCGTTTTGGGTGATTGCCGCGACGCCCTGGACCATCCGTTCCGCGCGCAGCAGACGCCCGACCCGTGCGGCGGTGCTGGCATCGGCCCGACCGCTCTCGCTCAGCTTCAGCTCGTCGAGCAGCGCACCGACTTGAATGCGCTCCAGGAGGCGGAGACTCCGAACCATCGCCAGGTCGGACAACACCAGCTCGGCCAACCCGCGCGAAAGCGGCTGCAGGCTCGAGTCGCCCGCGATCGTCATCGGCAGCACGGCAATCGTCGCGGGTTCCGGCGCCAGGCTGGTCAGCGTCGACTCGCGCGCGAGCGCGAGCTTCGCCGTCCGCGTGGCCTGGGTGCGGAGCGCGAGCTGCGCCAGCGCACGGACGGCCGCCACGCCCCTGGCCTGGGGATGACGGTTCGCGAAGTCGGTGTAGGTGGCGAACGCCAGATCGTACCGCCCTTCCTTCTCCTGACACCCGCCGACGACCATGGGGCCGAGTGCCTCACCCGGCGCCAGCATCTCGGCGGCGTTCGCCACGACGACGGCGCTGTCGCAGCGCCCGGCAGCCATGAGGGCCGCCGCGAGACGGAAGCGGATCTGAGCGTTTCGGGGTTGCTGCGTTGCCTGGGTTGTGAGGGTGGGGATTTCCGCAGGTGTAACGGGTCTAGGCCGTGGCCCCCCCCCGCCGGCGCAGGCCACGACCAAACCGCTCATGCCTGAGAGCAAGGACCTGCGACCAACCAACGTCGGGGACTCCCGCCGATGAAGGGGGGGTAAGCTACTGGGGTCCGACCGGAACCGCTATGACGCGGGTCACCGGTAGGCGCATGCGGCGAGAGACCTGTCTAATAAGGAAGGCAATGCGCAACCGGCGCGGTGGCCACCACGCCGTGGAGGGGCAAAACCGAGGGCGATGCCGCCTGCTCACTCGGGGCTTTGCAGCATCTGGCGCATCTTGCGCGCCAGGTCCTCGATCTGCTTGAGCCCGGCCAGCGTCTCCTCGTCGTACTTCTCCGGCGCGAGGAGCAGCAGCTGAGTCTCGGCGAGTATCGCCGATAGGGGATTGGAAAGGTCGTGGCGCAGTTTCGCCATGGCCTTCAGATCAGCCATCACAACAACGAGCGGTACAGGTCCCGCAGGTGGTGATCCCGCAGGTCGCGCACCGATTGCCACAGATCCTGCTCCGTCCCGGCGCAGAAGATCTCCGCGCTGGAGCGCTCCATTTCCGTTCCCTCGGCGCCGAACATGATGCGGCCACGCCAGATACCGTCTTCGGTGCGGCGCAGAGAGAGTCGGATTTCTATGGGTTGTCCGTCAAAGCGAATCGGAGGCAGGTCGTGGACGACCGTATCGGGTGCAGCGGCTGGTGTGTATCGGGCAGGTTGTGCAGGCATGCCGATCCAGGGGCTGGTTTGAAAGAACATTATATGTCGCTGAGAGTTACGCAATGGCTGCTGATGGCTATCGGCTACTGGCTATTGGCTATTGGGTACGTGGCCTTAAGGATCACACCCCGATAGCCAATAGCCGATAGCCAATAGCTCAGGCTCGGAACGGTCCCAGCGAAAACGTCAACAGGAACAGCCTTGCGGGGTCACCGGCCGGGCGTAGTATAGGCGCTGTACACCAAGCTGTATACAGTAGCGCTGCACCTCCGGGCTCCACCGCGACCTCACCTGTATCGGAGCACCGCCTATGCCTCGAGTTATCGCGTCGCAGTCCCGTCCCCGGCTCGCCAGGGTGCTTCTGCTGAGTGCCCTGACGCTCCTCGGGCTCCCCGTCGTCGCCGCGGCCCAAACCGGTTCGGTGAGCGGCATCGTCAGCGACTCCATGTCCGGGCAGCCCATCAGCGACGCGCTGGTCCGAGTGGAGGGGATGTCCGTCGCGTCACGGACCGGTGGCCGCGGGCAGTTCACATTGACCGGGCTCACCGGCACGGTGACGCTGATCGTCACGCGCATCGGATATCAACCCGTCACGCGTTCGGCGACGGTTGGCGAGAGCGGCATCGCGATTCAGTTGAGCAGAACCGCCCTGCGGCTGGACGAAGTCGTCGTCACGGGCCAAGCGGGCAACACGCAAATTCGGGCGCTCGGCAACGCGGTAGGCAACGTCAACATGAGCGACCTGCAGCAGGCCACCCCGACCACTTCGCTTCAAGACGCGCTCTCCACCGCAGTCCCGGGTCTACAGATCCAGCGGGCCAGCGGGCAGACGGGAACCGGAGGCGTCACGCGGATTCGGGGCGTCAGCTCCCTCAGCCTGAGCTCGGAGCCGATCATTTTCATCGACGGCGTCCGCGCCGACAACTCGGCCGGATCGAACAGCATCGGGTTCGCCGGAGGTGGCGACACCCCGTCGCGCATCAATGACATCGACCCCAATGACCTCGAGGCGGTCCAGGTTCTCAAGGGTCCATCGGCCGCGACGTTGTACGGCACCGAAGCCTCGAATGGTGTCCTGCAGATCATCACCAAGCGAGGCTCGTCCGGCGCACCGACCTGGTCCACAGAGCTGCGCGCCGGTGCCAACTATTTGCCGAGTCCCGACAAGCTCTATGAGGGCATCTACTATCGGGACACGCTCGGCGTGGTCCAGCACCTCAACCTGATCGACAACGACATTCGCCGGGGGTTCGGGTCGCCGTTTTCAACCGGCAGGCCCTTAGGCGGCACAATGTCCGTGCAAGGCGGGACCGACGCCGTCCGTTACTTCTTCAGTGGCAGCTACGACCACGACGAAGGGATTGTGAGCTATAACTGGCAGAACAAGCTCAACGGCACCGCCAACCTGAGCTATTTGGCGGGCGACAGATTCAAAGTCGACCTGAGTTTGGGATACACGCGGTCGAAGACGCGTTCGGGTTCGGCGACCCAGCCGATGACGACGTATCTGATCTGGGCCTGCCCGAACAATTCTTGCATCTTCCCGGGGCTCGGGCCCAACGATGCTGGTCGCGGTTACCTGGCGGGCGTGACGCCGGAAGACTTCAGGGAGATCGAAGGCCTGGACAATGTCGACCGAAGCCGGCTGGCGGTTACGTTCACGCACCGGCCGAACGGCTGGCTCAACCACCGCTTCACACTCGGCGGCGACTTCACGAACGAAGCGTCGTCGCTGTACTTCCCGCGCGGCAGCAATGCCGCGTTCGGCATCCCCGAAGGCGAGAAATTCGTCGAGAATGACCGGTCCTCGTTCGTCACGGCCGACTACTCGGCGACCATCACGGCGAACCTCAGCCCCAGCCTGAAATCACTGACCTCAGCCGGTCTCCAATACTATCAGAAGAAGTTCGCCCAAATCTCCGGCTCCGGCAGAGCCTTTCCCATCCGCGGGGTGAATACCGTGAGCGGCGGTGGGATCCGCCAAGGATTTGAGGACCCAGACTTCAATCTCGAAAACAAGACCCTCGGCACGTATGTCCAAGAGCAGATCGGGTTGCGCTACCGACTCTTCCTGACCGGGGCGCTGCGTGGGGATGACAACAGCGCGTTCGGCGTCAACTACGACTTTGTCGTCTATCCCAAGCTCAGCGCCTCGTGGGTGCTCTCCGACGAATCGTTCTTCCCCCGCGGCGGCATCCTGTCGGCGGTAAAGCTGCGCGGTGCGTGGGGTAAGGCGGGCCAGCAGCCCAACGCCTTCGCCGCCGTCCAGACGTATGGTCCCTCAGTGGGATCTGGGGGAACGCCGACGGTCACGCCGCTCAACGTCGGCAATCCCAATCTCAAGCCGGAAGTCACACGCGAGATCGAAGCGGGTTTTGACGCGAGTCTCTTCAATAATCGTCTGTCCGCCGAGGTGACCTACTACAACAAGCTCACCAGAGACGGCATCTTCGCGGCGCCGAACTCTCCATCGAGCGGGTTTCCCGGCTTTCAGTTCATCAACATCGGCCAGTTCAGCAATCGCGGCTTCGAGCTCGCACTCCAGGGTTCACCCATCAATCGGCGCGAGTTGCGCGTCAACGTTCGGGGCACACTGGCCACCAACCGCAACAAGATCAATGTGCTGGGCCAGGATACCCCGATCCCGAATACAGGCATTGGGCAGTTGACGGGGGCTTACAACGCCGCCGGCTACCCCGTAGGGTCGTTCTTCTTCAAGCGCATCGTGAGCGCGACGCTCACCTCGCCCGGTGTGGTGACCAACATCATGTGTGAGGGCGGTGCCAACTTCAGCCGCGGCGACGGGAGCGTCGTACCGTGCGCCACAGCCCCGCTGGTGTACTTCGGCAGCCCGATTCCGACCTGGCTCAGCTCGCTGAGCGCGGACATCTCCTGGAAGCGCTGGAGATTGGCCGGCATCGCCGAGTTCCAGGGCGGTCACGTCGTCGACGACGGCAATGTCGGGGGGGCGCACGTGTTCTTCACGAATTCCCAGGCCGCGGTCGAGGGGACGGATCCGATCGCCGTCGCCCATATCGCCACCGGGAACTTTGGGGCGGCCGGATTGATGAAGGCCGGCTGGGGCAAGATTCGCAACGTGTCCCTGACGTATGACGTGCCCCAGCGGTGGGCCCGTGCGCTTGGCGCCAGCCGAGGAACCGTGACGCTGACGGTTGCCAACCTGGCGACGATCTGGCGGGCGCAGGAGCGCAAGTTCGGCATGCGCGGCCAAGACCCCGAGGTTCGCTTTAACACGCCAACGGCCTATAACGATCCCAACCTGACGAACGGCTACACGCAGGAGTCCTGGCCGCAGTACCGCCGCTTTCTTGCCACGGTCCGGCTCTCCTTCTAACCATCAACGGACTCGAACCGACCATGCGAAACCTCTTTCATCAATCGTTGCTCGTGTCCGCGGGGCTCGCCCTGTTGGCGTGGGGCTGTTCCGACATTCTGCAGGTCGAGCTGCCGGGCAGGATCCCCAGCGACCTGCTCAACGACGCGAAGACGGCGCCCACGTTGGCGGCCAGCGTCGTCGCGGATTTCGAGTGCGCGTTCAGCAACTACGTGAATTCCTCGGTGACGCTCTCGGACCAGTTTCTCGGTGCGTCGGGGAACCTCAACGCTAAGAACTGGGGCACGAAGAAGATTTACGAAGACGACGCGGCCAACGAGACGACCGGCTGCGCCGGGTTTTATGGCGCATACACGCCGCTGCAGACCGCCCGCTTCCAGGCCAACACCGTCGGGGCGCGGCTTCAGGGGTGGACCGACGCCCAGGCGAACGTCCCGCTGGCGCCGCTCAGGGCGCGGGTGGCGGCGCTCGGCGCCTACACGTACGCCCTGCAGGGCGAGGGCTACTGCACGATGCGGTTCGATCGGGAGCTGCAGATTCACACGCCCCAGGAGGTGCTGGCGATCGCGGAAGCCAAGTTCGACACCGCGCTCACACTCGTGAATGCCATGAGCGCGGGCGCAGCGAAGACCGAGCTCCTGAACCTGGTCTATGTCGGCCGGGCCCGAGTGCGGCTCGATCGCCACGACCGAGCAGGCGCCGCGGCCGACGCGGCACTCGTCACTGCCGGCTTCGAGTACTTCGTCACCCGGAGCGTGGATGCGCAGACGCGTTGGAACGACGCGTGGACCGCGATCGCGGAGTTCGGGAACTCGTCGGTTGATCCGCAGTACCGGAATTTGACCGTGGGCGGGACTCCTGATCCGCGAGTTCAGGTGGATTCGGGGCCGGCCGTCGGCCTGCCACAGAAGTCCTTTGACGGCGTGACCGATCTCTGGGTCGTTACCAATAAGAACTTCTCGCGCTCCGATCCCATGCGCCTCGCGAGCTCGATCGAGTCCGAGCTGATTCGTGCCGAGGCGGCTTTGGGAACTACGGCGACCGGGATCATCAATGCGCGCAGGACCCAGCTGGGCCTGCCGAACTACGCGGGCGCAACCGACAGCGCATCGGTCACCGCCCTCATCCTGGACGAGCGGAACCGCGAGTTCTTTATGGAAGGCGGTCAGCGCTACAACGACCTGCTCCGCTACAACATTCCGTGGAAGGTCGGCAACGATCAGAATGGCAACCCCTACGGCACGACGACCTGTATGCCGCTGCCCTTGAACGAGAGACTGGGCGCCGGCGGTTGATTGCGGCGCACCCTCACATCGCGGACGAGCCGGCGCAAGCCGGCTCGTTCGTTTCAGGACCCTAGTTTCGCGAGAACAGGAACTCCTCCAACTTGCCGTCCGGCGTGCGATACATCAGTCCCAATGCTTCCGTGCGGCCGACGGTGAAACGCACGGTCGCGACTTCCATCCCGCCCCGCTCGCTCAGCCCCGCGACCCGTACGTCCTTGATGCGGCCCAGCCCGCGTAGCGTGCGTTGGGCTGCGGCGACCTTGGCGGGGGTGAGGTAGGCGTCAAAGTCCGGCGAGATCGTCGAACGATCGACGGTCCCCCGCTCCAGCTCCGCGAGAAACTTCTTCGCGGCGTCGAGCGCCGAGAGTCCATGCACGGCCGGCACGTCCACGCTGGGCACCAGCTTGGCGAGTAGTTCCTGATTGAGCTCGCCGATCGGCGAGAAGTCCGAGTTTGCCAGGATCACGAGCCCCGTTTGCGTGCCGGGGAGGATCGTGTTCTGCGCGACGAATCCGCTCACCGCGCCGCCGTGGGAAAACCTCAGCGCCTGGCCCCGGTCGTTGATCGCCTCGCCACAGCCGTATCCGCTCGACCGCCCATCGGTGAGGCGCTGCGCCGTCGTCAGCGTCGCAACCGATGCCGGCGAGATCAACCTGTGCCCGAGCAACGCCCGATCCCATGTGAGCAGGTCGGTCGGCGTCGACCAGATCGCGCCGGCGGCGCCCGCCCACCCTGTCGCCTCGGGTTCGGCGCCGATCGGTGGCGCCAGGGCGAACGACGTGTATCCCCGCGCCATGTCGGCGCCGTTCGGTGACGGCTCGTATGCGGTTCGCGTGAGCTGCAGGGGCGTGAAGATGCGCGTGGCGAGAAACGTTCCGAACGGCTGGCCGCTCACCCTCTCGACCACGCGGCCCAAAATCAGATAACCCGTGTTGCTATAGGAGTACCGCGACCTCGGCTCGAAGTCGAGCGGCCGCGTGGCGTAACGCATGATGATCGTGTCGGCAGGCTCGGCGCGCGCCATCTCCCGGTTGACATAGTCGAGCGGATAGTAATCGCGGTACCCCGACACGTGGCCGCCCAGATCCAGGAGCGTGATGTCCGCGGCTCGCGTGAGCTGCGGGAAGTACTTCGAGACCGGATCGCTCAGCGACAGCTTGCCCTCTTCCTGCAGCATCAGAAGCGCGCTGCACGTGAACTGCTTCGTCACCGAACCGATCGCGAACATGGTGCTCGCGGTGACCGGGCGCCGGGTCTCCAGATCCGCCGTCCCGTAGCCGCGGGCGAAGACGATCGCGCCGTGCTGCATGATGCCCACGGACACTCCCGTGATCCGTTTCTCCGCGACGTGGTGGCGGATGATGCTGTCGACCACCGCCGTGTCGATCCGCGCGGGCTGCTGGGCTCGTACGGGAATCGAGCCGGCGATTGCCGCAACCGCGGCAAGACTCAAGGCGTACATCGATCACGTCTCCTTTCGCGTCATCCACGTAGCTCGGCCGATGCGATCCGCGCCGCCTCCGCCAATACGGCCGCTCCGACAAAGATGCTCTCGGGCGCTGCGTAGAATCTTGGAGAGTGCGCTGGAATCGTCGCTCCACCCTCCTCGCGCGCGCCGATCCGCAAGAAACACCCAGGCATCTTCTCCAGGTAGCTCGCGAAGTCTTCCGCCGCGAGGTTGAGAGAACCGAGCGGCACGATCGCCTCCTCGCCCAGCACTTTTTCCACCGCGCGTCGCGCCCAACCGGCCGGCTGCGATGCGTTGATGAGTGGCGGAGGACCGATTTCGAGCGCCACCTCAGCTGTCAGCCCGTGCGCGGCCGCCACCCCTTCGACGACCCGCCGCATCTCGTGCTGCAGCAGCGCCCTGGTGTCGGGGTCCACGGCACGCATCGTTCCGGACAACATCGCACAGTCCGGAATGACATTGGGCGCGGTGCCGGCGTGAACCGTCCCAACGGTCAGCACTGCCGGAACGCTCGGGTTGATACGCCGCGCGACGACCGTCTGCAGCGCGCCGATCAAGGCGCCCGCGCCCACCACGGGATCCACGCCTTCGTGCGGCCGCGCCGCGTGTGCACCCACGCCGCGCAACGTGACGCTGAACGTGTCGGCCGAGGCGGCCAAGGGCCCCGGCTGCGCTACGACCTGACCGACCGCAAAGCGGCGATCCACGTGCCCGCCGAAGATCGCGGCCACGCCGGCGAGCGCCCCGGACGCGAGCACCGCCGCGGCGCCCTTCCCCGTTTCCTCGGCCGGCTGGAGCACGACGACCACGTCACCGGCGGCCGGTTCCCTCGCCAGGAGGTGGGCGACGCCGACCGTCCACGCCGCGTGCACGTCGTGCCCGCAGGCATGCATCACGCCGGGGCGCTGTGACGCGAACGGAAGTCCGGTCGCTTCGGTGATGGGAAGCGCGTCGATGTCGCCTCGCACGGCAACCACCGGCGCCGATTGATCACGTCCCCGGAAGCGCGCCACCACGCCGGTGTCGGCGATGCGCTCGAGTGCTGCCGGCCGCAGGTGGCCGAGCGCCTCGTACAGCCGTTGCGACGTCTCGCGTTCCTCGAACGCGAGCTCGGGATGGCGATGGATTTCCTCGCGCAATGCGACCAGGCGGCGCTGGACGTCTACGGGGACGAGGCGATCGGGATCGAACACCGTGAACCTAGCTCGCGGTCAGCGTTTCGCGACGGACGGTGAGGTCGTCCACCCGGTTCACGTCCACTGCGACCCCCAACCCCGGGCGATCGTGTGGGACCTGGATGGTGCCGGCCCCATCCATCGTCCATTCCGGCGTCACGATGTCCCGTTTCCAGTAGCGGGCGCTCGGGCTGATATCTCCAGGAATGGTGAAGTTGGGAAGCGAGGCGAGGGCAACGTTGTACGCCCGGCCAACCCCGCTCTCCAGCATCCCGCCGCACCAGACCGGCACACTGTGCCGCGCGCACAGGTCGTGGATCGCGAGCGAAGCGGTGAAGCCGCCTACTCTGCCCGGCTTGATGTTGACGATGCGTCCTGCCCCGAGGGTGATCATGTCCTGCGCGCGATCGAGGCCGGTGATGGATTCGTCGAGGCAGATCGGCGTCGCCAGGCGCCGCTGCAACGCCGCATGCCGTACGAGATCGTCCCAGGCGAGCGGCTGCTCGATCATCAGAAGTCCGAACTGGTCGAGCTGCACGAGTCGATCGCTGTCGTCGAGCGTGTAGGCATTGTTCGCGTCCGCCATGAGCGGCGCGGCAGGACCGAGCGCCTCCCGAGCCGCCCTGACATAGTCGACATCCGCGCCAGGCTTGATCTTGATCTTCACCTTGTGATACGCCTGGGCCAGCGCCTGACGTGCTTTCGCGACGAGCGCGGCGGGGGTCGCCTCGATGCCGAGCGAGATGCCGACTTCGATTCGCTCGCGCGTACCACCGATGAATCGGGCCAGCGGGACGCCTCCGGACTCCGCGGCGAGGCCCCAAGCTCCCATCTCGAGAGTCGCCTTTGCCATCCAGTGGCCGCGGAAATCCTGCTCCAGGATCGGGTGGACCTCGCGCGGATGCGCGATCGCTCGCCCCAGCAGACGCGGGGCGACCCAGGCCGTAATGGCAAGCCACGCCGTGTCGATCGTTTCAGGCGAGTAGTTGGGGGCGGCCCCCGCCGGGCACTCCGACCACGCCACGGCACCATCGTGATCTCGCAGCTCGGCCAGCAGGATGCGGCGGATCGTGACGGCGCCCGAGGAGATTACGAATGGTTCTTTGAGAGGAAGGTGAATCTCGCGCAGCGTGATTTCGCGAATGCGGATCACCGCGCAAGCCCATAGAAGCAGCGTCCAGACGCGGGATCACGAGAGAAGGTCAGCACCCGGTAGCCCTGCGCCAGGTGCTGCCGGAACGCGGCGCGCGTGCGGGCGCGCCACTGCACCGCCTCGTGCGGAGCGCGCTCCAGGACGTCATAGATGTCGGCCGGAATCTCGACGCGCACCGGCGACTTCGACGGGGATTCCCCCTCCGCAATCTCGAGTCCCGCGATCACGCCTGCGACGCGCTCGTCGGCGAGTCGCCACTCCGCGACGAAACGATCGGTCCCGAGCCCCGCGTGGAGCGTGCTGTTGGAGTCGCCGTACATGTTCTCCACGTGCTCCACCACGACGGCGCCCAGCCGGTTGAGGTTGATGTGCGCGTTCTTGGCGACCAGGGGATCGAAGGTCCAACGCGCCGTGTCCACGCCCTGCTGGAGCAGCAGCTCGCGTTGGTACAGCTTCAACTTGACGCCGAGCCCGGTGTCCCGCGCGTCCTCCCGCACCGCGAGCATGTGCGACCAATGGAGCGGGCGGCCGCCGCTGTAGCCCGTGATCCCGAAGACGAACCCGACCAGCCGCTCATCGGCGTCGAAGGCGCCTGCCGTCACGCCGCCGACTTTCTGCGCGACCATGAGGACCGGGGCCGGGACGCAGGAGCTGAAGTCGCGTCCCCACGTCTCACGCTGCAGCTCCACGCAGGCCTCGAAATCGCGCAATCGCTCCAGGCTGCGGAGGGTTATCGTGCCGGTTTTCATGGTCGGGAGGTCATTGTACCGCGGGAATAGGTATCCAGCAAGGGATACAAAGATTGCCTTGCGCGTATCCCGGCGCGGCGGTATGAATGGTGGCCGAATGACAAAAACCCCAAAAGCCGCGATCAGTGACGACCGTGTCTCCGCGACATATCGGCGGCTGCGGGAGCTGATCGTGGGAGGACGTCTCGCCGCCGGCGCCCGGCTGATCGAGACCGAGCTGGCCGGCCGCCTCGGCGTCAGCCGCACACCCGTCCGCGCGGCGCTGCTGCGACTCGCCCAGGAAGGCTACATCCTCTCCCCCGGCGCGGGGCGGCGGGCTCGACCGGCGGTTGCGGCCCTGACCCGCGAGGACGCGGCGGAGTTGTTCAACATCATCGCGGAAGTCGAGGGGCTCGCCGCGCGACGGGCCGCATCCCTCGCGCCCCCGCCCCGGCGCCGGCTCGTCCGAGCGCTGCGCGGGCTGAATGGCCAGCTCCTCAAGGTCGCGATGGCCCCGCGCCCTGACCCCAACCGCATCTCGCGCCTCGACGGCGAGTTCCATGCGTGTTACGTGCACAGCGCGGCCGGGCCCCGTCTCCTGGCCCTGCATCATGGGATCAAACCGCAGGCGGAGCGCTACGTGCGCGTCTACGTCAACGCGCTGGTGGATGAGATCGCGACATCGGTGGCCGAGCACAACGTCATCATCCGGGCGATCGATTCGGGAAACCCGGACGCAGCTCAGCGCGCCGTCCAGACCAACTGGCGCAATGCCGCCGACCGGCTCGGGCGCGTGATTACCAACATGGGTGAACACGGCACCTGGTAGGAGGATCCGAATGACTGGTCTCGTACGTCTGCTGCTCCCCGGCGCCGCGCTCGCGGTGTTCGTCGCCGCATGTCGCCCAGCGCCAGCCGGAGGGATCGCACCGGTCCCCGTCGGCCCGCCCTACGACGTCGTGATCGAAGGTGGACGCATCGTGGATGGCAGCGGCAACGGCTGGTTTTATGGAGACCTGGCGATCACGCGCGACCGCATTGCGCGCATTGCTCCCGCGGGCGCGCTGCGCAGCGCGACCGCGCGGCAGCGGGTCGACGCGCATGGCCTTGTCGTCGCCCCCGGCTTCATCGACATCCAGGCGCACTCGCGCGACGCGCTCCTCACCGGCGACGGGCGTGTGGTGGGAAAAGCCACGCAAGGCGTCACCACCGAGATCATGGGCGAGGGTTGGACGAACGCGCCGGTGAACGATCGCGTACTCCAGGCTGCCACGAGTGACGATCCGTCGGACACGGCGTACTCGGCGTCGTTCCGCGGGGAGCACGGCTTCGACGCGTGGCTGCGCGCCATGGAGCGCCACGGGATGTCCGTGAACGCCGGCTCGTTCCTCGGCGCGGCGACCGTGCGGATCTACGCCAAGGGCATGGCCGCCGGTGCGCCCACGCCCGCCGAGCTCGACACGATGCGCGCCGTCACGCGACGCGCCATGGCGGATGGTTCGTTCGGAGTCGCGAGCGCTCTGATCTATCCACCCGGTAACTTCGCCACCACCGAGGAGCTGGTGGAGATCGCCAAGGCGATGTCGCCCTACGGCGGCGTGTACATCACGCACATGCGGTCCGAGGCCGACCAGTTCCTCGAGGCGATCGACGAAGCGATTCGGATCGGCCGCGAAGGCGGCGTACCGGTCGAGATCTACCACTTGAAGGCGGCCGGCCGGCGCAACTGGCCGAAGGCCGCGGCTGCAATCGCCAAGATCGACTCGGCGCGTGCAATGGGCCTGGACGTGCAGGCCGACATGTATCCGTATGTCGCTGGAGGAACAGGGCTCGCTGCGTGCCTGCCACCCTGGGCTTCGGCGGACGGCAAGCTGTTCGAGAACTTGCGCGATTCATCAACACGCGCGCGCATCACCGCGGAACTGCTGAGCGATCGGACCACGTGGGAAAACCTCTGTTCACTCGCGACGCCTGCGGGTGTGCTCTTGGCCGAGATGAAAAAGCCGGAGGACAGCCGGTGGGTGGGGAAACGACTTGCCGATGTCGCCGCCGAACAGCACAAGTCCTGGCCCGACGCCGCGATCGACCTACTTCTGTCAGAGCAGCGGGACATCGGGACGATCTTCTTCTTGATGAGCGAAGACAATGTCGCGCTGCAGCTCCGGCAGCCCTGGATCAAGATCGGCACCGACGCCGGCGGGTACGATCCAGACAGCGTCCGCGCCCGCGGGCCCGTGCATCCGCGTTCTTACGGGACCTATCCTCGCATCCTGGGCCGTTACGTCCGCGATCAGCACGTCCTGAGCCTGGAAGACGCCGTGCGCAAGATGAGCGGCGCTGTCGCGACGCGTCTGTCGATCCGCGACCGTGGCATGCTCGCCCAGGGTTACTATGCCGACGTCGTCGTGTTCGACCCGGCGACGATCATCGATCGCGCCACGTTCGAGCAACCGCATCAGCTGTCAACGGGAGTGCAATACGTGTTCGTGAACGGCGTGGCGGTGGTGAGCAACGGCCGGCATACTGGCGCCAAGCCAGGACGGCTCGTGCGCGGCCCAGGGTACGGGCGCCCTTAGGTCACGGCCTTACCACGTTCACCGTCACCGACGACGGCCGGCGAGCCGAGCGGTACACTCGAATCGTGGCGGCGCGGTAGTCCGACGCGCGCGCGGCGAAGATGTTGGGCACGAAGGTCTGCGGGTTGCGATCGATGAGGGGGAACCAGGTGCTCTGCACCTGCACCATGATCCGGTGACCCTTCAGGAAGCGATAATCCTGGGTGTGCAGGTCTATCCTGACAGGAGTGACCTGAGCAGGCCTGAGCGGCTCCGGCTTCTCGAAACTGTTCCGGAACCGGGCGCGCAAGACGTCATTCGCCACCATGAGCTGCCGGCCGGCGAGCTTCCAGTCCTTGGGATACTCCTCCGGGTAGACGTCGATCAGCTTGACGATCCAGTCGCCATCCGTGCCCGTCGTGGAGACGAACAAGTTGGCCGTGATATCTCCGGCAATCGTCACATCGTCGCCGAGCGGTTCCGTCTCCCAGGACAGGACGTCGGCGCGGCCATCGACAAAGCGTTGGTCCTGGACGAGCCATGCGTACCAATCAGAGCCATGGGGAGAATACGTCGGCTCGATCGGCCGGTGACGGTACGGCACCGGGTGCGCCGGATCTGACACGTAGCTGTCGAACGCTGCCGCCCCGTTTCCAGCGGGTGGCTCGAACGAGAGCCGACCACCGGCATGGAAGTAGAGCGACCGTTCAGTCGTTCGGCGCCGAGGCGGCCACTGGTCCCACGACCGCCACTGGTTCGAACCTGCCTCGAACGTGATCGCCTCCGGCTGCCGCAGCTCGCCCTGATCTTTGAGGAAATGGGCGAACCACGGCACCAGGATGCTGTCCTGGAAGTACGTGCCTGTGGGACCCCCGAAGTCGATGTCGCCGAGCTTCGCGCCCTCGCCGGCCCAGCCGCCGTGGTTCCATGGGCCAACCACCAGGTAGTTCACACGCCCGGTATCGTGCGGCTCGAGCAGGTCGTAGATCTTCATCGGTCCGTAGAAATCTTCCTGGTCCCACCAACCGGCCACGTTGAGCGTCGGCACGGTGACGCGCGTCAGATACGGCGCGGCCGCCTGCTTCTGCCAAAACCAATCGTAGTTCGGGTGTGCGACGTAGTCGTTCCAGGTGGGGATCTTTCCGTGGAGGTGCCGTGCATTGACGTTGGAGAGCGGCCCGAGATCGAGATACCACTGGTAGGTATCGTAGCGGTCGAACGCGAAGTCTTCCTGCTCCTTCGACGTCTCCATCATGGCGGCATACTCGAAGCCGTAGCTCAACCGGAAGGCGCCATTGTGATGAAAGTCGTCGCCGAGGAACATGTCCGCGGGCGACGCCTGCGGGGATGCAGCCTTGAGTGCGGGATGCGGATCGAGCATCGCCATCACGGTGAGCCAGCCTGGGTACGAAATGCCCAGCATGCCCACGCGACCGTTGTTGTTCGGCACGCGATGGATCAGCCATTCGATGGTGTCGTACGCATCCGTGCTTTCGTCCACCGCGCTCGAGTCCCCGCGCTGGCGCGGGGGCCGGGGGGGCCGGGGGGGCCGGGGGGGCCGCATCATCACGAACTGCCCCTCCGACGTGTAGCGGCCGCGGATGTCCTGAAAAACGAAGATGTAGCCGTCAGTGGCAAAAGCGTGGAAGTACCCGCGCAGCGCGCGGGCGGCGCCGGCGATGCCGTAAGGCGTGCGCGTGAAGATGAAGGGCAGCGGCGGATGCACTCCGCGTGGGACGAAGATGGTGGTGTGCAGCTTGACACCGTCGCGCATCGGGATCATGGCCTCGGTGAGGTCGAACCCCGGGGCAGAATCCGGCTGCTGCGCAAAGAGCCGCAGCGCGAGGAGGAACCCGATCACGCGATGCTGCCGTCTACGGGTTCTTCACCCGCGTGAACTCGATGTCCTTGACGCTCGTCTCGAACGGGATCGCGATGCGATCGATGTCGCCCTTCTGATCCATCAGGAACGTGACGAGACCGCTCAGCGGTTGGACCTCGGCCGGGTCATCGACCTCGAAGATGTCGTAGTGATAGTGCTTGAGCCGCGCTGTAAAGCCGGTGAACGACAGCTCGAGCACCGGGCCGTTCGCGCGAACGGTGACGCGACCATACCCGGGAGTTTCGTAGGTCCCCGCGTACGCCGCGAGCTCGTGGCTCGGTGTGGTATTGGGCTTGCGCGCGGCGGCCCGCTCATCCCGCTGCTTCTTCTGGGCGGCTTCCCCCTCCTGCGTCTGCTGCCGGGCGCGGCCGACCCAGTCGAACGGCGCGAGGCCGAGCAAGCGATCGAGCACATTCTCGGTGACGAGGTTCGGCACCGGATTGTTGCCCGACATGTTCGTCAGGACCACGACGCCGATGCGCTCCTTGGGCAGCCAGGACATCTGCGAAATGAATCCGTCGATGCCGCCGCCGTGCTGGACCAGCTTGTGCCCGCGGTACGGCATCACCGCGAGGCCGAGGCCGTAGGTCGCAAAGCCGAAATCGTCGGGCCAGATGGGCTGGGGCCCGACCAGCGTTTGGGGCGTTTGCATCAGCATGTCGTTGGCTTTCGACAGGAGCACTCGCCCCTCGTAACGCCCAGAGTCGATATGAAACTGCACGTAGTGCAGCATCTCCTCGACGCTCGAGTTGATGGAGCCGGCCGGCGCGACCGCGTCGATGTTCCGGTACGGCACCTTCACCAGCCCACACGAGGACCCGTCCGCTCCGCCGTTTCCGCCTGGAGCCGAGGCGTCACCCGTCGCGGCGGTCGGAGCGGCTGGACAGGGGCGCCAGACGTACGCCAGGGCGGCGTCGTCCGACCCCGGCAGGTCGCGGACGGATGTATTCGACCGCGCCATTTTCAAAGGCGCAAAGAGGCGTTCACGAATCAGATCGTCCCATGACCGGCCGGTGCGCTTTTCGACCAGGTAGCCCGCGGTCATGAACATCAGGTTCTGATACTGCCAGCGGCCCCGGAATGACGTATTCGGCTCGAGGTATTTGAGCCGCCGGTACATCTCCTCGCGGCCCAAGCTACCCCCATACCAGAACAAGTCGTGCCGCGGCAGTCCGGACCGGTGTGTGACCAGGTCGCGCGGCGTCATCGCCTCGCTGGCGAGCTCGTCGTGCAGCTGGAAGTCCGGGAGGTAGTCGCGCACCGGCTTGTCCCAGTCGAGCTTGCTCGAGTCCACCAGCATGCCCATCAGCACGACGGTGAACGATTTGCTGTTGGATCCGATCGCCATCAGCGTGCGCGGCGTGACCGGCATTTTTTGCTCGACATCCCGGAAGCCGTACCCCTTGAGGAGCACGACGCGGCCATCCTGGATGATCCCCAGGGCGAGCCCCGGAACGTGCCACTCCGTCATCTGGGAGGTCACGAACTGGTCCAAACCCGATAGCGCGCGCTGCGTGGCGCGCGAAGCGGGGGCGGGTGCTTGGGCGACGGCGCTGCGCGCGAAGATCGGCGCGACCAGCAAGGATGCGAGGATACGGAATTGCATACGCAGTTGCATCCAATCTTTGGGGGTGGCACTATTCTACCGGCTACTCGGACAGTGCGCCACCACGCGAGGAAACCCTTACGGCATCACCTGAATCCAGCGCCACGACTCACGAGCTGGCGCGCGTGCTTCGGCTCCGCGACGTGATTCTGATCGTCGTGGGCACCGTGATCGGCTCGGGCATTTTTCTCGTGCCCGGCGGCGTCCTACGGGATTCGGGCGGTGACGTCGGGCTGGCCCTGCTGGTCTGGATCGTCGGCGGTGGACTCTCGTTGCTCGGTGCGCTGACGTACGCCGAGCTCGGCGCCATGAATCCGCGGGCCGGCGGATTGTACGTGTACCTGCGCGACGCATTCGGCCCGCTTCCCGCGTTCCTGTACGGATGGGCGTTGTTCTTCGTGATCGGCAGCGGCTCGATCGCGACCCTGTCGGCGGCCTTCGCGCGCTACATCCAGCAGTTCGTGGCGCTCAGTGTCCCCGGCGCAAAGCTGGTATCGCTCGCCACCATCGTGGTGGTCACCCTGGTCAACGTATGGGGCACCCGACGGGGCGCCGTCGTTCAGAACTGGAGCACGGCCATCAAGGTCGGCGCGTTGCTGCTGCTGAGCGCCCTGCTGCTGACGACGGGCAACGGGCTGTCGGCCGCGCCGGTGCGGGTTCTCTCGACGCCGCTCTCGTCGGAACTCCTCCGCGGCATGGCCGTCGCGATGGTCGCGGTGCTGTGGGCCTACGAGGGATGGCACTACGTCACCTTCTCTGCCGGCGAGATCGTGGAGCCGCAACGCATTTTTGCCCGCGGCATCATCGCCGGCACGGCGGCGATCGTCGTGATCTACTTGCTGGCCAACCTCGGCTACCTCGCCGCGCTTGGCCCCGCGGGGGTTGCCCAGTCGAATCGCGTGGCGGCGGACGCTGTCACCACACTGTTTGGGGACACGTGGGGTCGGCTCGTCGCGATTCCGATTCTCGTGTCGATTTTCGGCGCGGCGAACGGAATCGCGCTCACGGCGCCACGCGTCTTCTATGCGATGGCGCGCGACGGGCTGTTCTTCCGCAAGTTGGCCGAGGTCCACCCACGGTTCGGCACGCCCGCGGTCGCGATCCTGGCGGGCAGCGCGTGGACGATGGTGCTCGCGGGTTCGGGTACGTTCGAGCAGCTACTGACGTACGTGGTGTTCACCGGGTGGGCATTCTACGCGCTCGCGGCCGCCACCATCTTCGTGTACCGCCGCCGGCTCCCGGACGCGGCCCGACCGTTCCGTGTGCCGGGATATCCGCTGACGCCGGCGCTCTTCATCGTCGCAGCCAGCGCCATTGTCGTCTCTACGCTCGTGTCCCGGCCGACGCAGGCCTTGCTCGGGATCGGAATCATCTTGCTCGGGATGCCGGCGTATTGGTGGTGGCGCCGATCCAACCGAGCGGGGTAAGACCGTCGATCTATTTCCGCTGAAAGGTGAACTTGCCTGACGGACTGCTCTGCGTCATGGCCTTCACTTGCCCGCCCTCGATCACGAACTCGATCGTAACGTCCGAGAACTCTTTGAGCTTGAACCGGTGCTGCCGCCACGGAACCAGCGCCTGGAACGGCTGTCCAGCAAACGCGAGACCGAGGATCCCATCCTCTTTGAGCACCACGGCAAAACTGGCGCCGGTGGGCGTCACATATGTGCCGGCGTACTGCCGCAGCGTCGCGGAGGCCGACAGCTCGGACGGCACACGTCGGACGAAGGCCACTTCGGCCTGATCGAGCGACATCACCGCCTTGTCGATCTCGCCCTGCGGATTCGTGGCGAAGTTGACCGACCACTTGCCGTTCGCTTCGTCGTCGGGGGTGTCGAAGCGATCATAGTGAAAGTGGGTCAGCGGCAAATCGATCTGATGAAAGGAAAACCGGAGCCCGGTTCCCTGCTTGGAAATCGCGACGACTCCGTACGCCTGATTCTCGAACTCGCCGACGAAATCATCGAGCGCATGGGACGGGCGTGTGCCCTTGACCTGGCCGCCACCCGCCTGCGCCCGCGCCGCCATGCCCGCCTGCTTCGCTTTCTTGCGCGCGTCGTTGAGCCGCTGGCTCCACGGCGTCTGGTCGAGGCCGAGCAGCCGCTCGTACACGTTGTACGACACGACGTTGTACAGCGGCGCGGCATGGTCCCCGATGACCAGGACAATCACGCCCACGCTGTCGGAAGGCATGTACGAGATCTGCGAATGGAAGCCGTTGATGTCGCCCCCATGGTAGGCCAGCAGATGGCCCCGGTAGGACGCGGTCCAGCGACCCATGCCGTAGGCGGCATTGAGCAACTCGCCCCACCCGAACGCTTCGAGCGATGTGTTCGGCATCGCGATGGAAGGTTCCAGCGTGGCTTTCACGACGCCCGCCGGGATGACCTGCCGGCCTTCAAAGCGACCGGCGTTCATGAGGGCGATCAGCCAGTGGGACAGATCCTGAATGTTCGAGTTGATCGCTCCGGCCGGCCCGATGGCAACTTGCTCGCGGTAGTAAGGGATCGCATGGAGTGAGTCCGAATCCCGCCGCTCGGAAAACGGCACCCCGTGGTCGGGTTGCTTGATCAGGTCATCGATCGAGAAGACGGTGCTCGTCATTCCGAGCGGCTGAAAAATGCGCGCCTGCACGAACTGCTCCCACGTCTTCCCCGACAGCAGCTCGATGATGTATCCCGACCCGCCATACATCAGATTGTTGTACAGGAACGTGGTGCGCATCGGCTGCGACGGCTCCAGGTATTTCAGCCGCTCGAACAGTTCCTGTCTCGTAAATGGCGACTTGTACCAGATCATGTCGTGACGCGTCACGCCGGTACGGTGCCCCAGCATGTCCCGCACGTTGACGGAGGCGTTCAGTTCGTCGTTATAGAACCGCACGCTGGGCACGAACTGACGCACCGGCTTGTCCCAGTCGATCTTCCCCTCGTCCACCAGCAAGCCCATTGCCATCACGGTAAAAAGCTTGGTGTTCGACGCGATCGGCACGACCGTCGTCGGAGTAAACGGCAGCTTGTTGCCGTAGTCCCGATAGCCGAACCCGCGGGCGAAGACGAGCTTGTTCTTGACCACCACGCCCACGCCGATGCCCGGCACATTCCAATCGCGCATCACCTGATTCATGTAGGCGTCGAATCCCGCGAGCTTCGCAGCCGTGGCGCTGGAATCCTGGGCTCGGGCCGGCGCGCAAACGGCCGCGCAGAGAACCAGGACAGCAACTGAGCGCATATGCATTACCTCAGTCTCGGGTTAATGGGCGCGGCTCCGGCTATGGCCGGCGCACTCTCACCGGCGGCGCCGGCTCGGCCAGCAGCTTCACCGGAGTTGCCTCGAGGAGCCGCAACGCTTCCTGCACCGCCCGCTCGAGCTGCGGGTCGCGTCCCTGGGAAACAAGCGCGGGGGTTTGTTGCACCACGATGTCGGGCGTGATGCCGGCATTCTCGACGTCCCAGTGGCCCTCGGTATTGAAGAACCCGCCGCGCGGCGCGGTGATATATCCGCCATCGATCAGGCCCGGCACGTCCCAAATGCCGACGAGCCCGCCCCACGTCCGCGTACCGACCAGCGGTCCGAGTTTCATTTCGTGGAACAGAAACGGCAGCATGTCGCCCCCGGAGCCGGCATATTCGTTGATCAACATGACTTTGGGGCCGAAGATCCCCGTGATCGGCTCCGTCCAGGGCCGCCGCTCCCCGACCGGGTTGTTGAAGTAGCCGCGCAAGTGCCGCGCAAGGATGTCCACGAAATAATCCGCGATGTAGCCGCCCCCATTGAAGCGCTCATCGAGGATCACGCCCTGGCGGTCTTGCTGCGCGAAATAGTAGCGATTGAAGTACTCGTAGCCCTGATCGGCGGTGTTGGGCAGCCAGACGTAGGCCAGCTTCCCCTTGGAGAGTGAATCGACCAGCCGGCGGTTGTCCTCGACCCACGCGCGCGTGCGCAGGTCATCCTCATCGCTCACCGGGACGACGGTGACCGTCCACGACCCGTCGAGTGTGGGCTTGTCGTTGAGACGCAGCACCGTCTGGCGATTCGCCGTCCCTTCGAGCGCTGCGTAGGGACTCAGCGGTGGCCTGAGGTCGGCGCCATTCACCGCAAGGAGATAGTCGCCGGTGCGGGCCTTCACACCGGGCGCCGAGAGCGGCGCGCGCAGATTCGGATTCCAGTTCTCGCCTGAGAAGATCCGCTTCAGGCGGTAGCGGCCGTTCTCCACCGCGAAGTCGACACCGAGCATTCCGACTTTCACGGTGTCGATCGCCGGCATGTCGCCGCCAAAGGTGAAGGTGTGACCGAGCGACAGCTCGCCGCCGAGCAGGTCGAGCATGTAGGTGAGATCGGAGCGGTGCCCGAGGTTCGCGAGCCACGGCTCGTACATCGTCCAGACCTTGTCCCAATCGGCCCCGTGGTGATTCGGGACGTACAGATAGTCCCGTTCGAAGCGCCATGCCTCCTTGAAGATCTGCCGCCACTCGGCCCGCGGATCGAGCCGCATCTGCAAATCCACCGTGATCTTCCCATCGCCCGCCTTGGGCGCCGCGTCCGTGCCGACGATCATCCACGACTCACCGGACTGGTACAACAGTTTCTTGCCGTCGCGCGACAGGCTGAACCGCATCACCGGCGACGCAAAGCTCTCCGATTTGCGCTTCTTGAGATCGTAGCGATGCAAGGTCGCGCCGGGCTGATTCTCGATCGCTTCGGTGACGAACACGACGCCCTCGCTCCCCGCCGCGAGTGACGTGTAGGCGCGCACCGGCATGCCGAGGGCGAGGATGCGCTGGCTCAGCCCTGCGCGATCGATCCTGACGTTCAGAGCACCTTTGGGGGACTTCGCTTTGCTCGTATCGACGGCGGCCGTCGTGTCGCGCGCTTCCTCGTCGCTTTCCGGCAGGAGCGGCGACGGCGTGTCGGCCGCGAGCACCATCAAGTAGGCCCCGCGACGCATGTGACGGTCGATGGAGCTGAGATCGAGCCAGCCGCTCGAGAGCCCAAAGTCAGTGCTCGCGAGGAAGTAGAGATACTTGCCGCCCGCATCCCAGGCCGGACTCACTGCATCCGAGAGGCCATCCGTGAGCTGGTAAGGTTTCTTCTCCACCATGGAGTAGGCCATCAGCACGTGGAACTGGCTGGGAAGCCGCTTGGAGTAGGCGAGCCACTTCGAGTCGGGCGACCACGCCGGTTCAAACGTGCGTTCCGGGTGTGCGTAAGTGTCGGTGTCGAGCCGCGTCACCTTTCCCGTCGCGACCTCGACCAGCAGCAGGTTCAGCCCTTCGTCCGTGACGGCGATGTACTTCCCGTCGGGCGACCAGTCGGCGGTGTGGTAGAACGTCGGCTGCTCGAACCTGATCTCGCGCGGCGCGCTGAGGCCCTCCTGCGTCCCGATCATGAGACGATACTCGCCGCTCGCGTCGGAAAACCAGGCGACCTGCTTTCCATCGGGAGACCAGACCGGCGTGCGCTCCGCAGTCCCCGAGCTTCTCGTCAAATTGCGCGCATCGCCCTTCTCGGCGGGGACGGAGAAGACTTCACCGCGCGCGGAGAACAGCGCGCGGGCCCCACTCGGCGACAGCGACGCCGACTCGATCCATTTCGACGCGTCCAGCCAGCGCGCCTCGGCCCAGGGCAAGTCGCCGCGGCACGTGATCGCGAGCTGCGTGTCCTTCCCGCCGGCTGGCTCGAGCAGATGGAGGTAGCCGCCCTCTTCATAGACGATGACGCCGCCTCCCGCGTCGAGCGTCTTGACGTCGTAGTCTTTGTAATGCGTGAGCTGGGTGAGTTGTTTGGACGCGACGTCGTATTTCCAGACGTTCGCG
>Ga0307302_10000091_pt1 | contig 36359 bp, 37 predicted proteins | sample ER_DNA_183_FD_194490 | JGI IMG/M metagenome (GOLD analysis project Ga0307302, IMG submission 194490) | Bulk soil microbial communities from the East River watershed near Crested Butte, Colorado, United States - ER_DNA_183 | ecosystem: Environmental > Terrestrial > Soil > Floodplain | place...
AACATAGAAGTTGAGTGTGGTATTGACAACTTCGGCGTCCTTGACGTCACCGACACCCCAGACCGATTGCGTCCCAACAAGAAGAACGGCCACAAGCGGGTCGGCGGACGGTTGAACCTTCGGCGAACGCCGCGAGCCACTTCCTCCCAACGGGTAAAGCCAACCGTCAGTCAATCCGAAATGGAACTAGTACCGACGACCACGACCGGACGGACGGAGGAGCAGGAGTGCGCGCTCCCGGCACGCGGAAGACCGAGCAGCGCCGACAGGGTGGACACCCGACGGTTCGCCATGCCGTTGAAGTGCTCATGCTCGAAGAGCGCACCCGGTGGGCGATGCAGATCCACGACGGGCTGACCCAGTCGGTCACGTCCGCCGTCCTCGAGCTCCAAACGCTCCGCCACCGGATCGAGACGGACCCGGCAGGGGCCGCCGCGGCGTTGGAGGAGGTCGAGCTGCAGATCCGCGACGACCTGCGACGGATCCGCGAGCTCCTGTTCGACATGACGAACGAAGACCCGCCGTCCGCCGAGCCCGCGCTCGCGGCGCTCGTTCGCGACCTCGGCGTGCGGTGGCACTTCCCGGTCATGGTGGAAGTCGGCGGTGATCTGGAGGGGATCGACGAGCCGGTGCTCGAGGCGGTCTATGCGATCGTCAGCGAAGCGCTGGCGAACGCCGCGAAGCACTCGGGAGCCCCGGAAGCGCATGTGCGCGTAACGGCCAGCGTCGCCGAGATCCGCATCGAGATCGAAGACCGCGGCAAGGGGATCGTCGCGGTGAAGGACGATGACCCCCATTTCGGAGTGCCGATCATGCGGGCCCGCGCCGAGAAGCTCGGCGGGTTCCTCGACGTCGGATCGACCCCGGGACGCGGCACCACGGTGGTGGCCGTGCTCCCCTTCCAGAGAGCAGGTGGATGACATGAGGATCTTGATCGTCGATGACCACGCGCTGGTGCGTCGTGGTCTGAACTACGTGGTGAAGGAGGGCTTCCCCGATGCGGATGTGGTCGAGGCGGAGTCCTCGGCCGTCGCATTGGAGGCCCTGCATGGTGGAACGGCCTTCGACCTGGCATTGGTCGACGTGCGGATGCCCGACCTCGACGGTCTGGAGCTGCTGCGCGCGATCAGAGCCGAGTGGGCCGACATGCCCGTCATCATGATCTCGACCTACGAGAACGCGCCCTACGTGAAGCGGGCGCTGGCCGACGGTGCGGCGGGATACCTCTTGAAGGACGCGACGCCCGAGGATCTGGCGCAGGCGATCAACGTAGCGATGTCGGGGAGCGGCAACGTCCTCAGCCCGCGCGTGATCCAGAACCTCTTCGACGACCAGGACACCTCAGTCGGCGCCAACGGACACAGCCGCAGGAACGAGTACAGCCTGACCCAGCGCGAACACGACATCCTGGCGTTGCTCGCCGAAGGGCGTTCGAACCGGGAGATCGCGCAGGGGCTCTACCTCTCGGAGAAAACGGTCAAGGCGCACCTCGCCGCGATCTTCCGCAAGCTCGGCGTCACGAACCGGACCCAGGCGGCGATGATGGCCGTGCAGATGGGCGTCGGCCCGGTGCCGGGCGCGTTGCTCGTCGACTGACCGTCTCAGCCCTCGAAGTCGCGGAAGAAACGGCTCGGCGTCGGTCCTCGCTGGCCCTGGTACTTGTTGCCAGCGCTGCCGTACGGCGCATCCGCCGGGGAGGTCAGCCGGAAGAAGGAGATCTGTCCGATCTTCATGCTCGGATAGATCGTGATCGGAAGGTTCGCGACGTTGGAGAGCTCCAACGTGAGGTAGCCGTCCCAGCCCGGATCCACGTAGCCCGCGGTCGAGTGGATCAGCAGGCCCAGTCGACCCAAGGACGACTTGCCCTCGAGCCGTGCGACCAGGTCATCGGGGATCGCGACACGTTCCAAGGTCGAGCCGAGGACGAACTCCCCCGGGTGCAGGATGAACGGCTCATCCGGTTTGACCTCGACCAGCTCCGTCAGGTCCGGCATCTCCTCCCGCACGTCGATGAACGGGTAGCGCGAGTTGGCGAACACGCGGAACTGGGAGTCGACGTGCAGGTCGACCGACGACGGCTGCACGCAGGCCGGGTCGAACGGATCGATCGTGATGCGTCCCGACTCGATGTGCGCGCGGATGTCTCGGTCGGACAGGATCATGCGGGCGATGCTACCCGGCGTTCGAAACCTCGACCCAGCGGTCGAGCGTCTTCAGGGCGTCGCCCTCATCGATCGCCCGGGCGGCTGTCGCCATCCCTTCGGCCAGGTCAGCCGCGAACCCGGCCACCTCGAGCGCGGCCCCCGCGTTGAGGACCACTACGTCGCGGCGCGGCCCCGTCTCGCCGCTCAGGATCCTTCGTGCCAGGTCCGCGGACTCGGCCGGGTCTCCGCCCGACAGATCGCTCGGCCTCGCTCGCGCGAGCCCGACGCTCCTCGGGTCGAGGTGTCGCTCGCGGAGGGCGCCATCTTTCACGTCGAAGACCGTCGAGATGCCCGTCGTCGTGAGCTCGTCGAGACCGTCCTCGCCGCGGAAGAGCTTCGCGCGGATGCCTCGGCGCGCGAGAACCTCGGCCATGAGCGGGAGCATCCGTTCGTCCGAGACACCGACGACCTGGGCGTGCGGTGATGCCGGGTTCGTGAGCGGACCGAGGAAGTTGAAGACGGTCGGGACGCGGAGCTCGCGGCGCACCGGCCCCGCGTTGCCCATCGCGGGATGGAAGGTGGCGGCGAACATGAATCCGATCCCGGCATCGGCGAGGCACCGCTCGACGCCGGCGGGATCCAGGTCGATCTTCACGCCGAGCGACTCGAGGAGGTCGGCGGATCCGCAGTGCGAGGAGGCGGCCCGGTTGCCGTGTTTCGCGACCGGGACGCCGGCACCAGCGACGACCAGGGCCGAGACGGTCGAGATATTGAACGTGCCGCTCCGATCCCCACCCGTGCCGCACGTGTCGATCACCGGCTCCGGTGCCTTCACGGGGGTGGCGAACTCGAGCATCGTCCGGGCGAGACCGTCGATCTCATCGACGGTCTCGCCCTTCGTGCGGAGGGCGAGCAGGAAGGCGCCGATCTGCGCGGGGGTAGCCTCGCCGGCCATGATCTGGCGCATCGCCTCGGCCGCGTCCTCGGTCCCGAGGTCCTCGCGGCGAGAGAGCCGCAGCAGGAGTTCCGGCCAGAGATCGGGGTCCGGCATGAGGCTCGGGAGGCTAGCAGCGGGTGCGTGCGGCCGTCCCCGCGGGCTCGCTAGACTTCGGTCGGTCGCTCGGTGCGGCCGGACCACGCGGGTGTGGTTCAATGGCAGAACGCAAGCTTCCCAAGCTTGAAACGGGGGTTCGATTCCCCTCACCCGCTCCGATCAGAAGACGCCCACGCGGGAGGGGTATACCGATAGCGCCTGGTGTGAACACCGAGGCGAAGGCGCCCTCCGGCCCGTGCCCCGTACGTGATCGCTCGAAGCATCGTCCCCCTGAGCAAGCGCACGACTCGCCGTCGCGCATCCGGATGCATCGTCAAGCATGTCGATGATGTCGGCCCAGTCGTCACCGGTCTTGTCGCGGTAGCGCATCAGGCGAGAGGCGATCGCATCGCGCTCCCACCGATCTGCTCGTGCCGGTCGCCGGAGGACATCCCGAGCCGGGGCGGGCATCTTCTTCCAAAGCGCCATCAGGGCTCCTCGTCGGCCGTCTGGAGAGCCGGCGTTTGCGCTCCGGCCAACGGGGTTGAATCATTTGGAGGGATGAGCGAGCCGTGCAACCGTGGGAAGGGCATGCGACCTCCTAACGATTTGCCGTGATCCGCGCGAGAGGGAGGGACGGGAATGGCTGAAACCACGACCACCACCATCCTCGATGGACGCCACGGGTATCGACCTCAGACGATCGGTCGGGTCTTCGGCTGGTTCTTCCTCGCCACGTTCGTGACCTCGATCCCGGCGTACTTCATCGGCTACGCCAAGATGCTGGAGACCCCCAGCCTGATCACCGGGAACGGCGCCGATCCTTCCACGGGCATCGCGACCGGTGCCACGCTGGAGGTCTTCCTCATCATCGCCAACGTCGCCACCGCGGTGGTGGCGTACCCGGTCCTGAAGCGCGAGAGCGAGATGGGAGCGATCGGCTACGTGGCGGCCCGTCTCGTCGAGGCCATGTTCATCGCCATCGGGATCGTCAGCGCCCTGGCGTTCCTGCTCATGCGGCAGGATGCCACGGCGGTCTCCACTCCCGCTCTCGGTGAGGCCTTCGTCGCGACCTACCGCCGAGCGTTCTTGGTCGGACCTGGCTTCTTCGCCGGTCTCGCGAACGGCGTGGTCCTCGGTTATCTGATGTACCGATCCGAGCTGGTGCCGCGCGGCATGACGTGGCTGGGTCTCATCGGAGGTCCGCTCGTCATGATCACCGGCATCTTGGTCATGTACAACGCGATCGAGCGGGGGGGAGCCGTGCAAACCATCGCGACGGTGCCCGAGGCCCTCTGGGAGCTGTCGCTCAGCGTCTACTGCATCGTGAAGGGGTTCAGGCCTTCTTCCCCCATCTTCCGGGATACGGTTATGACGCTGCCCGAGTCCGATAGCGCGTTGCGGCACGAGGCCTAGACGGCGGCTCCTATCGCACCGGTCTACACCGCGTGAGACGGTCGCGTCTGGCGACGTTCGCGCACCCCTGCGGCAACCGAGTGTCGATGGCTAGCTGCCGCCGTCGGCTTGCTCTTCGGCGTAGTCGAACAGATCGAGCTCCCCCGGCGATCGACCCTCGACGGTGAGTAGCGCCGCCGACTCCGCTCGGTGCTGCGTCCCGTGATTCACGACGTGCACGAGCAACTGCCAGACCGGCACCCCTTCGTGGACGGTCGCGACGAAGCCGTCCGTCACGGTCTGCAACCACGCATCGACCGCCACCCACTCGGCCTCCCAGCGTGCGCGCAGCTCGTCGATCGTCGGCAACGGCTCGAGTTCCGCCTTGACTCCTTCGTCGGTGGCCCGCGCTTCAAAAAGGAACCGCCAGCGCTGAGATGAGCCGAGTTGGTGGACGAGGATGCTCCCCAGACCACGCTCGCCCACGACGTCCGCCCGCGCCCACACGGCCGGGTCGAGACCGTCAAGGGCGTTTAGGACCCTGCGGGTTGCCCAGCGGTCGTAGGCGAACAGGAAGCGGATCTCGTCTGCTCGCATCGGTGATCCCCCAGCGTGTATCCGATCGGCGGTTTCAGTCCTCGCAAAGGACACCGTAAGGCACTCGGTCGGGTGACATCCGCGAACCCTCGTGCACCTTGGCGATCTCTCGTTCGACCGGCATCGGACGGAGACATAGAATCGCTGTCAGTCAGCGGGGAGGGGGATTCCCATGACGAGCGAGGAATGGACACTTGCAGTAACTGTCTTCTTCTCAGGGATCGCGGCTGGTCTCTTGGGGATGCTGTGCACGATCATGCGCCCGATGCTCCAGGCGATGGAGGCGCCGGGAGCGGCAAGACGACGCTGCTCGGCGTGCTCTCGGGGTTCATCTCCGACGAAGAGCGGCTGATCACGATCGAGGATGCGGCCGAGCTTCGGCTCGCGAAGCCGCACGTCGTCTCGCTCGGAGCCCGACCGGCGAACGTCGAGGGCCGAGGCGAGATCACGGTGCGTCACCTGGTGCGCAACGCGCTCCGGATGCGACCGGACCGGATCATCGCAGGGGAGGTCCGAGGCGGCGAGGCCCTCGACATGTTGCAGGCCATGAACACGGGTCACGAAGAGGGAGCCTCAGCACGGCGCACGCGAACTGGGTGAGCTGGACACGTCATCCTCGGTGCAATGGGGTCCTCCTGAGGAGGGCGTTCCCCGCGCACCTCCTCGCCTAAGGCGTTGAGCCGTCCTGCATCGCCTGCATGTTCTGCATCATGACCGCTTCAGCCGTGCGCAGCTCTTCGCTGGGGCTGAACGACACGAACTCGGTGCCGGGCTCGTTCTGCACCGGGACGTGGCCGGGCGGGGTGTAGAAGGCGTCGCCGGCCTCGAAGACCTCATCACGGTCGGCGTACCGAGCGGTCATCTTGCCCTTGATGACGTAGCCCCAATGCGGGCACTGGCAGCGGTCGTCGGGAAGCCCCTTCATGAAGGGCGTCGCGTCGATGTCCTCGAGGAGCGACGTGAAGGTCACGGTGTAGCCGTCGAGATCGTCGCGGAGGTCCACCACCGGGCCAGCTTCTTGGCGTTGTGGCGCGCTGTCCCTTGAGACATTCGGCATCTCTCTCGTCTCCTTCGTCTGCGTCGTTGCGCAGGCTAGATGCCGGGAGGTTACGCCGTCATGAGGTTTCGGCAGCGAGTGACCTTGGCGCACGCCAACTTATAGAAGTGCATACCTCGCGGCGGGCGGCAGATGACATTTCCATGCCGGACAAGCGAACGGACCAGCTTCCGGGGAATCCATAATGGTCGCCTACATAACAACACGGGACGATCGCAAGAGACTGGAGGCGAAGCAGTGAGTGAGCTTTGGGGTATCGCTCGGTTCAAGTTTCACGAGGGCAAGCTCGAGGAGTTCAAGCGCCTGTCCGCTCAAGCCATGGAGATCGTGCGGACGAAGGACACCGGCACGCTGCAATACGACATCTACTTCAATGAAGATCAGTCCGAGTGCATCGTCCTGGAGCGGTACAGGGACTCCGAGGCGGCCATCGAGCATGCTTCGAACCTTGGCGACCTCTTCGGGGCAGTCCTTGCCACGGTCACCGTCGTACATGGCGAACTCCTCGGCGAGCCGAGCGCAGAGCTGAGAGAGAAGTTGGCCGGCGGCGAGGTGCCGGTTCTCTTCACGCCCTTCCTGTCGATGTAGACACCGCTCGCCAGCTTGGGCGAGGTCTCCCCAAGCTAGACAGCAAAGTTCGATCTGATCGATCGGCGGATCGGTGCTCCTCTCACGGCAGTCTCGACAGATACAAACCTTAGGAAGGCAGGCGCGGTATCCCCTCATCTCATCGTGAACGTCCGAAGGTGTTCACACATGGGGCTATCGCTATACCCCGCGCCCACGCGGGATCTATGATCGCGTGAGTGCGGGTTCCCTCGATATCCAGGGTTCGTGGCCTGGCTCGGCGGGCGCTCCTCGGTCTTGAAACACTGATCCTGCGTACTGGTTACACAACCCTGGCCTTCGACAGCCTGAACGCCCGGCGATCGGCACGACAGTGGCGGGACGAAACGCGAACGCGGTTACGAGCGCCAGATCCGTTGGTCGCGCGTGAGCGTCGGATCTACTCGCAGAACGGTGAAGACGGGATCATCGAAGCGCTGTTCAGCCAGATCGGCATCACCGATCGCTCATTCGTGGAGATCGGGGCCGATGACGGCCGCGAGAACTGCACACGCCAACTCGTCGGATCCGGATGGAGCGGTGTGTGGATCGAGGCCGATCCGCGCAAGGCGGAGGCTTCGAAGGCGTTCGCTGGCTCGAAGGTGCGCGTGCTGGCTGCCGCCGTTCGCCGCGACAACGTCGTCAGATTGCTCCACGCAGCCGGCGTCCCACCGGCGCCCGACCTTCTCGTCCTCGACATCGATGGGAACGACTGGTGGGTCCTCGACGCGTTGCTGCACGAGTTCCACCCACGCGTCGTCGTCGTCGAGTACAACGCCACCTTCCAGCCGGGGCAGTGGTGGGTGCAGCGCTACCGCGCGGATCGGACCTGGGATGGAACGTTCCGCCATGGCGCGAGCCTCGATGCGCTGACCGATCTGACGAGGTCATCAGGCCTCATGTTGGTGGCGTGCGACTCCCACGGCGTGAACGCGTTCTTCGTGGAGTCCGGCGCAGCCTCCACCACGGATGCGGCGGCTCCGGGAGACGTCGGATATCACTACGTGGGACCGTGGTTCTCTTCCAGTGTCTGGGGCCACCCGCGTGTGCCGTCGGACGGCCAAGCGATGTTCGCGATGGACCGCGAAGAGCTCGATCGCGTGTCGATCATCCAACCGAGACGTGTGGGGTCGAACGGCCCGTTCGCGCCCGAAGAGCCGGTCACCGTGCAGGTGTGCGTTGACAACCTGTCGTCGGCAACACTCCGGAGCGCCGACCCGGCGCCCGTTCATCTGGGCCTCTCCTGGCGGGAGCTGGGAGATCCGGACGACGAGTGGCGTGAACCCCGACGCGGGCTCCTGCAAGTGCCGGTGCCGGCGCGGCGTCGCCGTCGGCTCAGCGCCTGGCTGCCGGCCCCCTCGTTACCCGGCCGGTACCGACTCAGCGTGACGCTCGTCCAGGAGAACGTCGGATGGCTCGACCCCGAGCGACCGGGAGGGCAAGCCACGATCGACGTCGAGGTCATCACGTCTGCCCCGACGCGACCGACGGATCCGACCCCGCTGGCCTGATCCGGTCGCGGGCCCGGCGCCGCCGACGTTGCGGAAGGTATCGCGGAGCCGTCGGGCACAAGTCCTTGAGTGGGCAGAGCGCGCATCTGGGCGTCGGCGCCTTGCAGATCTCGCGGCCGAGACGGATCAACCCCACGTGCAGCGAGGTTCTGAGTCCGTCGGGAACCAGATCGTGCAGCAATCGGTCGGCGCGCTCGGCGCTCGCCGTCGCCGGAACCAACCCCAAGCGACGGGCGACGCGGTGCACGTGCGTATCGACCGGGATCGCATCGCGGCCCAGGGCGAACGACAGGACGACCGCCGCGGTCTTCGGACCGATGCCGGGAAGCGACGTGAGGTAGCCGCGCGCCTCCGCGTCCGTCATGTCTCGGAGCCGCGACAGGTCGTAGGCGCCCTCGCGCTGGTGGACCTCGCGAAGGATGACCTGGATCCGTGGCGCCTTCGTGTTGGCGAGGCCGCCCGAGCGGATCGCATCCGCGAGGGCGGTCTCAGGCACCTCGACGACCCGATCCCACGTGGGGAACGACGCTCGGAGCGACGCGAACGCTCGGTCGGCATTCACGTCGCTCGTGTGCTGGCTCAAGACGGTGAGGATCAGCTCGTCGAGCGGATCGGCGGCGCGCGGCGGCGTCAGTGGGCCGAAGCGGCGTTCGAGCCGCCGGAGGATCGCTCGGACACGCCGAGGCGTCGCGTTCGTGTCCATCGCCCCGGATGGTACGGAACGAGACCTACTCGGACTGACCGCGCGCTGCGTTGCGGAACTGCGTGAGCGACGGCTCGAAGCTGAGCCGGATGGAGCCGGTCGGCCCGTTGCGGTGCTTCGCGAGGATCAGCTCGGCCTCGCGCTTCTTCTCGTGATCGGAGTCGTCGCGGTGGATGAACATGACGACGTCGCTGTCCTGCTCGAGGGATCCCGATTCCCGCAGATCGGAGAGCTGCGGACGCTTGTCCGCGCGCGCCTCCGGGTTCCGGTTCAGCTGGGACAGCGCCAGGATCGGAACCTTGAGCTCCTTCGCGAGGAGCTTCAACGAGCGTGAGATCTCGGCCACCTCCTGCTGCCGATTGTCCTGGCGCCGGGTCGCGGGGCTGGTCATGAGCTGGAGGTAGTCGACGATGATGAGCGAAAGGCCCTGCTTGCTGGTCTTCATCCGGCGGGCCTTCGCTCGGATGTCGACGATGTTCACGTTGCCGGAGTCCACGATGGAAAGAGGCGCGTCGTGCAGCGTCTCGCCCGCCGAGACGACGCGGGTCCAGTCGTCTGGCCCCACCCGCTTGTTGCGGATCCGGTCCCACGGCACTCGGGCTTCGGCGCACAGCAAACGCATCCCGATCTCGTACCGCGACATCTCGAGGGAGAACATGGCGACCGGCTCGTGCGTGACCGCAACATTGCGCGCGATGTTCATGGCGAGCGAGGACTTCCCGATCCCGGGGCGGGCCGCGATGATCACGAGGTTGCCGCCCTGCAATCCCGAGGTGAGGTCGTCGAGGTCCCGGAACCCGGTAGGGAGGCCGGTGTAGGCGGACTCGCGGTTCTGGATCGCCTCCAGCTCCGACATGGCGTCATTGACGAGGTCGCCGATGGCCGCGGCATCCTCGGTGTCCTCCCGGCGCGCGACGTCGTAGATCCGTTGCTCGGCCGTGTCGGCGATCTCGTCGGCATCGTGCGACCCCGCGTACGCGACGTCCATGATGTCGGCAGCTGCGCCGATCAAGCGGCGCCGGAGCGCCGCATCCGAGACGATCTTCGCATAGTGAGACGCGCTGGCGGGTGTGGGAACTTCGTCGACCAGGTCCCGCAGGTAGAGGGCGCCACCGACCTCGTCGAGCAAGCCCGACCGGCGCAGCGAATCGACGGCGGTGATGACGTCGACCGGCTCGCCGTGACCGAAGAGCCCGCGAACGGCAGCGTAGATCTTGCCGTGTGCGGAGCGATAGAAGTCCTCAGCATCGAGGATCTCGACCACGTCGGCCATGGCTTCGGCCGACAGGAGCATGGCCCCCAGCACCGACCGTTCCGCTTCGAGGTCTTGCGGCGGGAGGCGATGGCCGGCAGGGATGCGGACGACCTCTTCAGCCGCGCGTGCCACCCCTGGACGCCCCCCTTCCGAACCCCAACTCCGACCGACGCCGGAGGCTACGCTCAGGAGGCTCCGGGCGACAGTGGACAACCCCTGTGGATTGACGAAGGCCAGGTCGTCGCCCGAGTTTCCTTGTCACTCCGCCCCTGAGCAGCGTTTTCCCCATGTGGATTCCTCTGTGGACAATTGTGGATAGCGCCTCTGACATGGTTCGACCTATCCTCCGCAGCCATGGACGCGCCGCCGCTCGAGGCCGTCGTCTTCGACATGGACGGCACGCTGATCGACTCCTCACGGGTCGTCCCGGCGGCCTTCATCGCCACGATCGAGGAGCTGGGCGGTTCGACCCTCGATCGGGATGAGGTGATCGCGAGCTACGTCCTCGGCCCGCCGGCAACGATCATGGAGCACTTCCTCGGCAGGTCGGTCGAGCCATCTGAGATCGACGGGTATCACGCGCGCTTGCGGGCCGAGGCCGAACGTCGTGGCGTCCAGCCGTATCCGGGGATCCCGGAAGCGCTCGAGGCGCTCGCTCGGTCCGTCGCGTTGGGCGTGTTCACGAACGCCGACCTCGGGAACGTTGACGTGCTGCTCGGGGCGGCGGGTCTCCGGGACCGGTTCGCGGTCGTGGTCGACGCCGACGAGGTCGCACCGAACTTCAAGCCGGCTGCCGACGGGCTCCTCCTGGCGTGCGAACGCTTGGAGGTGCCTGCCGCCCGCACGGCCTACGTCGGCGATTCGCCACAGGACGGCGAGACGGCGCACCACGCCGCAGCTCTGGCGGTCGCGGCGAGATGGGGGCACCTGATGCAGGACGTCGGTGGATTCGACGTGGTGGCGGATCGACCCACCGATCTGCCGGCGGTGCTGGGTCTCACGTGACGGGTGTGGGGGGCGGCCTTCGGCCGCCCCCACATCAGCCTTCTGCGACGACCTCCACGGTGATCACGGGCTCGACCTCGTGGAAGAGCTTGACGCGCACCTCGTGCGTCCCGATCGAACGGATCGGCTCCTCCAGGTGCACATCACGGCGATCGACGGTCACGCCGGCCTGCGCCGTCACCGCTTCCGCGATGTCCGCGGCGGTGACCGATCCGAAGAGCTTGCCCTCTTCACCCGCGCGAGCGGAGATCTGTAGAGCGCCTTGGGCGATGAGCTTGGAAGCGAGCGCTTCGAACTCCACCTTCTGCTTCGACAGACGGGCATTGTGACCCCGTTTGAGCGTCTCGGCTTGCTTGACGGCGCCCTTCTCGGCCCTGATGGCCATGCCCCGGGGGATCAGGTAGTTGCGCGCGTAGCCGTCGGCTACCTCGGCCACGTCTCCGGGGTCCCCGAGCTTGTCGACGGACTTCTGGAGGATGACCTTCATCGCGCGCTGTAGGGGAGCAGGGCCATCTCGCGGGCGTTCTTGACGGCCGTCGCGACGTCACGCTGATGCTGGACGCAGTTGCCCGTGACGCGACGCGCTCGGATCTTTCCACGCTCGGACACGAACTTCCGCAACATGATGACGTCCTTGTAGTCGACGTAGTCGATGTGGTCCTTGCAGAAGATGCAGATCTTCCTTTTCTGCTTCTTCTGCCACGCGGCGTCCTTCTCCTTCTTGCGGGCGGACGAGCGCTCTGGCTTCCGCGGTTTACCCGGCATCCAGTGGTGTCTCCTCGTTGTCCGTGGACGCGCCGACCGGCGCCGCGACCGCGGCACCCCAGTCCCCGCCGGATGACGCGGACGAGCTGCGGCTGGTCTTCGTGACGCTGGCGGTCGCCCACTTCAGGCTGGGGCCGAGGTCGTCGGCCTCGATCTCCACCACCGTCCGCTTCTCGCCCTCCTGGTTCTCCCAGGAACGCTGCTTCAGCCGGCCGGTCACCACGACCCTGCTGCCGCGCGTGAGCGTCTCCGCGGCATTCTCGGCCAGGCTCCGCCAGCAGTTGATCGTGAAGAACGACGTGTCGCCGTCCGTCCAGTTGCCGGCCGCGTCGCGGATCCGGGTGGAATACGCCACCCGGAAGTTGGCCACCGCGGCGCCGTTCGCCGTATAGCGCAGCTCAGGGTCATCCGTGAGGTTGCCGACGATCGTGATCTGGTTGTCGCTCGCCATGGAGCGGGTCCCCCTTCTGGGTCTCTTACGCCTCCGTTGAGGCGGGGGAAGCGGTTGTCTTCTCCTTCTCGGATACCTTGTCGGGCAGGAGCAGGATCTTGTGCCGGATCACCTCATCGGCGAGCTTGAGCGTGTGGTCCAGCTCCGATTGAACCGAAGGCTCCGCCTCGAAACGGACCACCACGTAATACCCCTCGTGTTGGCGCGCGATCTCGTAGGCGAAGCGCCTGCGGCCCCAGCGATCGATGGAGTCGACCTTCCCGCCGGTTGGCGCGATGGTCTTGGCGATGCGATCGACCGCGGTGCTCACCGTGGCTTCGTCGGCCTCGGCGGGCAGGATGAACATGCATTCGTACTCCCTCAACATTCACCTCCTCTGGGCTGGACGGCCCCCCGCGAGGGGGAGCAGAAGGATGAGGGCTGTCCAGAGTGTACGGGACGTCCGTCTCAGGCGGCGGGCGCAGCTTGGCGCGCGACGCCGGCGTAGCGGTAGAGCCCGTCTCGCAGCACGTAACGAACGATGTTTGGTTGCTCTGGCCCTGGGAGTCCTGGAACGTCGAGCTCACGGGGAATGGGGCCTTCGGACAGCGGGTAGCAGCGGCCATCGAACGGACCCCCCGCCAGGATCCCGAACCGAGCATCCCCCAACGTGAGGAGTTGGGCCCATGGCTCGTGCTGCACGGTGTCGGTCATCCTGATCGCCTCCTGTCGCTTCCTGCTCGTACAGGGGCACCGTACCGACCGGTACTGACATACGAACGTCGCGGAAGGTCGCGATAGACTCCCCGTGGTTCGCCGTGCACTCCAAGGAGGTGCGAGCAGATGACCGTCACGATCCATGATCTCCGTTCCTGGAAATCCGCGGGCCAGCGTTGGGCGATGCTCACGGCCTACGACTTCCCGACGGCCCAGATCCTCGACCGAGCGGGCGTCCCGGTGCTCCTGGTCGGTGACTCCGTCGGTCGCAACGTGCTCGGGTACGCGAACGAGCTCCCGGTGACGATGGAGGAGATGCTCCATCACACGCGTGCCGTGGCTCGTGGCGTTGAGCATGCGATGGTCGTCGGCGACATGCCGTTCATGTCGTTCCAGGCCTCGATCGAGGACGGGATCAGGAACGCCGGGCGGTTGGTCAAGGAGGGAGGCGCCCATGCGGTCAAGCTCGAGGGCGCCCAGTTCGATCTTGTCCATCGGCTCGTCGACATCGGCATCCCGGTGATGGCCCATATCGGACTGACGCCGCAATCCGTCTACGGGCTCGGCGGGTACCGAGTCCAGGGGAGAGGCGAGGCGGCGGCGAAGGTCCTCGACCAGGCGCACGCTCTGGAGAAGGCGGGGGCCTTCTCGATCGTGCTCGAGGCGATGCCGGCGGACCTCGGAGCCGAGATCGCCACAGAGCTCCAGATCCCTACGATCGGGATCGGTGCGGGAAGCGGCACGGACGCGCAGGTGCTCGTGATCAACGATCTGCTTGGGCTCAATGAGAAGGTGCCGAAGTTCGCGAAGGCGTATACGGACCTGCGGCAGACGATCACGACGGCCGTCGAGCGGTTCGTCGCCGATGTCGAGACGGGCGCGTTCCCGGACGAGGAGCACACCTACTCCTAGTTCCCGAGCGCCGCCGCGGGCCGCCATACACTCGCCGCGTGAACCAACGGGTCCGCATCGCAGCGGCGGTCGTCCTCGTCGCAGGCCTCATCCTCTTGCTCCCGGAGGCGTGGTTCACCCCGCGTGTCCAAGTTGCGGTGTCGGCGGCCGCGGCTTCGTTGGCGCTGGCCGTGGCGGCGCTCGCCGGGGCGCGCTATCGCACCGCCCGAGACCCCCACGCCGTGTTCCTCACGATCGGGTTCGCCGTGATCGCTGCGCAGTCGCTCGCGTTCGGCGTCTGGTGGCCGATCCACTACGGCCAAGATGTCGCCTATGCCCTCACGATCGGGACGACCACGGTCCAGTACGAGCCGTTGCGGTCGTTCTCGGGCCTGGCGCCCGTCTACGCGTCCCAGTTCGGCTGGCTCCTCGCGGGGATCTGTTTCATCCTCGGCGTGCCTTGGTGGGATCGACGTGGCCATCGACCGATCCGGGGGTGGCTCGCGGCGCTCGTCGTCGCCGGGAGCGTGCTCCTCATCGATCGGCTCCTCGTCGGTTGGTACCGGCGGATACCGGTGCCCGGGGACCTCTTCCAGGTCCGGGCCGCGGCCGAGCCCGCGACGCTCGGATGGGTGCTCGGCATGGCCGCCGCCGTCGCGCTCCTGGTTGCCGCTTGGCGGGAGCTGTTCCGTCGTCGTGACCCGCCCCATCCGTGGATAGGCGTGGCGCTCGCCGCCGCCGTGGCCCTCCCCCTGAGCGCCATCCGTTCGCCGACCCAAGGACTTGCCTACGTCCAGTGGGCCGACATCCTCCAGCTGGTCGTGCCGGCGATCGTGTTCGCCGCCCTCCTGTCCGCGCAACGGACCGAGACGTCGCGGATGCGACGAGCATCGGACCGAGCCGAAGAGGTGTTGGGAGGCAGGGCCGAGATCGCGAGCGTGATCGCCCACGACCTCCGGGGCCCGGTTTCCTCGGTGAAGAGCATCGCGGCGTCGACGATCGCGAACTACGACCGGTTGTCCGACCCCCAACGCCAGGAGTTCGTGGGCCTGATCGAACAGGAGGCGGAACACATCCTCGGCGTGGTCCATCAGATGTCGGTGGCGCTGAAGGTCGATGCCCGCAGCCTCGATCTTCACCCGGCGGGGAACGAGCTGGCGGCGGTCGTGCAGCTAGCCCTCACGGACGCGGAGACGCGCGGACACCCCGTGACGGTCGATGACCCCCAACGGGTCGAGGCTGACGTCGACATCCGGTGGCTCGCCGAAGCGATCCGTCAAGGGATCGATAACGCAGCGAGGTTCTCGCCGGAGGGTTCCGCGATCCGGATCTCCTTCATGGGCACGGATGGAGGACCCGCGCAGATCGAGATCGTCGATGCCGGCCCGGGCGTGCCCGCCGAACGGCGAGATCAGGTGTTCGAGCGGTTCACGCGATGGCGCCCCCCCGGATACGAGGACGTCCCGGGGAGCGGGCTCGGCTTGTTCATCTGCCGGGGCATCGTCCGCGCACACGGGGGCGACGCGACGCTCGAGGTTGCCCCCCAAGGGGGTACCATCCTGCGCATCCGGCTGCCCCGGAGGCAAAGGTGAGCGCGACGAACCGCATCGTCTCCTTGTTGATCTGCGACGACCACAAGCTGCTGACCGATGCTCTGGCGACCGTCGTCGGTCTCGACGAGGAGCTCCTGCTCATCGCGCCGCCCGTCCACACTCCGGAGGAGGCGATCAGGCTCGCCGAGGAGCACCTCCCGAACGTGGTGCTGATGGACATCGTGTTCAAAGGCGAGGGGATGAGCGGGATCGACGCGACGCGCCGGATCAAAGAGGCGTCCCCGTCGACGAACGTCGTGATCATGACGGCGCACGACGATGAGCGCCTGCTGGTGGAAGCGGTCGAGGCCGGCGCGTCGGGGTTCCTGTCGAAGGATGAGGCCGCCGTCGAGATCCTCGCCGCCGCGAAGGCCGCTGCCGACGGAGAGGTCCTGATCGACCCCGCGACCCTGACACGGCTGCTCGCCCAGGTCGCCCGTCAACGCGAAGAGCAACGCGACGCGATGGCGCTGCTCGGCGACCTCACCGAGCGCGAGCGCGAGATCCTCGGGCTCTTGGCGCAGGGTAAGCGCAACGACGACATCGCTCGCGAGCTGTACATCAGTCCGCAGACGGTGCAGACCCACGTGCGCAACATCCTGGGCAAGCTCCGCGTCCACTCGAAGCTCGAGGCTGTCTCGTTCGCCGTCAAGCACGGCGCGATCCAGGTCGGCTGACCTCGGCAGTACACGCCGCCCACGACGCGATTACCCGAGTTCGGGTATCGAAGAACGACACCTGGATGTCGAAGTTTGGGGTGCGACGACATGGAACCTTCCTGGGGCCCACCACCCCCTCGGTGGCCCCCCGGGAGACCTGAAGGCCCGAGCGAACCCCTCCCTCGCTCGGGCCTTCTTCATGGCCCCGGGTCGGTGGCTCGCCCGGGAACGGCGGCTCGCCGAAGCTTCCCGGATGGCGTGCGGGGCAGGGCATCCACGACGTTGAGCTCGCGGGGGGCCTTGAAACGAGCGAGGCGCTCGCGGGAGTGCTCCCGGAGCTCCTCGAGGGTCGGAGGGAGCGCCCGATCCACGGGGACGACCCAGGCGACGACCCGCTGACCCCACTCATGATCCGACGCTCCGGTGACCGCGACGTCGGCAACGCCGGGATGGGACCGCAGTGCCGCCTCCACCTCGTCGGGCCAGACGGTCTCCCCACCCGAGCGGATCGCGTCGTCGGACCGCCCGTGTACGACGAGCCGGTCCTCGGCGTCGAGCTCCCCGCGATCCCCCGTCCGCAGCCAGCCGTCCACCGTGAACGCTTCGGCCGTCGCCGCCGGATCGCCCCGGTAGCCCTCCATCACGGTCGGACCGGTGAGCTCGATCTGACCCGTCGACGAGATCCGCACCTCGGTCCCCTCGAACGGGATGCCGTCGTAGGCGACGCCGCCGCACGACTCCGTGAGCCCGTAGGTCGTCACGACCCGGCCACCGAGTCGTGCGGCGGCGTCGCGGAGCGCGGGGTCCAGCGCCGAGCCGCCGACGAGCAGCACCCCCAGACGAGAGAGGTCGTGCGCGGTCCCGACCAAGCGGCGGAGCATGGTCGGCACCAAGGCAACGTGCGCGCCGTCCGGTGCCTCCGCCAACAACCGGGCGGGGTCGGAGCCATCGAGCACGTCAACGGGAGCACCTGCTAGCGCCCCACGGAGCAGGACCAGCAGCCCGCCGACGTGCGCGGGAGACAGGCACGCCACCCACGGGTCGAACGCCGATGCATCGAGGGCCGTCAGCGATCCCGCCACGGCCGCACCGAGAGCCGTCCGGGGAAGCTCCGCGAGCTTCGGTTTCCCCGACACGCCGCTCGTCGCGACGACGACCCAGGCGCGATCGGGGTCGACAGGCGCCGGGTCGGCGAACAGCACCTCGTCGTCGGGCGTCACCAGCAGCCGAGGACGCGCCCGTTCGACCGATGCGCGCTGCTCCCTGTCCGATAGCCGAACGTCGATCGGGAAGAACGACGCGCCCGAGGAAGCGTGCGCGGCAAAGATCTCGAGCCAGACCTCGCCGGGAGGCAACGCGTACGCGATCAGCTCGCCGGCGCTCGCCCGGCGATGCGCCGTCACGGTCACGTCGGGTAGCCTAAACCGTTCGAGTACGCGCTCTAGGAGTTGGTGGTCACATGGTCGAGTGGCAGTCGCGCGGCGACTGGACGGACATCCGCTACGAAGTATCGGACGGGATGGCCAAGATCACGATCGACCGGCCAGAGGTCCGCAACGCGTTCCGTCCGCTCACGACCCGAGAGCTGATCTCAGCCTTCGAGCTGGCTCGGGACGATCCAGAGATCGGCGTCGTCATCCTCACGGGCGCGGGCACGGAGGCGTTCAGCAGCGGCGGCGACCAGAAGATCCGGGGGGACGACGGCTACGTGGATGAGCAGGGCATCGGTCGGCTCAACGTCCTCGACCTCCAGATCCAGATCCGGCGTCTCCCCAAGCCCGTGATCGCCATGGTCGCCGGGTACGCGATCGGCGGTGGGCACGTGCTGCATCTGTGCTGTGACCTCACGATCGCCGCGGACAACGCTCGGTTCGGGCAGACGGGACCGCGGGTCGGATCGTTCGACGGCGGCTACGGGATCGGGCTGTTGGCTCGGCAGATCGGCGAGAAGCGAGCGAAGGAGGTCTGGTTCCTGTGCCGGCAGTACGACGCCGAGACCGCGTTGTCATGGGGACTGGTGAACGCCGTCGTGCCGCTGGACGCGCTGGAGGAGACGACCGTCTCCTGGGCCGGTGAGCTCCTCGAGAAGTCTCCGCTCGCGCTCCGGCTGCTGAAGTCCGGCTACAACGCCGGTGTCGACGGGCTCGCGGGCACGCAGCAGCTCGCCGGTGACGCCACGCTCCTCTACTACATGACGCCCGAGGCGCAGGAGGGTCGGGACGCCTTCACCCAGAAGCGCGAACCGGACTTCTCGAGGTTCCCGAAACGACCGTGAGCTCGGCGGCCGGATGGCGGGTGTGGTGGCTCGGGGCCAGACCCCGCACGCTCGGTGCCGGGCTGGTGCCCGTGATCGTCGGCACGGCGGCCGCCGGTGAGGTGATCTGGTGGCGCTTCGCCGCGGCCGCGCTCGTCGCCGCGGGCCTACAGATCGGCGTGAACCTCGCGAACGACTACTTCGACGGCGTCCGCGGGGTCGACACGAACGAACGCGTCGGACCGCCGCGGATCACGCAGAGTGGAGCGGCGAACCCGCGCGCGGTGCTCGGCGCGGCCCTGCTGTCGATCGCCGTCGCCGGGTTCGCCGGGCTTGCGCTGGCGATCGCGACGCGGCCCGTGCTGGTGCTGGTGGTCGGGGGGCTCGGGATCATCGCGGCGTTGCTCTACAGCGGCGGGCCCCGCCCCTACGCGGGACTCGGGCTCGGGGAGGTCATGGTGTTCGTGTTCTTCGGGCTCGTGGCGACGTGCGGGACCACGTTCGTGATGGTCGAGACCGTGACGGCGGCCTCGTGGTGGTGCGCGGTCGTCATGGGGCTGCTCGCGGTCGCGATCTTGGAGGCGAACAACATCCGCGACATCGCAACGGATGAGGCCGCGGGGAAGCGAACGCTCGCCGTGCGTCTCGGCGAGCAGCATGCCCGAGCCCTCTACGGAACGATGGTGGTCGGCGCGTTCGGCACGATCGTCGCCGGCGTGCTGGCCCACCTGTTGAACGACTCGGTCGGCCTGACGCAGTGGGGGTTGGTCGGGCTCGCGGCGTGGCCACTCGCGATACAGCCGCTGGAAGCGGCTCGGATCGCGAGCGGCCCCGACTTGATCCCGGTGCTCGTCGGGACGGCCAAGCTCCACGCGGCCACCGGCCTCCTCCTGTCGCTCGGCCTCGTGCTCTCGCACACGGTCTAGGTATGGGCCTCGGCGACGTCTCGCTCGCGTGCGCGTCCGCGTTGGTTGATGCGCTCGCACATCGCGGCGTCCGCCACGCGTGCCTCTCACCCGGATCGCGGTCGACCCCGCTCGCGCTCGCGCTCGACCGCGAGGATCGGATCCGGACCTATATGCACCTGGACGAGCGCTCGGCGGCGTTCTTCGCGCTGGGCATCGCGAAGGCGACCGGCGCCCCGGCCGCGCTCGCGTGCACGAGCGGCACGGCCGCCGCCGAGTACCTCCCGGCCGTCGTCGAGGCGTCCCAGTCGCGGACGCCGATCGTCGTGCTCACCGCCGACCGTCCGCCGCGCCTCCGCGGGACCGGCGCCAACCAGACGATCGACCAGACCGACCTCTACGGGCGGTACGCGCGCGCCTACCTCGAGCCTCCCGTGCCGGCGAACGCGGCCGATGTGGGCGCGTGGCACGACACCGGGTTCCGAGCGGTCGCGGCGGCGGTCGGCACGCCGGCCGGGCCCGTTCACGTGAACTGCCCGTTCGACGAACCGCTCGTCCCGGAGGGTGCCCGGGTCGTGACCCCGCCGCTTCCCGCGGACGAGACGGAACCGGAGGAACGAGGTGTCGAAGAGGACGCGGCGAGCGAGTCGCTCGAGGCCTTCCTTGAGACCTACGCCGGCCGTCGAGGGGTGATCACGCTCGGGCCGCTTCCTCCCCCGCGGACCCTGTCGTTGCTCACGCTCGGCGCGCTGCTCGGGTGGCCGGTGCTCGCCGAACCGCTCAGCGGGTTGCGTCTCGACGCCGGCGGGGCCGGCCGGGCGCTCGCTGCCGGGCAGCTGCTGATCGGAGACCCGGGATGGCTGGAGCACCACCGCCCCGACGTCGTGTTGCAGGTTGGCGCGGCTCCGACGACGCGCGCGACCCAAACCTTCGTGGCCGGCTCCTCGCTCGTCGTGTTGGACCGAGAGCATCTGGACCCCGACCCGGAGCACAGGGCCGAGCGACGGATCCTGGTGGATCCGGAGCTGTTCGCGGCGGTCGCCTGGAACAGGCACGCCGAAGACCCTCCGGCCGTGCCGGGTGGATGGCTGGAGGCATGGCGGCAGGCGGATCTGCTCGCGCGCGCCTCGGTCGATCGCGTGCTCGATCCATGGATCGAACCGTTCGAGGGTCGCGTGGCGCGCGACCTGGCGGCCTTCCTCCCCCACGGCGCTGTCCTGTGCATCGGATCATCGAGCCCCGTCCGCGACCTGGACACGTTCATGGCGCCGCGCCGGCCGCCGCGCGTGTGGACCGCACCTGATCTGCTCCGCGTGGTCGGCAACCGCGGAGCGAGCGGGATCGACGGGTTCGTCTCGACCGCGCTCGGGGTGGCGGTCGCGGAGGCCGGCCCGACCTACACGCTGATGGGCGACCTGACGTTCCTGCATGACGCCGGCGCACTGCTGTGGTCGGGCCGTGCCGAGATCGATCTGGTCGTCGTGGTCCTCACGAACGGCGGGGGCGAGCTCTTCTCGTTGCTGCCGCAGCGTGAGCTCCCCGAGCTCCGCGAGCTCTTCGTGACGCCGCACCGCGTCGACCTCGGTGCGGTGTGCGCCGCGGCTGGGGTCGGTCACGAGCGCGCCCTACGGAGCGACGATCTCCTGCCGGCCGTCCAGCGGGCCGCGCGCGCTCGCGGGATCCGCGTCGTCGAAGTCATGATCGACCCCGAGCGGGGGCGCGACCGCCGCGCGGAGGTCCGCGCGGCGGTCGCGCGCACCCTGGCCGAGCGATAGCGTGTGACCCATGCGATGGGTCACCCGCGAGCGACCGAAGACCGACCGCATCGCGTGCCCGTGGCTGATCCGCCGCTTCATCGACCCGGATGCCGAGATCCTCTACGTTCCAGCGGACGATGTCCTCGACGTCGCGAGCCGCGACGGAGCGCGATCGTTCGACGCACCCGGCGCCGAGTTCTCACATCGTGACGGGAAGTGCAGCTTCGAGGTGCTGATCGAAGACTTCGAGCTCGCGTCCGATGCGGCGCTCGTTCGTCTCGCACGGATCGTGCACGCGGCGGATGTCGCGGAAGACCGCGACTCCGACCCGCTCGGAGCGGGGCTGGAGGCGATCGGCGCCGGCGGGGTGCTCGCGGAGCCGGATGATCTGCGGCTGCTCGAGAAAGGCGCGTTCGTCTACGACGCGCTGTACGCGTGGTGCCAGGCGCACCTCACGTGATCCCAGGGTGACCTGACTCGCGGAATCACCAGAGCGAGTCACGGACCCAGAAGGTCAAGGAGCAACCGGCGGCTGCACCGTCCCACCGATCACCTGATCGGTCGTCATCACGATGACCCGGCCGCTCGCGACCTCTCCTTGGAGCCAGTTCACGAACGACGTGAAGTCCGGAACCGTCATCGAGTAGGGGTCGCACTGGTTGCAGAGGTGGTGGATCAGCAGCTGCACCCACCCGCCTCCGTGCGTCTCGGCTGCGGTCACGTAGCCCTCGACCGTGGCCACGGTCGTCCCCTGCTTGATGCTGGGTGTCATCCGGAGGCCGTACGGATCGAGCGGTGGGATGGTCTCGGCGAAGGTCTTCGTGTCGTCGACGCCGGACACGCCGCGACCGCTGTTGTAGCCGCAATCATGCACGACCTGCTCGGAGCCAGCGTCGTACGAGCCGAACGGGTACGCGAACGACGTGACCGGGAACCCGAACCCAAGGCTGGCATCCATCAGCGTGACCCGGTCACCGCACACCTCTTGCCGCGCGGCCGCCGTCTTCAGCTTCTTGATGTTCGCGTGATCGATCGTATGACCGCCGATCTCGTTCCCCGCGTTGAAGAGCGTGTGGAGATCGGTCGTCGAGAGGTGTGTAGCGTCCCCGATGAAGCCGCTGTTGATGTAGAAGGTCGCCGCCATGTTGCGCGCGCTCAAGAGCCCGAGCGCGTCCAACTGGTCCGCGTTGCCGTCGTCGAACTGGATCGTGACCACGGTGACGGGGCTGCCTCCGCCCGGCTCCGGTGGCGGGGTTCCGTGGATCTGCCACGCGAAGGCGAGCGGTGATGAGGCCGTCAGGTCGATCGCGGGCTCGACCGTCGAGAACGACTCGACGTTGTCGCGGTACCGTGCCGTCTTCCCGTTGAACGGTGCGAACGTGTCCACGCCGTCGGTGGGACACGGACGCATACCCGTCAGCGATCCGCTGAAGATCGTCCCGTTCGGGCCCTCCACGGCGGCCCCCGCGAGGATCGGCAGGGAACCATCGAGCGAGCCGACGATGTTGGTCACCTGGTGCTGCATGCAGTGCGGGAACGTCGAGCCGTCCCCGACGATGAACGACGAGCCCCAACCGTTCGCGCCCAGGATGTTCGAGAGCCAGTTCATCTCCTCGTTCGCATACGTTCCCGCACCGACCAACGTGTCGTATTCGGCCGCCATCATCGAGAGGCCCGCGCCGTGCGAGGTCGTGTCCCAGGTGTCCCAGGGGAAGCCGAACCCGAACGGGTCGGTCCCCGCGACCGCTCCATCCAGCTCCTTCTTGAGGTCGCCGAGCAGCGCGCTGGGGGTCGTCTCGAGCCCCGGCAGGCTCCCGGCTTGCGCGAGCGCTCGATAGAGGTCGTAGTGCGCGAGCCCTGAGACGTCGTAGAGGTTCAAGGTGTCGCCGGCGTCGTTCGGTCCCGTCATGTAGGCGTTCGCCCAGTGAGCGGCTTTGGCGAGGTAGTACGCCGGATCCGTCTGGGCAAGTCCGCTGGGGAGACCACCGGATGCGAGCGCGAAGTAAAGCTCGGTCGCGCCCAACTCGAGGTCGTCCCGCCATTCGGTCTCGGGGTAGAAGCTGTACGGGATCACCGTCAGCAGCTTCGTCGGGGCCGTGTTCGCCAGCTCGAAGATGTGCTCGGCGGCGCGCAAGCACTGCGTCGCGAGCGTCGGCTCGCTCGTCTTGAACACCTGGAAACACATCGCGAACGCGGCCGCGTCGCGCCCCGCCAGGTTGGGGCTCACGAGCGATCCAGGAGGGCCGGCGCGGAAGACGGGCCGGTTCCGGATATACTGATAGAGAGGATCGGTTCCCCCGTAGCCATCGTCTGCTTGTGGCAGTCGCCAGATGTCGTGGTCACCGCGCGTCTTCGCGTTCCCGGTCCCGATCCCCACTTGGTAGTAGAGCGTTCCGGTCTGGTCGTCCCACATCTTGAGGAGCCACTGGATGCCGAACTTCGCCTCAACCGTGAAGTTCGAGCTCGTGGAGCCCTCGCCCATCTGCCCAGGCAGGTCACGAACCCCGGCGAGGAGCAGGTCCTCGGTGTAGCTCGAGGTCTGCACGAACTTCAAGTAGTCACCGGCGTCCCACCAGCCACCGGAGGCATCGATCCGGACGTCGAGCGGTGTGAGATCCCCCTTGAAGTGTCCGCTCTGGTTCGCGTGCGGGGTCAGGTACGTCATCGCGTTCTGGTCGTTGAGATGCGCCGGCGCCGTCCGAAGCGCGGACGGGATGTACGCGGCGCCGTCGCGTTCGTTCTCGAAGAACGAGCGGGCGTTCGTGAGCGCTTGCGAGTACAGGGCGGAGCCGGTGCCGATCCTGAACGACGGCGAGCTGGCAGGGATGGGGCCGGCCACTTCGATCGAATAGGTCCCGGCGGTCGAGAACGACGTGAAGTCCAGCGCGTAGACGTGTGGATAGGCGGCGCTCCATGCTCCCAGGTCAGCACCGACGCTCCCCGAGAACGCGGCCGAACCACCGGCGCTGACGCTGAAGGTCGCGCCGGTCTCCACGTCGCTCGCCATGAGGAACGCACGCTTCGCCGATGCTGCCGGGTATCCGACCTGGTTGACGCGCACGAACGCGGTCGCGCTCACCGCCATCGCTGGGGCCGTCGCGAACGTCGCTCCGGTCAGCAGCGCTATCGACGCGAGGACGACGACCGATCGGACACGGACGGTCGTTCCGGATGCCATAGGGACTCCTTCCGTTCAGCAGCCGAACGCTCGGCCGGGGGTGTGAACGATAGGAAACTTTCCTAACGATGCGTCGATGCTATGCCCCGGTCTCAAGCCAGGTCAACCGCTGGAACGTCTTCGAAGTGGATCAACCGAAGTGGATCAACCCCACCGGAGCGCGTCGAGGAACGCGCGGAACTTGCGCTCGGTCTCGTCGACCTCGGCATCCGGCCGGCTGCCGGCGACGATCCCGGCGCCCGCGTACAGCGTCGCGTGGTCACCACGGAGCTCCGCGCACCGCAGCGCGATCGCCCACTCCCCATCCCCGCTCGCGTCCACCCACCCGACCGGGCCGGCATACGATCCTCGTTCGAACGGCTCGAGCTCGGCGATCAGCCCCAGGGCCGCGTCGCGGGGTTCACCTGCGACGGCCGGCGTCGGATGGAGGGCCTCGACGAGCTCGAGCACACCGGGCGCAGGATCTCTAAGGAGCCCCCGGAACTTGGTCGACAGGTGCCACACGTTCGGCGTCTCCAGCAACGTCGGCACCGGATCCCACGAGAGCTCTCGACAGAATGAGGCGAGCGTCGTGGCGAGGGCATCGACCACGATCGCGTGCTCCTCGTGATCTTTCGCGGACGCGAGGAGTCGAGCGGCGTTCTCGCGATCCTCATCTGGGTCGCCCGAACGCGCCGCGGAACCGGCAAGGGGGTTCGAACGCACGACCCGGCCGAAGCGGGACACGAGTAACTCCGGGGACGCGCCGACGATGATCCCGGTCGTCGGCGCCACGAATGTGTACGCGTCCGGGTTCACTGCCCGGAGCCTGTGTGCGAGCCGCCGGGCGTCGAGCTCGCGGCCGGCGTCGACCTCGATCGTCCGGGCGAGTACGACCTTGCGCAGCTCGCCGGTACGGATCCGATCCACCGCCTCGGCGACCCCGCTGCCATAGTCGGCGGCGCTCGGCGAGTCGCGAAGCTGTTGCCCGGTGAATGCGTCATGTACAACAGGCTCTATCACCCGCTCAAAGGACGGAAGTCTCTGGGGTCCAACCGAGTCGTCCCACACGCCGATCTGGAGCGTTTCTCGATCCGTGGTCCGTCGGACGGTGCGTTCGCCGAGGAGCAAGTGGCCTCGGCCCGACCGATCGAACGGAAATGTTCCGATAGCGATCGAACGGCCCGTACCGCCGAGTTCCTCGTCGATCCGCGAGAGCCATCCGTGAAGCTCGCGCGCGGACTCTCCGGAGAGGGGTGCCGTGATGGAGATGTTGGCGATGCTCATCGAGACGCCCAGACCAGACCTCTCGAAGAAGGCTCCGCCTCCGGGGTCATATGCAGCGAGGAGATCGAACGCGTCGCCGAGGTCTTCGATCCTTCCGGCGATCCGGGAGACGCCTTCGGGTGAAGTCACGCCCTCGTCCCGACGAACAGCTGCGTGACCCCGCCCGAGAGCTGGAGCCGGCGGATCGAGGGGAACCCGACGGCGCGCAGCATGCCCACCATCTCGGCGGTGGAGGGGAGGTACGCCATCGACCGCGGGAGGTAGCCGTACGCGGCGCGATCGGAGAGCGCGCCGCCGATCAAGGGCACGACCTTCTCGAAGTACAGCGCGTGGCCGGCGCGGAGCACGCGGTTGTCCGGGCGGCTCGCGTCGAGGAGGGCGACGGCGCCCCCCGGTCGCACGACCCGACCGAGCTCAGCGAACAGCTGCGGGAGCGAAACAACGTTGCGGAGCGCGAAGCCGCACGTGACGCCGTCGGCGCTCGCGTCGCGGAACGGGAGTCGGAGCGCGTCCCCCTGGACGAGCGGCGCGTCGGTCTTCGCCTGCCGGAGCATCCCGAACGCGAAGTCGAGCCCGACGGCTCGATAGGCCGCCCGCTCGAGCTCGCGGCAGAGGTCACCGGTTCCGCAGGCCAGGTCGAAGACGAGCGAGCCGCTCGGGAGATGGAGCTCGCGGACCGTCCTCCGCCGCCACCCGACGTCCATGCCGAAGGTCATCAGGCGATTCACGACGTCGTAGCGAGGAGCGATCGTGTCGAAGAGCCCGCGCACGGTCCGCGCCTTGTCCTCGCCCTGCGGCAGCGGCGTGCTCACGTCTCGATCCGCGCTTCTGCGGCCTCCAGGACGACACGACGGAAATGGTTGGACACGAGCGCCGTCACGGCGGGGAGCAGCTCGCGGAACGCCTCGACCATCTGCGCCGCGGCGAGGGGGTCGTCGCCCGAGGTGTCCTGGATCGGCCTTCGCACGTGCTGGTCGAACAGGTCGACGGCGCGCTCCGCGAGTCCGCGGAGCGCGCCGTCGGCATCGCGCGCGAGCCCGAGGAGGTCGCCGAGCGGCAGCCCGAACTCGAGGAGGCGGAGCGCCGTCCGGACGAGCTCAGTGTCCGCCGGCGTGTACCGCATCTGCCCATCGACCGGCCGGCCGATCCGGATCCCCTCGCGCTCCACCGCCTGGATCAACGATGCCGGGACGCCACTGGTCGCCGCGAAGTCCTCGAGGTCCAGGGATCGCTGATCCTCGCCGACCTTGCCCCGGGCTTCGGCGACGGCGGCCGCAAGGTCGGCGTCCGCGTCGGCGAGCTCCCCTCGGACGACCCGCCCGATCGCCTCGAGCGTCAGACCCTTCCGCTGGAGATCGCGGATCCGACGGATCCGCTCGGCATGGATCTCGTCGTACCAGGCGACGCGTCCCTCACGTTCGGGCTGGGGCAGGAGGTTCCGCGATTGGTAGTAGCGAACCGTGTCCACCGAGACCTCGCAGGCGGCGGCCAGCTGCTCGACCCGGTACCTCACGACCGTTCACTCTACGAGTGCGCACTCGAACCTTCACACCCGCAGCTCGCATCGCCACCGGCTCCGGTCTCGGGGCTACGATGCGCCGCGTGAAGCACGCGGCGCGCACCGTCAGCCTCTCGATGGTTCTCGTGTGCGTCGCCGGGACCATGGCGGTCGGCACGGCCCTCAAGTATCGCTGCGCCACAGGGAACTACGACGGGCGACAGTACCGCGGCCTGTGCTACTCCGACATCGTGCCCCTCCTGGGGACCGAACAGCTCGCGGGCGGACGGCTGCCGTTCCTGGACCGATGTGCACCGTCGCCGAACAACTGCGACGAGTACCCGGTGCTCACGATGTACGTGATGCGAGCCACGGCCTGGGTGTCCGGAGATACGACCGCGGCCTTCTACTACACGAACGCCGTCCTCCTCGCCGTCTTCGCTGCGGCCACCGCCGTTGGCTTGTGGCTCCTCGCCGGCCGGCGCGCACTCTGGTTCGCGCTAGCCCCGACCCTGCTGATCTACGGCACGATCAACTGGGACCTCGTGGCCGTCGCGTTCGCGACACTGGCGCTCGTGGCGTTCGCATCGCGTCGCGACGGATGGACGGGTGTCCTCCTGGGGCTCGGCGCCGCGGCGAAGTTCTATCCGGTCTTGCTCGTGGTCCCGCTGTTCCTCCAGGGGATCCAGGACCGCGAACCGGATCGCTCCGTTCGGGTGCTGTGGTGGACGCTCGGCACCTGGATCGCCGTGAACGTCCCGTTCACGATCGCTGCGCCGGGCGCTTGGTTCGAGTTCTTCCGTTTCAACTCCGGTCGCGTGGCGGATTTCGACAGCCTCTGGTACATCGCGTGCAGGCACTGGGACGCCGGCTGCATCTCGACCGGGACGGTCAACGCGTGGTCGCTGATCTTGTTCATCGCGGCGTTCGGGCTGCTCTTCCTCCTCAAGTACCGGCGCGACCCGGACTTCCCGCGGTGGACCCTCGGGTTCCCGCTGCTCGCCTGCTTCCTGCTCTTCAACAAGGTGTACTCGCCGCAGTACGGCCTCTGGCTGCTCCCCTGGTTCGCGCTCGTCGTTCCCCGCTGGTCGTGGTTCGCGGCGTTCGAGGCCGCCGACGTGGCGGTGTTCGTGAGCCGGTTCCGGTACTTCTTCCCGATCTACGTTGCGGGCGGCGCCCTGACGCCCGAGGAACGATGGTTCGAGTTCGCGGTGCTGGCCCGCGCGGCCATCCTCGTCTGCTGCCTGGTGATCTGGGTGCGCAGGGACGCCCCCACGCTGGTGCTCGGGGCTCGGGGATGGAGGCCACTCCGCGCCCCCGGGCGGGTCCCCGCGTGATCGCGTCCTCGACGGAGTCCGTTCCTCGGATCCGGGATGGACTGCGCGAGTCACTCTGGGCATTCCTCGGGGCGCGGCTGCTGTTGTTCGCGATCTCGGTGGTGGGCGGCGGGGCCCTCGTCCTGCCGCCGGATCAGCCACCCACCGACGCCGGCTTCCCGATCCCGAACCTGCTCCCCGGGTGGCACATGCTGTTCACGGCCACCCAGCGCCAGGACGCGGCGTGGTTCCTGCGGCTCGCGACCAGTGGATACGCCCACGGTGACGGAAGCGCAGCCTTCTTCCCCTTGTACCCACTGGCCGTTCGGCTCGTCGCCTCGCTCCCGGCGCTCGGACCGCTCGGCGCGGCACTGATCGTGTCCAACGCGGCGTTCCTCGGGGCGCTGATCATGGTCCATGCGCTCACGAGGTTGGAGCTCGGGGCGGCTGCCGCCCGGCGGACCGTGCTGTTCGGCGCGTTCTTCCCGACGGCGTTCTTCCTGCTGGCCCCCTACACGGAACCGCTCTTCCTGCTGTTATCGATCGCCGCCTTCTGGTTCGCTCGTCGCAACCGATGGATCTGGGCGATGGTCGCCGGGGCCGGTGCGGCGGCGACCCGCAGCATCGGTGTGCTGCTGATCGTCGCGCTCGCGGTCGAGGCGCTCGTCCAGTGGCGGAACGGACGTCTGTTGCTCCCACGGTTGGGCGCCGCGCTCGGGGTCGCGCTGGGACCCCTCGCGTATCTGGCCTATTGGCAGGTCCGGTTCGGAGACTTCTGGGCGCCGCTCGACGCGCAACGCAACTGGCAGCGGGAGGCCACGTTCCCGCTCACCGCCCTGTGGCACGCGGTCAAGCTCACCTGGCTGTACCAGACGTGGTGGCTGATCGACGTGATCGTCGTCGGGATCGCCATCGCCGGGATCCTGGTCGCCGCCTTCCGCGTTCCGCTCACCTACACGGTGTACGCGGGGATGAGCGTGCTGATCCCGCTGACCTTCACGTACGAGCAGCGACCGCTGACCTCGATGCCGAGGTTCATGGCGGTCGTCTTCCCTGCGTGGTGGGGGTTCGCCATCGCCGCGGAGCGCCGGCGTCCTCCGGAGACGGCCTTCCTGGTCGCCTTCGCGGCCGGCTTCTCGCTGCTCGCCTACCTGTTCATCAACTGGCAGCCCGTCTTCTAGGTCGTGGACTGCTCGTCTTCCCCTGAAACCGTTTAGGATTGCCGCGACCCGGGGGGGGCGCGCTCCACTCGGGCCTTCTACGGCCGATGGAGGAGCCAGTGACGATCAGGGTCGCGATCGCGGACGACCACTCGCTCGTACGCCAGGGACTTCGGCGCTACCTGGACATGGCCGACGGGATCGAGGTCGTGGGCGAGGCATCGAACGGCAAGGAGCTCTTGGAGCTCATCGGGAACGAGAACCCGGATATCGCGCTGATAGACATCCGGATGCCCGAGATGGACGGCCTGGAAGCCGCACGGGTGATCCGCGATCAACACCCCAAGGTCGGCGTCATCATGCTCACCGCGTACGACGACCGGCAGTTCGTCGTTGAGGCCGTGCGGAGCGGCGCGCGCGGCTACGTCTTGAAGGCCCGCGATGCCGAGCACCTGATCCAAACGGTGCGGCTCGTGGCCGGCGGGAACATGGTCATCGACCCCCAACTCGTGGTCGCCCTCGCCGAAGAGCTTTCGACCGCGAAGGAACGCGATCGCAAGGCGGAGACCCTGACCGCGCGGGAGATCGAGGTGCTGCAGCTCCTCGCGTTCGGCCACACCAACCGGGACATCGCCGAGCGCCTCTACATCTCCCCCGACACCGTGAAGACCCACCTCGAGCACATCTTCGAGAAGCTCGGCGCGTCCGACCGCACCGCGGCCGTCGCCGAGGCGCTCCGCCGGCGCCTGATCGAGTAGCGGCCCCCCGCCGGTCGGGCTAGTCCATCCGGCGGAGCTCGAACGGCTGGCCGGGTGATGGAGCCAGGCATGGCATTCGGCCATCATGAAGGGTCATGGACGCGACGACCTCCCAGTGGCGCCCGCCCGGCATGTCGGTCCTCCTCGTCGGGGTTGCGATCGTCGCGGTCGCCCCGACGCTCGTGACCGGGTCGGGCACGCACCAACAGGCCATGGCGGGGGCGGCGGGCTCGGCGCTCGCCGCGGTCGTCGCCGGGATCCTTATCCGGACGGCTTCGCGAGACGAGGACGCGTGGCCCAGCGCGGCGGGTCTCGCGTGGGCGATGTTCCTGATCGCGGCGGTTTCCTTCGCCTACCTGGCCGTCGGGATCGCCTCCGATACGGCCGAGCATCCCCGACCGGCTGACGCGCTCCTGCTGCTGCTGCTGATCCCGCTCACGATCGCGATGCGGGATGAGCTGCGGGTCCATTTCGACCGACCCGACCGGCGCGAGATCGCGATCGACGTGATGCTGATCGCGGCGTCCGTCGGCTCCATCCTGTACCTGTTGATCCGGCCACCCGGGGCGGGACCGTCCGAGTCGGGCACCGCCGGCGTCATCGCGATCCTGGCCGCAACCGAGTTCACCAGCTTCGCAGCGCTCACGTTGTGGGTGCCGACCATCTCGCACCTCCTGCAGTTCCTGGCGTTCGCCGGCTATTCGATCGCGACGGTGCTGTTCGGATGGGTGTGGACACGCGGCGGCGGCGGGTCCGGCGATCCCTTGATGAACGCCATCTACATCCTCAGCCCGTTGTTGCTGGCGGCCGTTCTCACGCTGGTCCCCCACGGCGTTCCCGTCCCGAGGACGAAGCTTCGGCTCGCCCGTCCGATCTTGAGCAGCGTGTCGATCGTGACGGCGTGCGGCGCGCTCGCGAGCGTCGCCGTGCTCGGCGATGCGAAGGCGATCGGATCGCTCCAGTCCACGCTGCTGATCGTGCTCCTCGGCGGGGGGATCGCCGCTCGCGTGGTGGCCAACCAGATCGCGAGCACCCAGGCGCACCAGGCCGTGGAAGAGGCGCTCACGCGGCGCGAGACCGCGCTCCGCGAAGCGGACCTCGCACTCGAGCGGGTCCGGGAAACGAACGAGACCATCCGACGCTCCGAGGAACATCTCCGGCTGGTGTTCGACGCCGCCGTCGACGGCTTCGTCGAGCTGGATCAAGACGACGTCATCGTCCGGGCCAACGAGGCGTTCGCCCGGATGGTCGGGATCGATCGGGCCGCGATCGAGGGGCAGCCATGGTCGGTGGTCGCGGCGTCGGTCCAAGGCGCCGACACATCCTTCGCCCGACTGCCCGAGACCGGGCAGGCCAACCTCCAGCGGCCCGAAGGCCAGCCGCTCTTCATCGAGTCGCGGATCTCGAGGGTGCCGACCGACCCTCCTCGTCGACTGCTGCTTGCGCGCGACGTCACGGCCGCGAAGGTCGCCGACCAGACGATCCGTTCGCTGTTCCAGTTCCTCCAGGATCGCGACGAGGACCGGACGAGGCTCTTCCGTCGCACGAACTCGGCGATCGAGCAGGAACGGAACCGGATCGCGCGCGATCTGCATGACGGACCGGTGCAGGGCGTGTCCGCCGCCTCGCTCTCGCTGGAAGCGGCATTGCTCATGATCAAGACCGGTGACATCGACCGTGGGCTGGACGTGCTGACCAAGATCCGCCAGGAACTCGCGGAGGAGGCTGATTCGCTGCGAAGGCTGATGGCGGGCCTGCGTCCGCCCGTGCTCGAGGAGCGAGGACTGATGCCGGCGCTGCGCGAGTCATTGATGCGCTTCGGGACGGATCAAGGGGTCGAGACGGAATTCAGCGGCTCCATCACGCGGCCGATCCCGGACGACCTGGAGACGCTGGCGTTCCGCGTCGTCCAGGAGTCGCTGACGAACGTCGGCAAGCACGCCGCGGCCACGCGCGTGATCGTCCACGTCGAGTCAGATCAATCCCAACTCCGGATCGAGGTCGAAGACGACGGCACGGGATTCGAGACGACCGAGGTGCGGGATCACCTGCGCAGGGGTCGCGTCGGGCTCGCGTCTATGCGCGAGCGCGTCGAGTTGGCGAGCGGGACCTTCGCCGTGCGCTCCACGCCGGGGCGCGGTACCGCGGTGATGGCGTCGATCCCGCTCGACCTCGCGCTCGTTACCGCCATGCCGCAAGCCTGAACCGGGCGAGCACCCCCTCACGATCCTATGGGGGCGAAGCGTTTCCCTTCGGTGACGGCGTTGGGCTCGGCTCCGGGCTCGGCGACGCGGTGGGGCTCGGCGACGGTGAGCGGCTGGGACGAGGCGTTGGCGTCGGGCTCGGCGTGCTGGAAGGGGACCCGCATGCCTGGCCGCTCCCGGCCGAGCCAGACGGAGCGGCGCACGGATTCACGGTCGGCGAGGGGGACGGGTAGACGGTACGGCTGGGTCCGACCGTCTTCCCGGCGAACGAGGGGACCGTGAACGGGATCACGGGCTTGCCCTGCATCGCGACGGACATGAAGTCGTGCCAGATGGCGGCCGGGATCGTTCCGCCGTACACCGACGAAACACCTTCGACGTTCACCAACGGGATCTCACCGGCGGGCCATCCCATCCACACGCACGTCACGATCTGCATCGTGTAGCCGCAGAACCAGGCGTCGACGTTCTCGTTGGCCGTCCCCGTCTTCCCGGCGACGGGGTAGGGCGGGATCGCGGCGTCGACACCGGTACCCCCCGTGACGACGCCCTGGAGCGCGTTCGTGACGAGGTCGGCGTCGTTCGCGTCGATCACTTGATCACCCTTCGGCGCTACCGAGGGATCGATCTTCCCGCCACCGCTCTTCACCTGGAGGAGCGGGGTCGCCCAGAACCGCTGACCGTGATCGGCGAGGGTCGCGTAGGCGTTCGTCATCTCGAGCGGGTTGACCGCGACCGATCCGAGCGTGATGGAGCACACGGGAGGAAGGTCCGAGCGGATCCCCAGCGTGTGGGCCATGTCGACGACGTTCGAGGGGCCGAGCTGGGCGACCACCTGGGCGAAGATCGTGTTCACGGAATGCGCCGTCGCCCCGGCCAACGTGAACGTCCCGGCCTCGCCGTCGCCCGCGTTGACCGGGTGCCACAGGCCGTCGGGCTGCGTCGGGTCGGTGCACCCCGGAACGGCGAGGGTCGACGGCCCGTTCCAGTACGCGTTGAGGTTGTACCCGGCCTGCATCGCCGCCGCGAGGGTGAACGCCTTGAAGGCGGAACCGGCCTCTCGTCCCGACCCTCCCACCATGGTCGCGAAGTTCACCTTGTTGTGTGCCCAGTTGCGACCGCCTGCCATGGCGAGGATCTGCCCGTTGGCCGGATCGATCGCGACGAGCGCGGCGGCCGGGTCGTTGCGTTTGTCCGGCAGCTCCTGCGCGATCGCGGCCTCCGCCGCGCGCTGCAGACCCAGGTCGAGCGTCGTCGTGACCTGGAGACCGCCACCGAACACCTTGGCCTCGCCGTAGCGGTCGATCAGGAGCCGGCGCGTGTAGTCGACGAAGTACTCGGATTGGCCGGGCGCCACGATGCGTTCGGTGGCGTTGGTCTTCACCGTCCCGCAGCACGGCTTGGCCTCCAGCTTCTTCTCGGTGACGGGATCGAGGTAGCCGTACTTCGCCATCTGCTGCAGCGAGTAGTCACGCCGGAACTTGTTGTCGTACGGCCGGTCGATGGGGTCGTAGAGCTCCGGTGCATGGAGGACCCCCGCGAGGGAGGCGGACTCCAAGACGGTGAGCTTGCTCGCGGGCTTGCCGAAGTACGTCTCCGCGGCGGCCTGGATGCCGTAGGCACCGTGGCCGAAGTACACGGTGTTGAGGTACTTCTCGAGGATCGTGTCCTTGCCGAGCTCTTTCTCGAGCTTGACCGCCAGGAGGGCTTCGCGGATCTTCTCGGTGACGGACCGCGTGGGCTGAACGTAGGACTTGAGCCCGGTCGCGGGATCGACCTCGTAGGAGCCCGCGTACACGTTCTTGACCAACTGCTCCGTGATGGTGGAGGCGCCCTGGACCGGCTCCCGCTTGACGAGGTCCGTATACGCGGCGCGGAGGATCCCCGTCACGTCGACCCCCGGGTGGTTGTAGAAGTCGTGGTCCTCGGTCGCGACGACGGCATGGATGATGTTCGGCGACATCTGTGAGAGGTGGATCAGCGTTCGGTCGACGGCGCCGTGCAGCGTCGAGATCTGATGCCCGTTGCGGTCGTAGAGGTAGGTGGTCCGGATGGGCGGGACGGTGTTGGGGAGCTGGATCCGGGCGTACGCGACGTAGAGCGCACTGAGCCCCAGCAGGATCACGACGAGCGGCGAGAGGAGAAGCAGCAGCCACCACCGTCGCCGGATGAATGACCTCTGCTTCGAGGCCTTCTCCGTCGCTTTGGCGGGGGCATGTCTTGGGACGTAGTCGTCCCTGCGTGTGCGGGATCTCGAGCCGGTTGCCACGGTCGAACGATGCTAGCAACGCAAGCGCTTCCGGGTGGAGACAGGTGTGCTGGTTGCGTGGAGTTCGGCAGATCGGCGGTCAGCCGGTAGCGGTGTGCCGGCCGGTGAAGGCCTCGCGCAGGTGGTTCCACTGGCACGAACGGCACACCTCGACCACGTAGCAGCAGGTGTCCGGGTCCGCCGCCGCCATCCGCATCCCGGTGTCGATGGACCAGACGCGGCCGTTCTCCTGCTTCAGGCGGTCGCCGTAGACGTAGGCGAGGAGCACCAGCTTGTCCTTCTTGCAGACGGGACAGTCGCTGCGGGTGGGCTCGCCCACGTACTTCGCCGCCCGCATCAACTCGGGGTGGGCATCGCAGAGCTCGTTGACCGACTGGAGCCCCGCCTGAGCGTCGCGCAGGAGCGCGCGCTTGGCGAGCGTGTAGTCGATCACGTTCAGCTGGGACCGCTTGGAGCGCCCGAACGTGGGACGTGGCGCTCGCTGCGGGTCCGTCGGCTTCCTCTGCATCGTCCGGCGATGGTACACCCGCGTTCCGACGAGTGGATACGCCGAAGGTCCTCGGTCGCCCGGAGGGCGGCCGGCATCGGGGGTAGCCTCCGCGGCAGGAGGCGGAGCAGGTGGACCCGTACGGCAGTCTCGATCCGGGCTCGGACGATCAGGATCGCCCCGCGCCGCGACTGCGTGAGGTCAGCACCTTCCGCGTCTTGGTCCGCGGCGCGCGGAAGCGGTGCCCGCGCTGCGGTGAGCGGAAGATCTTCGACGGCTTCTTCAAGCTCACGCCGCGGTGCCCTGCGTGCGATCTCTGGTTCGAGCGCGAAGAGGGCGGCTTCCTGGGCGCGATGGCCCTCAACTACACGGTCGCCATCGTCTTCTGGCTCGTGGTGATGGCGGTTGGCATCGCCCTGACCGTTCCCGTGGTTCCCGTCGCGCCGCTGCTCGTGGCGAGCATCGGTGTCCTGACCGTCGTGCCGGTGTGGTTCTACCCTCGTTCGAAGACGCTCTGGGCAGCGATCGAGTTCTTGATCGCGCGTTCCGAACCCGACTACCGCTCGCCCCCCTTGGTCCGGGATCCGCGGACGAAGGATCTGGAGTGATCGCTCGCGCCTTCCCAAGCGGCCGATAACCCGCTCGGCAGGTCCACCACGGCTCGTGCGCGCGCGGCGACGACGCGCACGCCCGGGAACAAGAGCAGATCTCCGGTCGTGACTTCGACCATCACGACCGCTTCGAACGTTCCCGCCGTGCACGTGCATGCCGTGAGGTCGGCACCGTTCCGCGTGGCGTACTCGGCCGCGAGCGCGGCGGGGTCGGCACCCGTCGGCAGCGCGAGCTCATCGGCCGCGGCGAGTGCCGCGGCATCGGCCGCCGTCCGAGCCTTCGACCGCGCGACCAAGACCCGACCGACGTCGGTGATACCCAGAACGAGCACGAGG
>Ga0307302_10000093_pt1 | contig 36221 bp, 36 predicted proteins | sample ER_DNA_183_FD_194490 | JGI IMG/M metagenome (GOLD analysis project Ga0307302, IMG submission 194490) | Bulk soil microbial communities from the East River watershed near Crested Butte, Colorado, United States - ER_DNA_183 | ecosystem: Environmental > Terrestrial > Soil > Floodplain | place...
CATGGTTCCCCCGGGCTAAGAGCCCGGGCTCGGCGTTGTTGTGCGCCCTGTAGAGGGCGCACCCGCGCCGAGCGCGCCCTCTCAGGGCGCGTCACCATACGCACACCCATCCCTCATTCACCAATCACTCTCCGTATCCCTTGCACAATTTCGGTAACCCTAAACGGCTTGCCGGTGACTTTCCCGAATGATTCTGCCGGAATCAGGTATTCGGCCCTGAGCAGCTTCACGAGCTGCCCGTTGTTCATCTCGGGCACGAGCACGCGCTCGTAGCGCCGCAGCAAGTCACCCAAATTGCGCGGGAACGGGCTGAGGTAGCGCACGTGAATGTGCGCGACGTCGTTGCCCTCCTCGCGCGCGATCTTCACCGCTTGATGAATTGCACCGAACGTCGAGCCCCAGCCCACGACCGCCAGCTTCCCGTGGTCCTCGCCCAGCGCCACGCCTTGCAACGGAATGTCGTTCGCGATCCCGGCAATCTTGTCCGCGCGCGCCTTGGTCATGCGGGCGTGATTGTCGGGATCGTAAGAGATGTGGCCGGAGTCATAATCGCGCTCGAGCCCGCCGATGCGATGCTCGAGCTGCGGGGTTCCCGGCTTGACCCACGGCCGCGCCAGCGTCTCGGGATCGCGCAGGAACGGATGGAATCCTTCCGGCTCGGTCCGGTACGTGACCGGGAAACGTGGCAGCTCCGCTTCGCGCGGGATCCGCCACGGCTCGGCCGCGTGCGCCAGATAGCCATCGCTCAAGACGATCACCGGCGTCATGTACTTCGTCGCCAGGCGTACCGCTTCGATCGCGATGTCGAAGCAGTCGGCTGTTGAAGTCGGTGCGAGGACGGCGAGTGGTGCGTCGGCGTTGCGTCCGTGGACTGCCTGGAACAGGTCCGACTGCTCGGCCTTGGTCGGCATGCCGGTGGATGGCCCGGCTCGCTGCGAGTCGATGACGATCAACGGCAGCTCGGTGGCGATCGCCAGCCCCAGCATCTCGGTCTTGAGCGCGATCCCGGGCCCCGAGCTCGACGTCACGCCGAGCGCACCGGCATACGAGGCCCCCAGCGCCGCACCACTCGCCGCGATCTCGTCCTCGGCCTGGAAGGTGACGACGCCGTAGGCCCGAAGGTTCGCCAGCGTGTGCAGCAGCGCGGATGCCGGCGTGATGGGATAGCCCGCGAACACCATCTTCTCGATCCCTGCGGCGCGCAGCCCAGCGATGAGGCCCCAGGCGAGACCGTCCGTGCCGCTGACGGTGCGATACCGTCCCGCCTGCACGGCGGCCTTCGGGACGACGTAGCCGACCATGTGCTCCGTCATCTCCGCCGTCTCGCCGAACGCATGCCCGGCGTTGAGGGCCGCGATATTCGCGGCAGCAATCACCGGCTTCTTCGCAAACTTGCGGTTGAGCCACTCGATCGTGGCCGTGCGCTCGTGGCCGTACATCCAGAGCAGCAACCCCAGCGCCCACATGTTGCGGCACAAGTGCGCTTCGCGGGACGAGAGCCCGTGCGGCTTTACGGCGTCGGTGGTGAGCTTCGTGATGTCGAACTTGAGGACCTGATACTTAGCGAGCGAATCATCCTCGAGCGGATTCTTCGCATAGCCCGCTTTCTTGAGGTTGCGCTCGTTGAATGCGTCGGTATCAACGATGACGGTGCCGCCCACCTTCAGGTCACTCACCTCGACCGTCAGCGCCGCGGGATTCATCGCGACGAGCACGTCCACCGCGTCGCCCGGCGTCATCACGTCGGTGCCGCCGAAATGGATCTGAAACGCCGACACGCCAAACGTCGTGCCGGTGGGGGCACGAATTTCCGCCGGGAAGTCGGGGAACGTGGAGAAGTCGCTGCCGGCGAGTGCGGTCTCGAGCGTGAACTGGCTGCCGGTCACCTGCATTCCGTCGCCCGAATCCCCGGCGAATCGGATCACAACCGAGTCGCGGGTTTCTCGCTCTGGGCGGGGAACGGTGGAGGTGGCCATGTCTTTAATCTACACGACGTTTCGCAGCACAAACCACACGTTCGCGGGGCGTTCGGCAAGCCGTCGCATGTACCAGGCGAACCAGGCGCTGCCGTAACTGATCAAGACACGCACTTTGGCGCCCATGGACGACAGTTTGCGCTGCTCCTGCGCGCGAATCCCGTAGAGCATGTGAAACTCGTACGCCGACGGATCGACGCGTTTCGCCACCGCCGCCTTTTGGATCCACTCGATCAGCTGGAGGTCGTGCGTGCCGAAAACGGGCTTCGCCCGCTGGCGGGCTGCCTCGGCGAGCAGCCGGTCGGTGAGCTGCCGGTAATTCTCGTCGACGTCACTTTTCTTGGGGAACGCCACGTCGGGTGGCTCGTTGTACGCGCCTTTGACGAGACGGACCGCCGGGGCCACCGCCAGGAGCCCTTCGAGATCCTTGGCGGTGCGGCGCAGGTACGCCTGCAGGCACACGCCGACGCTCGGCCACTCGGCCTTGGCGCGCCGGTACACCTCGAGCGTCGCATCGACGTACCGTGACTCCTCCATGTCGATCCACAGGAAGGAGCGCGCCTGCTCGGCACGCGCGGCGAGCTTCAGCACATCCTGGATGCAGCCTTCCTTACTCGCCTCGAGACCCAGGTGCGTCAGCTTGACCGACACGTGCGCCGGCAGCTTGCGCCGTTGAATCTTTTCGAACACTCCGAGGTAATGATCGCGGACCGCGGCGGCTTCCGCGCGGTTCGTGACCTGCTCGCCCAGTTCGGTGAGGACGGTGCCGAGGCTCGCCTTCGCGAATTGGCCCGCCGCCTCGAGCGCATCGTCGAGTGTCTCGCCGGGCATGAAGCGCTTGACTGCGCGCTGGAAGAAGCGGCGCTCGCGCAGCTGTCGTGCGAGCCACTGGCTGCGGGATGCCTTGAGGAGGAGACTGCGTGCGAATCCCATGTCGCGTAACCTCACCCCCTGACCCCCTCTCCGCAAATGCGGCGAGGGAACGAAACTCTAGCAGGGGGTGAGGTCATGTTATCGTTATTCATGCCTCATTCACGTCTTTTCTCAATCTCACTTCTCGCTTTTGTCACCGCCTGCGCGCACCCTCGCATCGGCGCAGGCCCGGGCGGCGGCGGCGAGACACGTGCCGCGCCCGAAGAGAGCTGCCTCCTTTCGACCGGCGCGGTCTCGTCGCCGTCGCGCACCATCACCATCGGTCTCAGCGAGGCCGTCAACCCGCGCCACGCTCCGTTCGCGCGCAACGACGCCGAGCGGATCGTGTTCCGCCATCTGTACGACTCGCCGGTGCGCATCGACTGCGACGGGCAGGTGCGTCCCGGGCTCGTCGACCGCTGGGAAAAGGACGACGGCGGCCGCCGCTGGACGTTCCACCTGCGCGAGGGCGCGCAGTTCTGGGACGGCGCACCGGTCACGGCCCAGGACATCGTGTTCGGCAAGGGCGGCGTCGGCTACACACTCGCAGCGCCCGAGAAAAGCGTCGTGGCGCTCACGTTCGCAAAAGAGAAGGACGACGTTCCGGCGCTGCTCGGCGACCCGAGCCTGGCGGTGACGAAGCCCGCACCCGACTCGAGCTGGCCGATCGGCACGGGTGCGTATTGGGCCACGAGCGCCACCACGACGGCGCAGGAGATCCGCGCGCACACCACGAGCGGCGACACGCTCGTGTTCAAGTTTGCCGCCAGCGGCGATGCCCGCGACCTGCTCGACGCCGGTGTCGATTTGCTCATCACGCGCGACCGGGCGCTGCGCGACTACGCGGCGACGCTTCAGAACCACACGGTCGTCGCGTTGCCGTGGGATCGCACCTATGTCTTCGTCACCGCCGAGGCCGGCGGCACCCGCTTGGACGCGGGTGGCCTCGAGCAAGCGGTGCGCGCCGAGGCGCGGCGCGCAGAGGGCAGCTCCTGGTGGCTCGACCTCCGCGGCTGCGCCCTAGCGCGAGACACCACACCGCCCGCCTCCACCGGCCAGCACCGCATTCTGTACTCCCGTGGCGATCCGACCGCCCGTGAGCTGGCGGGTCGCCTGGCCGCGCTGACCCATGCCGTGGCCACGGGCCGCGCCCCGGACGACTTCAGCGACGCGCTCGCCGGCGGTAAGGACTGGGGGTACGTCGTCGCGCTGCCGCGGGTGACCGCCGACGCGTGCCGGTCCGCCAAGGGTCTCGTGCCGGCGTGGCCGGCGACCTTCACGGCGCTCGTGGACACGCGTCCCACCGCAATCGTCCGCCGTGATGTCGCGCGCTGGACCGTGGATCAGGATGGGGCCGTCCATCTCGTGCGCGAGTGAACTCGCGGCTCGGCATCTCCCCGTGAACGGGTCATTGCCGCGTCAGCGGCAGATGCCGAGTCGCGGCTTTAGCCGCGCCATCAAACCCGCCCTCTTATGAGATTCCGTACCCGCCTCCTCATCTCGTTCGGGGTGGTGGTAATGATTCCGCTGCTCGTATTCGGTCTGGGTATCCGCCGCGAGATGTCGAATCGGGTGACGGCGGAATACACGCGGCGAGTCGACGCGCTCTTCGACGTTATTAGTGCCGACATCGCGCGGGAGAGCGACCGCATTGCCGCGCGCCTCGCCGCCCTGAAGAGCGCGCTCGTCGCCGACGACCGCTTCCGAAGCTGGGTCGTCCGGGGTGAGAATCGCGGCTACGTACTGGATTACGCGGGTGACGCGATGCAACTGGCAGGTCTCGATTTTCTGCAGATTCAGGACGACGACGGGCGCGTCGTCTCGTCCGGCCATTTCCGCAACGAGTATGACCGCCTCGGTCCGGCGGTGCCGGGCTCGGGAGCCGCGTTGGTTCGGGCGGCCACCGCGGAGAGCTCATTCCTCGCTCTCGTGACGAGCGATACGCTGCGCATCCCGCCCCGGCGATTCCGGCTGGTTGGCGGGATCGCGGTGGATTCGCAGTTCCTTGCACGCCTCGCCCGCGATCCGGAGCTTGCCGTCGGGCTCGTCCTGCCCAACGACACCACGAACGCCGATTCGGGCAAGCTGGTCGTCCCGCTCCCGCCGCTGCCCTATGTGGATGCAACCGAAGGACCGGGACGTGTCGAACAGGCGCGCATCGTGGTTACCCGCTCCTCCGCGTTCCTGACCGCGCTGCAGCGCAACGTGAATCTCTGGTTTGCGGCGGCCGTCCTGGTCGCCGCGCTCGCGGCGCTGCTCCTCGCAGGGTGGCTCTCCACGCGCATCAGCCAGCCGCTCGAAGCCCGCATCGCCATCGGGGACCTCGCGCGACAGGTGAATCACGACATCAAGAACGGCCTCGCGCCGCTGCGCAACGTGTTTCGCCATTTCGCGCAGGTGGCGCGCGAGCAGCCCGCGGAGCTGCCGCAGGTTTTCGCTGAACGCCAGGGGACGGTAGAGTCGAGCATCAGCTACCTCGAGACGCTCGCCGCGAACTACGCCAAGCTCTCTCCGCAGTCGGAGCGAAAGGCCACCGACGTGAACAGCGTCGTGCGGGAGACGATTGGCGCTTCGGGGACGGTGCGCACCAAACTTGCCGAGGGACTGCCGCCGGTCTCAGCCGACGCGCTCGTATTGCGCCGCGTGATCGAGAATCTGGTGAGCAACGCGGTCGATAGCCTCGAGGGGAAGAACGGTACCGTGACCATCACGACGGAACGCGGCAAGAATATCGTGCGCATCTCGGTAAGCGACACGGGGCGCGGCATGAGCAAATCGGAGCTGGATAAAGCGTTCGACGACTTCCATACCACTAAACCAGGTGGCACCGGACTGGGACTGTCGATCGTCCGGCGACTGGTCCTCGACTCGAACGGCTCGCTCAAGGTCGAAACCGAGACGGGACAGGGGTCGACGTTTATCGTGGAGATCCCAATACTCTCATGACACTGGTCCTGATCGTCGATGACGTCCCAGCCATGGCCGAGCAGTACGCCTACGACCTCAAGCGGCTCCGCGGTTACGAGACACTCATCGCGAAGAGCGGCCGCACGGCGCTCGAGAGCCTGACGCGCGATTCGGTGGACTGCGTCATTCTCGATCTCGAAATGCCGGGGATGGACGGGTTCGAGGTGCTGCGCTCGGTCGAGCGCTTGGGACTGCGCGTGCCCATCATCGTCTACACCGGCACGGGCGACTACGACCGCTGCGCTCAAGCGATCCGCCTCGGCGCGTACAGCTTCATCGACAAAGCGGAGCCGATGGAGCGCGTGGCGCAGGAGGTGGAGAACGCGATCGAACGGCGCCGGCTCAAGGCCGAGGTCACGCTGCTGCGGCACGGGTTCGGGCTGGAGTCCCCGCTCGTCGGCACGAGCCCCGCGCTCGCGAAGCTCAAGGAAGCGATCGTCCGCGTCGCGCCGGTGCCGAGTCCTGTACTCATCGTGGGAGAGAGCGGCACCGGGAAGGAGTTGGTCGCTCGCGAACTTCATCACCTAGGCCCCAATCCCAAAGCCCCATTCATCGCGCTCAACAGCGCCGCGCTGCCGCATGAGCTGGTCGAGAGCGAGTTGTTCGGGCACGAGCGTGGCGCGTTCACCGGCGCGAACGCTACCCGCAAGGGCGCGTTCGAAGCAGCGAGCGGCGGGACGTTGTTCCTGGACGAAATCGGCGACCTGCCGCCCGCCGCACAGGCAAAGCTGCTCCGCGTGCTCGAAGAGCGGAAAGTCACGCGGCTGGGCGCCAGCAAGACGATCGACGTAGACACGCGCGTTGTGGCGGCGACACACCGCGACCTCGAGAAGGAAGTCGCCGAGGGACGTTTCCGCGAGGATTTGTTCTATCGGCTCAACGTGCACGTGCTGCGCGTGCCGCCATTGCGCGATCGTCTGTCCGACGTGCCGGCGCTGGTCGAGCATCTCGTCGCAGCGACCTGTGCGCGGTTCGGGATGAGGACAAAGACCGTGACTCCAGACGCCGTCGAGGCGCTGATGTCCTATGACTGGCGGCGCAACAACATTCGCGAGCTGCGCAACGTCGTGGAACGGATGCTGATCGCCACCGACGGCGATGAGCTAACCCGTAACGCCGTGCCGCCCGAGATCCGGGATGGACGCAAGGCAGTCCCACGCACCACGCACGATGCACCACGCACTTTTGAAGAGCAGAAGATCGAGGCGGAACGCCAGATCATCATCCAGGCATTAGAGCGCAACGAGTGGCACGTCACCAAGACGGCGAAGGAGCTGGGACTCTCCGACCACGCCAGTCTGTTGAAAATCATGCGTCGTCTCGGTGTCCAACGAGACACGTAGGCCCTTGCCGCAGCGGGTCTGATCGTACACGAAGCTCGCAGTCCAGTTCGTAAGTCATTGAATACCAACTGACACCAGACACCAGACACCTGGCACCGCTCCTGCTTTTCCTCCGGGCGAACCCCTGCTCCCGGAGGAGCCATGTCGCATCAATTCGAGCTGAATCAGTCCAGTCGTTCATTCCGATTCCCGGTCATTCTGATGGCCGCGATCGTGTCCACCGTGATCGCCGCCTACAGCTTTGCCGCGTGCAGCGACCGGAACCCCGACCAGGCGCGTGCCAGTGAGCCGGTGGGATCGACGTCGTCCTCGACCGTGCCGGTCAGCAACGGCGGTACCGGCAGCACCGAGAAGCCTGTGACGTTCGAGATGGCGGATTCCGCCTATCGCGACCGCCGCTACGATGACGCCACCGTCCTCTTCAAGACTTACACCGAGAGCCGGCCCGGCAATGCATGGGGCTTTTACATGCTCGGCCTGTCGGCGTGGAAGTCTGGTGACCGCCAGCAGGCGGAAAGTGCGTTCGTGCAGTCGCTCTCAATCGACTCGACGCACGTGAAGAGCCACCTCAACCTCAGCCGCGTGCTGCTCGAGTCAGGCCAGCCCGACAGCGCGTTGGTGCACATCGAAGCCGCCATCGCACTCGACTCGACATCGAGCGAGCCGCTGCGGCTGCAGGGGCGGGCGTTCGAAGCGCAGGGCAAGACCGATGACGCGATCGTGGCTTACCAACGCGCCATCGTGACGAACGACAGCGACACGTGGGCGATGAACAACCTCGGTACGCTCTATTTTCAGCTGCAGCGGTTCGAGGATGCCATCGGTCCGTTGGCTCGCGCCAACGAAATCGAGGACAAAGTTGCGGCGTTCCACAACAACCTCGGCATGGCGCTGGAGCTGACCGGCCGATTCGAGCAGTCCGTCGAGCAGTATCGGGCGGCGTTGGCGATCGAGGGGACCTACGGCAAGGCGGTGTCGAACCTGCAGCGTGTCGAGCTGGTGAAGCAGGATCCGTCGGTTACGGCGGTGGACTTGTCGGAGCGGTCGAAGCAGTTCCAGGATCAGATTTCGAAATGGTAAACGTGTAGGGGCGCAGCATGCTGCGCCCCTACTCACATCCCGGCCTAGTTGTTGTCCGCGAGCCGCCTCAAGAATCGCTTGAGGCGGTTTTCGCTGCTATGCGGATCGTCGCCGATGTAATCGCCGCGCGCTTCGGCAAGCGCGGCATGCAGCTCGGTCCGCGCGTCCGCCGCGCGGGCGTACAACGACGACTCTTCGGGGGCGGATGCCTGCAGCAGATCGGAGGCCAGTGCGAGCATGCGCCCCGCGAATGTCACATACGCCCGCACCATGCCGTGCCCGGGGCCGCCGCGCTCCACCCATTCCGGGAAGCAGCCGGCCCACCACAACGCCAGGGCCGCGGCGTCGGCCGCCGCTTCGGCCTGGGCGACGGTGCCGTGGGGCAACCGCGCGACAAAGCGCCACCACTCCTTCATGCCGTCTTCACCGCGCGCGATCGCGCGTTGCGATTTCGACGTGGCGAACACGACGGGGAGCGTCGCCGCGTAATCGGCCAGCAAAATGTCGGTCACCCCGCGGAGGCGGAGTTGGGCGCGAATGGGGACGTACCAGAGCAGCGTGAGGGGAAGCGGCGCAGGCGCGCCACCGCGGCCGAGGACGGCTTCGAGCGCGGCGGGCGAATCGAGGACGGTGTCGACGGCGCCGGCTTGCAGCGCCTGATCGGCCTCACGTCCTTCTGCGACATCCATCCGTGCGATCTCGTCTACCAGGCAGGCGAGGTCGCCCCGAGTCAGTTGGCGATGGATGATGGGCCTTATCATGCTTTCCTCCCTTACGGCGACAACGGCAAGCTTGGTGCCGGTCATCTATCTAGCTATTGTGCAATGCCTTAGGCTCAGAAACATGTGAGGCTCCTCACGCTAGTAAGCGGAGGCTTGTGGGGCAAGCAGATAGCACTCGGGGCCTTGGAGTGCTAAGGCCTCGCGCTTAAGTTCCCGCTCCCATGAAAGCCACAGACATTCGCAAAGGTCACGTGCTCATGATCGACGGCCAGCCGTGCCGGGTCATGGACTTTACGCACCGCACGCCCGGCAACCTCCGGGCGTTCGTGCAGGTGCGTTTCCGCAGTCTCGTTTCGGGCAACACGTTCGATCAGCGCCTCGCTGCGACCGACTTTCTCCAAGAGGCCCGTCTCGACACGAAAGAGATGCAGGTCCTGTACCAGGATCAGGGCGGCGTACACGTGATGGACCAGCAGACCTACGAGCAGTTCACACTCGACGAGCGCGCCGTAGGCGAGGACACCCCCTGGCTGCAGCCGGAGATGGTGGTGCAGGTGGAGTGGTTGGATGGACGGCCTATCGCGATCGAGCTGCCGTCGGTGATCGAGTTGAAGGTTGTGGAGACGTCGCCCGTGATGAAGACGGCGACGAAGACGGCGAGCACCAAGCCCGCGAAACTATCGAACGGCGTGACGGTGCAGGTGCCGGAGTTTATCAGTCCCGGCGAGAAGGTCCGCGTGGACCCGCGGTCGAGGCAGTACCTGGAACGGGCGAAATGAATCGATTGGAGGGGCGCAGCATGCTGCGCCCCTACATTATTTCGTCAACTCACGATATCTGTAACATGTCACCACATGGTCGTTGACCATCCCTACCGCCTGCATGAACGCGTAGACGATCGTCGGTCCCACGAATCGAAATCCCCGCTCGACGAGCGCCTTGCTCATCGCGGTTGACTCTTTGGTCTCGGCCGGCAGCCCGCGCAGCGTTTTCCAGGCATTGACCTTTGGTTTCCCGCCGACGAACTGCCAGAGAAACTCATCGAACGATTCGCCCGCGTCCTTCATCTTCAAGAATGCGCGTGCGTTGCCGATTGCCGATTTGACCTTCTGCTTGTTGCGCACGATGCCGGGATCTCTGAGGATTTTGGCGACGCGCCGGGCATCGTAGCGGGCCATCTTGTCCGGGTTGAATCCGTCGAAGGCTTTGAGAAACCCGTCGCGCTTGCGCAAAATGATCGCCCACGAGAGTCCGGCCTGGAAGCCATCCAGCACGAGCTTTCCGAAGAGCTGCCGGTCGTCGTGGACCGGGACACCCCATTCGGTGTCATGATAGGCGATCATTTGCGCGTTGTCGGAGGGCCACGGGCAGCGTTTTTCCATGCCCTAAAAGTACCACGCCCCGAATCACTTTCGTGATGCGGGGCGTGGTCCTGCCATCGACCGCAGTTTAGCGGCTGAGGACTTGAGAGTCCGAGGTTCGAGATTCTCCAGTCGCCACCTGGTCACCCCGCCCCTCACGGATGATGATCAGGAACTTGGAGGTCCGCCAGAAATCGACCGGCGACGTGATCGTGAGGCTGGGCACGCCGTTGTACTTGTTGTTGGTGCGCTCTTCGGCGACGTACGACAGATCCTGCAGCGACGCCACCCGATACTCGGCGGTGGCGGTGGGCAGCGGAATCTGCGTCACCTGGCGCGTGTCGATCGCGTTGAACAGGCTGGGGTCGAGGTTACGCGCCGGCTGCAGCGTCTTGCCCGTGCGCCACAGGATGAACAGCACCCGGCCGCCGCCCTGCTCGGTGAGGATGCCCTTCTTCTTGAGCTCGTCACGCGTGCCGACGATGTAGAAGCCCGTCGCCAGGCTGTCCTTCAGCGCGACGTTCTCTTCCGTCAGCGCGTTCACCCGATCGGTGAGCAGGTCGATCGTCGTCTTCTGCGACGCGATCACCGACTGCAGGTTGCCGACGGTCGAGTCGAGCGTCGCGCGCAGGCTGTCCGACAGCGACGTGAGGTTCTTGATCCGCTCGCGGCTCTCGTTCAGCGCGCTCTCGGTTTCCCGAACGCGCGTCACGACATACCGCAGCTTGGCCATCAGGGTGTCGTTGGACGCGGTGATCGGGCTCTCGCTCGAGACGTGCAAGCGATTGTTACGGATCTTTGCCTTAGCGAGCTCGGCGTTGACGTCGCTGATGAGCCGCGAGCTGATGGCCACTTCCTGCATCAGGCTGTCCTTCTGCGCATTGGCCGTCTCCAGCTCCGCCAGCTTGCGTTCGGTTTCGGCCGAGGTTCCGCAGGCGGCGAACGCGAACACGAGGGCAACGGATGTGAACTTGAGCGTGTTCATACGACGTACTCCCCTATCGAGAAGGGTGAAACTAGGTTTGACCCGATGCCGCCCCTGCGACTGCACGTCGGTACCTCTGGTTACAACTTCCCCGAATGGAAGGGAAGCTTTTATCCGGCCAAGCTCGCGAGCGCGAAGTGGCTCGAGTACTACGCCCAACAATTGGGCACGGTCGAGGTCAATTACACTTTTTATCGCATGCCCAGCGCTAAAACGATCGCGGGTTGGGATGCGGCGACGCCAGCGACATTCACCTTTGTGCTGAAGGCGCCGCAACGCATCACGCACTTCGCGCGCCTGCGAAACATTGATGAACCGCTCCGGTACTTCTGTGATACAGTTCGCAAGCTTAATGCCAAATTGGGTTCTGTACTATTCCAGTTACCCCCCAATTTCACGAAAGACGTCGAACGACTAGGGGGGCTCCTTACACAATTCCCGGCGGATGTCCGGGCAGCATGTGAGTTCCGTCACGCTTCGTGGTGGTCAGACGACGTCTACGAGCTGTTGCGCAGCACCAACACGGCATTGTGCATCGCGGATACAGAGGAAGGGACCACGCCACTCGTCGCGACGGCCAACTTTGGGTATGTGCGGCTCCGCGATGAGGGGTACTCCCCCGAGGGGCTGCAGGAATGGAAGCAAAAAGTCCAGAACCTGGGTCAGTCCTGGACTGATGCCTACATCTTCTTCAAACACGAAGAGAAAGGCCTAGGCCCCAAGCTGGCGGCCGAGTTCCAGATGCTGTTCGGTTAGCGCTTGCCGGCGACTTTGCGCCGCTTCGCCGGTTTCTCCTTCTCCTCCGCCTTCTCCGCCCCCAGGCTCTGCTTCAGCGCCTGCATCAGGTCGAGCACCCTCGTCTTCGGCGCCTCTTCCGGCTCCTCGGTGATCTGCTTGCCTTTGACCTTGCCCTCGATCTGCTCCATCATGCGGTCGCGCACGTTGTCCTTGTATTTCGCCGGCTGGAATTCCTCCGTCGACCCCTGCTCGATGATCTTGATGGCGAGGTCCAACTCCGGCTTCTTCACCTCACTCTTGGGGATCGGCACGTCGGAGATCTTGCGGATTTCGTCGGCGTAGCGAAGCTGTTCCATCGCCAGGCCACCTTCCAGCGGGCGCACCATGATCAGGTACTGCTTGCCGCGCGCTGCGTACTGCCCGATCGCGACGCGGTTGGTCTTTTTGAGCGCCTCCGCGAGCAGCTTGTACGACCGCTCGCCGCCCTTGTCGGGGCCGAGGAAGTACGTGCGGTCGAGAAAGATGCGGTCCACCTGCTCGGCGGGCAGGAATTCCACGATATCGATCGCGCCGGTGGCGCGTTCTTCGAGCGCCTTCAACTCGTCCGGCGTGAAGGTGACGTATTGTCCCTTCTGGAATTCGTAGCCTTTGATCATATCGGGGCGTTCGACTTTTTCGCCGTCCTTCGAGCAGACGTACTGCTGCTTGAGGCGGGCCCCGTCCTTCTTATGGAGCCAGTTGAACGCGATCGCGGCCTTCGACTCGCCGGCAGCGTACAGCTGCACGGGCACGGACACGAGGCCAAACGAGACCGTGGCGGAACCGATGGAATGGGCGGCCATATCGGGGTATGATACGCGCTGATGCCTACCCGTCGGAAGACCCGCCCGGAAGAGGGCGATGCGCTCAGCACTTATCGCGCGAAGCGCGCGTTCGATCAGACCCCGGAGCCCGGGGGGCTGGGCCCAAAGCCGGGGCCGAAAGAAGGCGGCCTGCTCATCGTTCACATGCATGACGCCACCCGCCTCCATTGGGACCTCCGGCTCGAAATGGATGGCGTGCTCAAGTCGTGGGCCGTGCCAAAAGGGCCATCCGCCAATCCCGCCGACAAACGCCTCGCCGTCAAAGTCGAAGACCACCCGCTCGAGTACGGCGATTTCGAGGGGATCATCCCGGAAGGGAATTACGGCGCCGGAACCGTCATCGTCTGGGATCGGGGGATCTGGGCTCCGCTCGAGGACGTGCGCGAAGGCTTCGAAAAAGGAAAACTCCTCTTCGAGCTGAAAGGCTACAAGCTTCACGGCCGCTGGACGTTGATCAAGCTCAAGAAGACCGAGAAGGAATGGCTGCTGATCAAGGAGCGCGACGAGTATGTCTCGACGGAGCCGTACTCGAACGAGTCGGTGCTGTCTGGGCTGACCAACGACGAGCTGCAAAACGCGAAACAGCGCGCCGAGCCGATCAAGAAAGAGTTGGAGAAGCTCGGCGCTCCGAAGCGGGCTTTGGGTGTGGAAGACACCGAGCTGATGCTGGCGGAGACCCGTGAGGAGCCGTTTACGAAGGATGGTTGGCTGTTCGAGGTGAAGCTCGACGGCTACCGCATGCGCGCCGCCTACCAGGACGGCGAGCCGATTCTGTATTCGCGCAAGGGACTCGACTACACGGAGTCATTTCCGGAGATCGCGCGCGCGGTGAAGGCGCTTCCGTTCGAGGGCGTGATCCTGGACGGTGAGCTGGTGGTGCTCAACGAGTCCGGTCACCCGAGCTTCAACAAGCTCCAGACGCGCGCGAAGCTGGGTGCGCGCGAAGCCAAGCGCGCCGCCATCGAATCCCCGGCAACACTGTACGTATTCGATCTCCTCGCCTTCGCCGGCTATGACCTGCGCAAACTTCCCCTCGTCAAACGCAAAGCGATTCTCCACAAGGTCCTGCCGCAGACCGGCCCGTTGCGGTACTCCGAGCACTTCGAGAAGAACGGTGAGGCGTTGTACGAGCAGGTCGTGAAGCTGGGCCTCGAAGGCATCATGGCGAAGAAGGCGGATAGCCCGTATCGCAACGGCCGCTCGGGAGATTGGCTCAAGATTCGCGCCGATCGGATCGACGACTTCGTGGTCGTCGGATTCTCGAAGCCGAAAGGAACGCGCGGCGGCTTCGGCTCGCTGCACGTCGGCGCGTACAAGGACGGCACGCTGATTTACTGCGGCCGTGCGGGGTCGGGATTCAGCGGTGACCAGTTGGACGAGATCAGCGCGACGCTCGCGGAGTTGGTGCGCAAGACGCCGCCCTGCGAGCCGCCGGAGCACGGCGCGTTGCCCAAAGGCCCCGATCACATTTGGGTCGAGCCGAAGCTCGTGTGCGACGTGCGATATAAGGAGATCACGCGCGATGGACTCCTCCGGCAATCGGTTTTTGTCCGGTTTCGCGACGATAAAAAGCCGGAGGATGTGCAAATGCCGGGACCGGGGAATGGGGAAGGGCGTGCGGGAGAGGAGCCAGCTGCCCTTCCCCATTCCCGAGTCCCCGTATCACGGGAAGTAAAGTTTTCCAACCTCGACAAGATCTTTTGGCCCGACGAGAAGTACACGAAGGGCGACCTGATCGAGTACTACAGATCGATTTCCCCCTGGCTGTTGCCGTATCTCAAAGACCGTCCCGTGGTCCTCACGCGCTATCCGGACGGCATCAACGGGAAGTCCTTCTATCAGAAAGACGCACCGGGCTTCGTGCCCGACTGGATCCAGACGATTCCGATCTGGAGCGAAGACACGCAGCGCGATATCGACTATTTCGTCTGCAACGACGTGGAATCGCTCGTGTATCTCGTGAACCTCGGCACGATTCCGCTGCACATCTGGATGAGCCGCATCGACGATCTCACGCGCCCAGACTGGTGCCTGATCGACCTCGATCCCAAGGACGCACCATTCGCCCACGTCGTCGCGCTGGCCAAGACGATGCGGAAGCTGTGCGACGACGTTGAGATGCCCGCGTTCGTCAAGACGACCGGGAAGTCAGGGCTGCACATCATGCTGCCGTTGGGGCGGCAGCTTACCTACGCGCAGTCCCTGCAGCTCGCGATTCTGTTCGCGCGTCTCGTCACGGATGAACATCCCGACATCGCGACGACGCAGCGGACGATCAGCAAACGGGACGGGAAGGTCTACGTCGACGCATTCCAGAACCGTGCCGGCCAACTGATGGTGGCGCCCTACAGCGTGCGCCCATCCCCCGGCGCGCCGATGTCGATGCCGATAGAATGGGACGAGGTGAACGGCAAGCTGCACAACAGCAACTTCACGATCACCAACGCGCTGAAGCGTATGAAGAAGCTGGGACGCGATCCGGTGTTCGCGGTCCTCGAGACCAAGCCCGATCTGGTTCACGTACTGGAGCGGCTCAATGTGCGCCTTGGGGAAGACTGACGACGGCTTGTTGGTTCGGCCACACGATGCCCGCCTGCTGTACGTGCTCGCGCACGGGGCCGGGGCGGGGATGCGCCACCATTTCCTCGCGCAAGCGGCGGACGTCTTCGCGGGGCGCGGCATCGCGACCTACCGTTACGAGTTTCCGTACATGCAGGCGGGCAAGAACCGGCCCGATTCGCCGGGCGTTGCGGAGTCTGCCGTGCGTGCTGCCGTCGTCGTGGCGGCGCATCGGGCGCCGGAATTGCCGCTCATCGCCGGCGGGAAGTCGTTTGGCGGGCGGATGACGTCACAAGCACAAGCGCATGAGCCGCTCCCGGGCGTCCGCGGACTCGTCTTCCTTGGATTTCCGTTGCATGCGCCCGGCCGGCCAGGCACCGCGCGCGGCGAGCATTTAACGTCTGTTGACGTGCCGATGCTATTCCTTCAGGGGACGCGCGACGAATTTGCCCAGATCGATCTGTTGCAGGAGGTCGTGAAGGGCTTGGGCGATCGGGCGACGCTGCATCTGATCGAAGAGGGCGACCATTCGTTCAAGGTGCCGAAACGAACGGGTAAGACAGAAGGGGACGTGATGAACGAACTGGCGGAAACGGTCCAACAATGGGCGGCGCGGGTCTAAAATGGCGAACTACTGGTTGGTAAAGTCCGAACCCTCGACCTACAGCTACGACGATCTCGAGCGCGAAAAAACGGCGGTGTGGGACGGCGTCAAGAATCCCGTGGCGCTGAGGAACCTCAGGTCGATGCACCCGGGCGACCAGGTGCTCGTGTACCACACGGGCGACCAGAAAGCGGTGGTCGGGTGGGCGACCGTGGTGTCGGCGCCCTACGCGGACCCCAAGAAGGGTGACGAGAAGCTCGTCGTGATCGATCTCAAGGCGCATCGCCGCCTGCCGCGGCCGGTGACGCTGGCGCAGATCAAGGCGGACAAGACGTTCGCGGACCTGCCGATTGTACGACAGGGGCGCCTGTCAGTGAGTCCTGTGACGGCGCCCCAGTGGAAAAGAGTCTTGCAGCTCAGTGGTATGGACGACTAGCCCTTTTTCTTTTTGAGTTTGCGGTTCTCGGCCCGCGCCGAGGCAATGCCGGCCGCGACTCCTGCAACGATCGCTGCACGGCCTGCGGCCTTCAGCACCTGTCCGGTCCGGCGCAACGCCGCTTTAATGCGCCGCTGCCGCTGCTCCGTCTTGGCGCGTTTCTGCACTTCCTGCAGCAACCGGTCTGCCTCGCGTGCAGCAGTCTGTGCCCACTTCCTGGCCGTCCTGGCTGCTTTGACTGCCGCCTGCTTGAAGCGCTCTGCGCGTGAAGCCATGACTCCTCCTGGAGTGCTGACCGCGATTTGATACCACGGTTCGCCATTTATGCTCCACTCACGCAGTCCGCTGCCGACCGAGCCGCCACCGCCGCGTCACCAGCCACGCCACGCCCGCCACGAACCCAAGCGGGAGAATTACGCCGAGCGACTGGACCGCCAGCGATAGGAGCACAACGAAGTTGCGCCACGCTTGGGTGAACGCTTCACCCATCACGCTCTTTCCGGCCGTCCCAATCACGGGCAGCGGTTCGTGCACCGTCACGCTGAGCGTGCTCATGGCGGTGTGGGCCTTGAGATAGCGCAGCCGGCCCTCGTACCGGTCGATTTCTTCGCGCACGCGGGCGAGCTCACGCTCTACGTCCAATACATCCTTGAGCTTGCCGGTGCGCGTGGCGAGCAGGTCGATCAGCCGCCGCTCGAGGCGCCGTGCGTTGTCCATGCGCGCGGAGACATCCACGAATTGCTCGCCGACATCTTCCGCCTCCACGGTCACGTTCTCGAGCTTTCCGATGGGCGCGAGTCCGGACAGGCTTTCCTCGAAGCGCTGGGCGGGAATCTTCACCTCCAGCCGCGCGTTCCGCAGTTGCGACTTGCCGGTGCTGATGTCGGTGCTCGCGATGTATCCACCCAACTGGGTGGCCAGCTGTCGCACGCTGGCCACCGCCGGCTCGAGCGAATCGACCTCGATGGATACATCGGCAGTCCGGATAACCATGTTGGAGACGTCGACCGGGGAGATCGGAGGAAGGGGGTCCGCCGCCCCGGTGACCACGACTTCGCTGAGAGCGACGGCTGATGCGCGCCCGCTCTTGTCGTAGCCAATGCGGGGGCGTTCCGCCGCTGCGATGGAATCCGCAGAACGGGAGGCCGTTTGCTTCCTTTCCCTGCAGCCTAGGAGGGTGGCGGCGAGGACCAGCACGACAAACGATCTCACGGGAGGCTCCGGTGGAGGATGCCTCAAGAGACGGGCTTCCTCTGACTCCTTGCACACCGGACGCCCGTAGATTTGTCGATATGGATGGGATCGCTGTAAAGCTCGAGCGGCTCAAGCGCGAAGCGCAAAAGGAATGGAAGCGGAAGTGGCGCAAGAAGGTGCGGCAGGCCGCTCCCGCCAATGCTGCTGAATGGCGCGCGCTCGGCGGCGCGGTCCTGGGCGGCGTGCTGAAGCTCGCCTTGATCATTGCCCTGCCGTTTGGGGTTTTGGTGCGTGGCTCGGTGTTCTTCTACGAGCACGGCGGCACACCGGTGTGGCTGTCCCTCCTCACCGCGGCCATTCTGACGGGCGGCGTGATCACCATGTACGCCGTCTGGGTCGCGCGGAAGTTCATGCGCCGTGGAGTGCGCGGCGGTCGAGCGCTGGTGATGCCGCTGGCAAAATGGGTCGCGCTCCCGCTCGTCCTCTTCTACTGCGGCTATTCCTTACTCTATCTCGCGAGCGTGAACGCCAAATCGGCGCCGGTGCGCGCGTATTACCGCTCGGTGCATCCGCTGCTGCGCCTCGCCCTGTCCACGGCCATCCTCGTGGACCGCGATATCCTGATCACCGATACCGGCCGCGTCCCGGAGGACTACGGCAAGATGGGCCTGCCGGCCAACAGTCGCACGCGCCATTACAAGCAGAAGGACGGCTGGGTTCATGCGGTCGACCTGCGGACCACACGGCGCGGCATCATCAAGAACCGCGGCATCCAGTTTTACTTCTGGCTGATGGGATTCGATACCCGGCGGCACGTCGGCACCGCCGATCACCTGCACGTGGAGTTGAACTAGGCGAACAGCTTCTGGAGATCGGCGAACGGAATCCCGTACGCCTCCAGTGTTCCGTACGTGCCCTTCTCCTTCCATTCGCGCGCCATCCGGCGCACCAAGCCGAGTGTCGCGCGCATCGGCGCCGAGCCGAACGTCACGCGACGCACGCCGAGCGCCGCAAGCTGCTTGAGTGTCGGAGCGTTGGGTGTGCCCAGGATGTTCAGTGGCGCACTGATTTGCTGTACCAGCTGCTCGATCGTGCCGCGGTCCCCGACGAACGGCACGAACACGGAATCCGCACCGGTCTCGCGAAACGCGTTCCCGCGCCGCACCGCCTCGGCGAGGCGCTTGTCGCGAGGGAGCTCCGGGGCTTCGAACGCGTCAGTTCTGGCGTTCAGTACCAGACGTACACCAGTCGAGTCAGCGGCGCGACGCGCGGCTCGCACGCGCTCGACCGCGAGCGAGAACTCGATCAAGTGCTTCTCTTCCATCCGATCCTCGAGATTCATCCCTACCGCGCCGGCGTCGATGACGCGGCGCACCGTCTCGGCGACGGCGTCGGGCGTCTGGCCGTAGCCCGCTTCCATATCTGCGGTAATAGGAACGGATATCCGCCTGGTAATCCGCGCGACAGCCGCCAGCATCTCGTCGCGACTGATCCGCTCACCGTCCGGGTATCCCAGGCTGAAGGCGATCCCCGCGCTGGTCGTCGCGAGGGCGGGGAAGCCCGCCTCCACGAAGATCCGTGCACTGCCGGCGTCCCACGCGTTGGGCAGCACGAGCATCGGCCCCTCGACATGGAGCCGCCGCAGCGCGTCTGCCTTGCTGCCGGGTTCTGCCGTGCGAGCCTGGTGCATGGGCGGGTATCTTATCGCATCCCTCAGCGGAGTCAAAGCTTTGCTTCTCGCCTTGGTCGTCCTGCAAACGGCGTGCGTTTCTCAGCCGGCCAAACTCCCGCGCGTCGACGCCCGTTGGAACGCTGCCCGCGCTCGCGCGCACGCCATCGCCTGCGAGAAGCTGGCGCCCAACATCCCGGGGTTCGCGCTGGCCGTCGCTGTGGACGGTCGGGTCGTGTGGTCGGAGGCGTTCGGCTACGCGGACCTCGCGGCGAAACGGCCCGCGACTCCGACGACGCAGTTCCGGATCGGCAGCGTCTCGAAGCCGCTGACCGCCGACGCGGTGGCCCAATTGTACGAGCAAGGCAAGCTCGATCTCGATGCACCGGTGCAGCGCTATGTCCCGACGTTTCCCGATAAGGGCCTCCCCGTCACGACTCGCTTGCTGGGCGGGCATCTCGCGGGAATCCGGCACTACCAGGGCAATGAGTTCCTGCTGAATCAGCGCTATGCCACGGTGACGGCCGGGCTCGCGATCTTCGAAAACGACTCGCTGGTAGCACCACCGGGAACGCGGTTTTCCTATTCGAGCTACGGATTCAACCTGATCAGCGCAGTGGTGGAAGGAGCGTCGGGGGGGGAGCAATTCCTGACGTACGTGAGCCGCCACATTCTCAAGCCGCTGCATATGACGAGCACCGCGCCCGACAAGAATGACAGTCTGATTCCGAACCGGACGCGATTCTACGAGCGCGACTCGAGCGGGAACTTCGTGGTCGCTCCCACGGTGGACAACAGCTACAAGTGGGGTGGAGGAGGATTCCTCTCGACGGCCGAGGATCTGGTGCGGTTCGGATCAGCGCATCTGCAGCCGGGATATCTCAAGGCGGCGACGCTCGAGCTGCTCTTCACGCCCCAGCACACGACGTCGGGGGAAGCGACGGAGTACGGGATCGGCTGGTTCATCGCGACCGACACACTCGGCCACCGCAACGTCTTTCACGGCGGCGGATCCGTGGGCGGCACGACGGCATTCGGCGTGGATCGCGACTCGCGGGTCGTCTTCGCGCTCGTGACGAACCTCAGCGACGCGCGGCTCGACGCAGCCAGCGAGATCCAGCTCGTATTCGACTCGGCGGCGACTCGACGCTAGTTGCTCCGCATCACCGCGCCAGGCGGTAGCCTGTCTTGCGAACCGTGAGAATGTGCTTCGGGTTGGCGGGATCGTGCTCCAGTTTGCGGCGCAGCTCGGCCACGTGTGTGTCGACTGTGCGGCTCATGACCTCAGCGCTGTAGCCCCAGACCTCGGTCAGCAGCTCCGTGCGTGTGATGCACGCGCCGTCGCGCCGGATCAGTGCGAGCAGCAGGTCGTATTCCTTGGGCGTCAGGGACACGGGCGAGCCGTCGCGCAACACCGTCCGGGAGGGCGTGAGTACCTCGATCTCGCCGAACTTCTCGAACACGGGATCCGGCGGCCCGCCGTTCTTTTTCGGCTGGAGGACGCGGCGCAGCAGCGCTTCGATGCGCGCGAGCAGCTCGAGGACACCGAACGGCTTCGTGACGTAGTCATCCGCGCCCAGCCGCAGGCCACGCACCTTGTCGGCCTCTTCACCGCGGGCCGTGAGGATCAGTACCGGCATGCCGTGGCCATCCTCGCGCAGCGCGCGCAATACGCGGAAGCCATCCATCCCCGGCAGCATCAAGTCCAGCACCACGAGATCGGGATGGGCGGTCTTCGCCCGCGAGAGCCCGCGCGTGCCGTCCTTCGCGACTTCGACCTCGTAGCCCTCGATCTCGAGATTGTTGCGCAAGCCGTACGCGAGATCGGGATTGTCCTCGATCACCAGAATCCGCTTGGGTCCCGTGGCTGCCGCGATCATGCGGGCAACTCGATGACGACGCGGGTGCCGCCGGCGGCGGGATTGGCGTCGTCGATCCAGGCGCGTCCGTGATGCAGCAGGGCCAGCTCGCGCACCACCGCGAGCCCGATGCCGCTGCCGGCGACCGACGAGCCACGATCGCGCTCGAGCCGCCAGAACCGTTCCCAGACGCGCTCACGGTCGGCGCTCGGGATGCCCGGCCCACCGTCATCCACCCACAGGCGCGCGATGCCGTTGTCGCGCGTCGCGCCGACTCGGATTTCCTGCCCCGCCGGGCCGTACTTCACCGCGTTGTCGAGCAAGTTGAGCAGCATCTGGCGCACCGCGCCGGGATCGGCGGGGACGACGAGATCTTCCGGCACCGCGGCCGTGAGCGTCGCTCCGCGCGCGGCCGCGAGCGGCGCAAAGCCGTCGAGCACTTCCTGCACCAGCGGCGCCAATGCGGTGGGCTCGGGCGTGATATGCGTCGTCTGCCGCTCCGAGCGGGAGAAGTGCAGCAAATTCTCGACCAGGTGGGTCAGCCGGCGCGCTTCCTGGTCGATGATCGCCAGCGAGCGCCGCCGCTCTTCATCGGACCGCACCCGCCCGAGCGTCAGCGTCTCGGAGAACATGCGAATCTGCGCGAGTGGCGTGCGCAATTCGTGAGACACGCCGGAGATGAAGTCGGTCCGCAGCCGCGTGAGCTGCGACTCGCGGCGCAGCTGGAGCAGCGCGGTGCCGATCAACGCTGCCGTGAGCCCCAACAAACCGAGGATGAGCGGCAGCCGAGACCTGGGCAGGCCCCCGATGATGAGCTTGTCGGCCATCGATGCGCGCAACGTCGTCTGCGCGTACAGATCGCCCATGTCTGTGCCGACAGTGTCGCTCCCCGTGAAGGGCGACGTGTACTGCACTGCCGAGCTATAGATCTCGACGCCGTAGCGGTCGGTGATGATGATCGAGCCCATCGAGTCGTACTGCACGCCGCCGGTCAGCGGCCGCGGCAGCAGCGCAAATTTCTCGGTGGCCTCGGCGACGAGCGGCCGGAGCGCGGCGGGCTTCGCTTCGAAGCCGACCGCGGTGCGCAGCACCCCATCCGAGTCGCGCAGCACTGTGTACGCGATGTACCGCCTGTCGCCTCCTGGCTGTCCGAGCACCGTGCCCATATGCCACGAGGTGTCATAGACGGTGAGCGTGTGTAGGGGCAGCGTATCGACCAGCCAGCGTTGCACCCGCTTGGGGAGCGTCTGCCCGGAGGTCGTGAGCGCTCCGGTCTTCAAATCCATGCGGAACGTGAACCGGATGTAGGGCGCCAGCGAGAACTCGTGCTCCATCGTGTCGAAATGCAGGTCCTTGGGCTTGGGCAACGGCTTGTGTGGCGCCCTTTCCTGCGCGTGCTGTAGCGCTTTCAGCGGCGGCACGACGGCAAAGTAGATCCCGCGCGCGCTCTGCAGCGCGACGCGCGATGCTGCGAGCTTTGCGTAATCGCGCAGTACGCGGTCCGCTTGCGCGCGGTGGTAGCGGGCGGTCCCGTACGCCTGGATACCCAGGGCCGCGGCAACGCCGAAGGCGAGCAGCAACAGGACGGCCACCACCTGGCCGCGTCGCACCCGGAAACGAGTCATGGTCTGAAGATTCTCTCTCGGATGCCCACACGGCAACGGTTTGCTGACTCCACTGGACCGTTCTCTGACAAAGACTGCGCATAACCTTGCCTACATTCCGACGAGCGAGAAGTAGGTCGTGGCGCAAGTGTCGACGGCCACTTGTCCCGACCTCGCCGACCCGGAGCGCACCGTATGGCTCCGGGTTTGGTTTTTGGGGGGTTGGGAGAGAGTCGCTAGCAGGAGATTCGCTAGCAGTCGAAAAAAAGTAGGGGCGCAGCATGCTGCGCCCCTACCTGTCACCGCGCGTCGCTACCGTCACGTCTACCGATTCGACATTGACGGCACGACTCGCATTTTGCCGAGCATTTCCGCAATCCGTTCCGCCGCGATCCCCAGGCCACAGCCGATCGCCAGGGCGATGATGATTCGGATGCCGCCGTTGATGGCGACCGCGCGCGCACCCAAGGCGGTGGCGGCGCCGACGAACGCACCAGCGGTATACGACAACAGCGGGATGCGCGCCTGGAACACCATACCGAAGACGGCAGCGCCGAGGAGCAGGGCGTCCAGAAGGTCGTTCCGCCCGAGCGCGGTCGACACGGCGGCATAGAGCAGCGCCCACACGACGCCGGACGCCGAACCGAGTACCGACTTCTGCAGTCCCATCACGCCGCCGCCCGCGCCCACGAAGCACGCGAGACCGACGAGAACGGGCCAGAGCTGCAGCGGCAGCTTGCCGAAATGGGAAATGACGGCCCACAGGGCCGCAACAATCGCCAGACTCAGGGCTTTGGTCGTCGAAGCGCTCATCTAGGGCCTCCGCCATTGAAGGGGGGGTGCGGCGCCCAACATAATGAACGGGCCCTGCAAAATGCAACGCTGGACGGCTAAACGCGTTGAATTACATAGGCTTCCATCGCGTAGTACTCGGGCAGGCCGAGGCGGTCGGCGCGCGCCGCCGTCTCCAGATTCCGGGCCTCCACCCGCTGCCAGAACTCCCGTTCGTCATAACCCGGGAACGGCGCGGTGTCCTTCTGGGACTGGTGGCGGAAGATGGCGAGGATTTTCGCGTTCAGCTCATCCTGCGACAGCGGCACCAGCACGTCCGCTTCCGTGAGCGACCACTCCTGCCAGGCGCCACGATAGAGCCACACCTCGGGCCGCTGTCCCTGGTAGCGCTCGAGCGCCCGCTCGACCGCGGCCTTGCACGTGCGGTGGGTGCCGTGCGGATCGGAGAGATCGCCCGCGACGAAGACGAGATCGGGCTTCGTCTCTTCGATCAGACGCTGCACGATCGCGATGTCGTCGTCACTCAGCGGCCGTTTGCGCACCTCGCCGGTCCGGTAGAACGGCAGGTCGAGGAACCGCGCGGCACTCGCCGGGATCCCCACCGCCGCCAGCGCCGCAATCGCTTCCGATTCGCGAATGAACTTCTTGAGATTCTGGACCACCGGGATGTCGACTTCGCCGGGGGCCTTTTGCTCCATGCCGGCACTCACCGTGCTGCGGGCGCGTTGGAGCGCGGACGGGTCCAGTCCGAGCGATGCGGCGGCGCGCTCGACGAAGTCGAGATGGCGGGTCACGTCGTGATCGAACACCGCGATGTTCCCGCTCGTCATGTACGCGACGACGATCTGATTTTCGTTTTCCCACAGCTTGCGCAGAATGCCGCCCATCGAGATGACGTCGTCATCCGGATGGGGTGAGAACACGAGCACGCGCTCGTGCGCGGGCAGCTTGGCGCGTCCCCGAATCTTCTCGCGTAGCCGATTGAAGACCTGGCCGTTGATGGGACCCGCGGACCCGGCGCGGGCGAGCAGCGGGCTGAGCTGATGCTCGGCGTAATCGCGCGCCGATAGTTTGAGCACCGCCTTGCCGCTCTTGTCCGCGAGCCAGACGACCGAGCGCTCGACCATGGCGGGCGTCCACTCGATGCCCTCGAGAATCCATGGCGTCTTGATCCGCGTGAGCTCCGCGGCGGCGGGGAGATCGAGATAGACGGTGACGCTCTGGTGGCGCTGCAGGAAGGTCGCTGCCACGTCGGTCGAGATCTCGCCTTCGACGGCGCGCTCTACGATCCCGGCCTTGTGCTCGCCGGTCGCGAGCAGCGCGATCTCTTTGGCGTCGAGAATCGTGGCGACGCCCATCGTGATGGCCTCGCGGGGCACGTTCTCGACGCCGAAGAAATCAGCGGCCGCGTCCTTGCGGGTCAGCGTGTCGAGCGTGACGATGCGGGTGCGCGACGTCGCGTCGGAGCCCGGCTCGTTGAATCCGACGTGGCCCGTCTTGCCGATGCCGAGCAGCTGGAAATCGATGCCGCCGGCCTCGCGAATCGCCTGCTCGTACGCGGCGCACGCTTCCGTGACGCGCTCGCGGGGGGTCACACCCTCGGGGATGTGAACGTTCTCCTTCGCGATATTCACGTGCTCGAAAAAGTTCTCCCACATGTACCGGTGATAGCTGTGGGGGCTGTCGGGCGTCATCGGGTAGTATTCGTCGAGATTGAACGTGATGACGTGCGAGAAATCGACGTCGCCGGCCTGGTGGCGGCGGATCAACTCTTCATAGACCCCGAGCGGCGTGCTCCCCGTGGCGAGACCGAGCACCGCGCGGCCCTTGGCGCGCGTCTCGAGATGAATGACCTCGATGATCCGTTCGGCGACGGTGGCGGCGAGGTCGGAGTGCTCCGGGAACACGACGGTGCGGAGCCGCTCGCGGTCGCGCGAGCTCTCGATGGTCGTCGGGGGCGACCGCCGCGCGGTGGGGCGGGCGGGGGGGGTGGGGGGGGTGGGGGGGGTGTGGGGGGCCTTGGCCATTACACCTTCACTTCGATGGCCGCGCCCCGCTTGTACCGCACATAGAGCCACGCCATTGGTACGATCAGCATGCCCGCGGCGATGATCGTGAGGGCGAGCAGCACGGCCGACAGCAGGACCGCCCGCTGCGACGTCTGCGCGGCGTGGAACATCGCCGCATCCTGCTTGGCCAGGAGCACGATCATGGCCTGGCGGGAGTCGGTGCCGGCTCCCGAGCCAGTGCTCGTCAGGCCGCCGAGCACGGTCTGGATCAGCTCGCGGTCATGATCGTCCTCCATGGAGGTGCCAAGATCGGCCAGCTCCACCCGAAGCTGGCGTCCCAGGCTGTCCCGCTGCGCGACCGCCTCGACGCGGCGGAACCTCGGATCCGCGCCGGTCGCCATTTCGCGCCACACCTCGAGCCCAGCGTTATAGCGGTGCAGCGTCGCGGACGTGTGGGCGCCACCGGCCACCGTTTGGGCGGCTTCGTTCAGGGAGAAGATCAGCCACAACCCGATTACGAGGGCGAGGGCAAGCGTGACCGCGCTGATGGTCACCGCGATCCCTGGGCGGATGAACGTGTAATCCTTCATCGCGACGGCGAACGACGACCGGCCGACGGACGGGCGTGACGGAAAACCAGGAGGAGTCGTCATGGGGCCCACGCTATCGTCCGCTTGACGGGGCTGCAAGGGGGCGCAATTTCTACGGTGCGCCCGCCAAGCCCCAGCCCCACACGGCACCGTGATATGCAGCGGGTTGCCGATGGAGGACATGTTGAGCGCTGCAGTGTTTCGCGGGGACGAAGGTGAGGTGCTGCGCCAGGCAAGCGCCGTCGTGGGACGCCCGGTCGTTCTGTGGGAGATCATCGGGCCCCGCCAAGCGGTGCCGCGCGCGAGCAGCGGTCCCGATGTTGGTACTCGTCCTCCCGGCTTCGATCTGGACGCGATCCTGCAGCGCTGGAGCATCCCGGTTCCGGTCGGCTCTCGCTGGGTCACCGCCCCTGGTGCCACGGCCGACGCCTGGGTCATCGCACCTGTCCGATCCCGCCCTCCTGCCCCGCCGCCCGGTGGCCACGAACGGCGCAGCCGTGAGCGACTCGCGCTCGAGCTGGCCGGTCTCGCGCTGGGACTGATCGCGCCCGCACAGTCACCGGACCGCACGGCGGCGTCACCCGGGATGCAGATCCATCAGGCAAGCAATCCACTGACCGCCGCTCGCGCCGGACTGCAGCTCTCGATGGAATCGATCGGGCGTTGGGTCGACCTTGCCGCGGATCGCCGCCTGGCGCTACTCGACGATCTCGGTCAGGTGCTCGAAGACGTCGACCGCACGGCGGAGCTGCTGCACGCGATGCGCGAGGGCGCGCGCGCCGGCATGCTGACTGCCCGGGGCGGCGGAGCGCGATTCGACGCGGTGCGTGTGGTACGCTCCTGTCTGACCCTGGAGCGTCGCTTGCTGCGCGATCGTGGCGTCGATCTCGATTTTACGACGGCGCTCGAAACGACGTACGTGAAGGGCGACTCGAATGCGCTGTTCGACTTGCTCGTCGGTATTGTGCGCAACGCCGCCGAAACGAATACGGGCCAGCCGGCGCCGGTTCGCGTTACGCTGGAGCAAAAGGGGAAGGAGCTGCAGCTCGTCGTCCGGGGTGGCCGGGCGCTCGCCGACCTCGCGAAGGTGCGCGCCGTGGCGGAGAACGCCTTCAACGGCACCGTGACCGTCGACTCGCAGTCGGGCGACACAACCACCCTGACCATCACGTTGCCGCTGCCCCCGCAGCGGGACGCGGACCGCCGGAGTTAAGCCAGGAGCGCCTGAAGATCGAGTGGCCGCGTGTGCATCCGGATACTGCCATCGGGACCACGCGGCCATTCGCTCTCAGGCCGGTCGTGATACAGCTCGATGCCGTTGCCGTCGGGATCCCGCAGATAGATCGCTTCGCTCACGCCATGATCGGACGCGCCCTCCAGCGGCACACCGTGTTCCAGTACGCGGCGCACCGCTCCAGCCAGGGCCGCACGATCGGCAAACAGGATTGCGAAATGGTAGAGACCGGTGGTGCCCGGCGGGGGCGGCGGCGCGCCACGACCAGCCCACGTGTTCAAACCGATATGGTGGTGGTAGCCGCCGGCGGATAAGAAGACCGCATCCGCGCCATAGCGGGCCGTGACGTCAAAGCCGAGGACGTCCCGGTAAAAACGCAGCGCACGATCCAGGTCGCTCACCGTCAGGTGAACGTGGCCGATTCTGGTACGAGGATCGATCGTCATGTCACCTCCAGAACATGCACGGGTTCCCCGGTTACATTTCCCGGCATGAACACAGCCAAGATTCCAGCCCCGGTCAACGAGCCGGTCCTCCCGTACGCGCCAAGCTCACGCGAGCGCACCGAGCTCAAGCAGGCCCTGAAAGATCTCAGCGGCCACCAGATGGAGATTCCGGTCGTCATCGGCGGCAAGGAAATCCGCACCGGCAAGACCGTCGATGCCGTGATGCCGCACTGCCACCGGCACGTGCTCGCGAAAGTGCATCAGGCCGGCCCGGAAGAAGTCACGGCGGCAGTCAAGGCGGCCCGTGAAGCGTGGCGCGACTGGTCGGCCTGGAGCCTGGCGGATCGCGCCGCCGTCTTCCTCAAGGCGGCTGACCTCCTCGCGACGCGGTGGCGCGCCATGCTCAACGCCGCGACGATGCTGGGCCAGAGTAAGACGGCGTTCCAGGCGGAGATCGATGCGGCGTGCGAGCTGATCGACTTCTGGCGCTTCAATGCTCACTACGCCGAGCGAATCCACGCCGAGCAGCCGCTGTCGCCGCCAGGAGGGGCGATCTGGAATGCGATGGAGTACCGTGGGCTCGAAGGATTCGTCTACGCCATTACACCCTTCAACTTCACCGCGATTGGCGGCAACCTGTCGACGTCGCCGGCGCTCATGGGGTGCACCGTCGTGTGGAAACCGGCGGCGACGGCGTGCTACTCGAACTACCTCGTCTTGCGGCTGCTGCAGGAGGCGGGTCTGCCGCCCGGAGTGGTCAACTTTGTACCCGGTCCCGCGACGGTCATCAGCGAGCGACTGGTGGCCGATCGCCATCTCGGTGGGATCCATTTCACGGGGTCCACCGAAGTCTTCCAGATGCTCTGGAAACAGGTCGCGACCAACCTCACCGGCTACGCGGACTATCCGCGACTCGTCGGCGAGACGGGCGGCAAGGACTTCATTCTCGCGCACGCGAGCGCCGACGTGGACGCGCTCGCCACGGGCATCGTGCGCGGCGCCTACGAGTACCAGGGTCAGAAGTGCAGCGCCGCGTCGCGCACTTACGTGCCCGAGTCGCTCTGGCCCAAGCTGCGCGAGCGCGTGCTCGGTCTGCTCGCCGAGGCGCGCGTCGGTGACCCGGCAGACTTCCGCAACTTCATGGGCGCGGTGATCGACCGGAAGGCGTTCGACAAGATCAAGCAGTACATCGAGCAGGCGAAACGCGACCCGAAGGTCAAGATCCTGTTTGGCGGCGAGTGCGACGATTCCGATGGCTACTTCGTGCATCCGACGCTGATTGAGGTCGAGGATCCGATGTACCGCACCATGTGCGAGGAGATCTTTGGGCCCGTGCTGTCACTGTACGTCTATCCCGACAAACAGTGGAAGGAAACGCTGGGGCTCGTGGACCGCACATCACCGTACGCGCTCACCGGCGCCGTCTTCGCGCAGGACCGCGCGGCGCTGGCCGAGGCCGATGCGGCGCTCCGGTATGCCGCCGGCAACTTCTACAAGAACGACAAGCCGACGGGGGCAGTCGTGGGGCAGCAGCCGTTCGGGGGTGGACGTTCGAGCGGCACCAACGACAAGGCGGGCAGCATGCTCAACTTGATTCGCTGGACCAGCGCCCGGACGGTCAAAGAGAACTTCGTGCCGCCGCGCGACCCGTGGTACCCGTTCATGGCGGAGGCTTGAAGGCTCCGCTCCTGGTGTGGGCGCTCGCGGTGGCGTTTCTGCTGCTCGTGACGTCGTTGCTGATTGGGTCTTTCACGAAGCCGGAGTTTCCGCCCTATGAAATCGGGCCGCATGCCGACAGCACGTTCACACTCGACGCCTCGCGTGGGGATCAGTGGCGCTGGTGGGGCGACATCGGCTTTCGCCGCAATCACGTCATCACCGCTCTGGGCGCGGGAGCCATCGACCTCGGTCCCCTGAGCTTCGATTCAGTCGCGGATCTACCCCGGGATGGGTACGTCGCAACCAGCTTCAGCGGCGATACGACGAATGCCGGCTTCGGGAAGTGGTATGAGTACAGCATGTGGTCGCATCTGCTGACATCCAAGCATCACGTCTATGCGATCCGCACGGCCGCCGGCGAGCTGGCCAAGCTCGAGATCCTCGCGTATTACTGCCGTGAGGTGGGGGCAGCGTGCTACACGATCCGCTATAAAAAAGCACGCCCCCGGGTTTGAAGCGCCGGGGGCGTGCGGATGAATTGGATGGACCGGGTGGTTACTTGGCGGCGTTGGGCGGCAGGATCTTGAACATTCCCGTCCCGCATACCGGACAGACACCTTTGAGCGCGGGTCGGCCGTTGGCCATCTTGACCTGCTGGGCGTTCGAGATCTTCCGCTTCGCCTTACACTTCACGCAGTAACCTTCATCTGCGGCCATCGTGCTCTTTGTCTTTGCCATTGTCGGTCGCTCCTCCAGTTCGAGGGCACGGGGGGGCACGGGAAGCTGCAAGCGCCAGACAACATAATAAGGTCGTGCTCAGCCAGGGGTACCCTGACCGTCCTGAAACCCATTGCGTTTGTGCGTTCCGTCACAAAACGGTTTCGTCGCCGAGCCCCCACATCTGCACAGCACAACGACTTCCGCTGGTTTCCCGTCTTTCCGGGGTGGGGGTGTCAATTCCTTGCCGTCAGGCGTCACAATCCGCACTGGGCCCTCGATGATGAGGGGGCCGTTCGACTTAGGGGTGATGATCACCGTGGTCATAGCGGCAATATAGCGGCACGCTCGGGTAGCCGACGGGGTATTTCCCGCGTGCGCAGCCGCATGCACACCCGTTTTTCCCGCATCGTTTGCTGTGCCGCCGTTCTCCCCGCGGCGGCGTGCATCGGCGAGCGTGGGCCGTTCATCAATCGCATGGCCCAGACGGGGACGAGTTACCTCGCGCGTGCGGCGCGCCAACCGGTTCGCTGGCAACCCTGGGGACGCGATGCTTTCGCGCTCGCCGCGAAGCTCGACCGCCCCATCCTCCTGTACATCGGCAGCGATGCGTGCCGCTGGTGCGCCGAGACCGACCGCGCGATCTACACCGATCCGGAGATCGGCGCGCTCATCAACTCGCTATTCGTGCCGATTCGCGTGGATCGCGACGAGCGACCCGATGTCGCGCAGCAATACCAGGCGTCCGTCGAACGGCTGGCCGGGCTGCGCGGGTGGCCGATCACGGTGTTCCTCACCGCCGATGGTGCGCCGTTCTTCGGCGGCACGTATTTCCCAGCCGACGATCCCATCACCGGGCGAGGGCTGAAGCAGCTGTTGCCCGAGGTCGCGAAGACCTACCGCAACCAGCGGCCGTTTATCGAGCAGCAGGCGGCAGCGCTGCGCCAGCTGGTACTCACGCACGGAGCCGAGGGGAGCGGCGAGTCGCGCGGCGTGCTCCGGCCGGCATTGGTGGAGCAAGGAATCGTGGCGGTCGCACGCGAGTTGGATGAAGCGGTTCGCACTCGTGCCGCCGCCGGCAGCGTAATGCACGCCGCGGCCGTGTCGCTGCTGCTCAGCGAATCGGCGCGCAGTCGCGATACGGCGCTACTGGTGTCGGCGCTGCGCGCGCTTGACCTGATGCTCGACACAACCGCGGGCGTGGCGGGCGAGGATCCGCCGCGGCTCGTCCGGGCGGCGCTCGTCGCGAGCCTGGCGACCGCGTGGACGGTGACCGGCGAGGAGCGATATCGGGAGGCCGGCCGCACGCTGGCCCACCGTCTTGCGACGGAGCTGCCTCCCGGCGGATCGGTGTTCGTCGACCAGGAAGCGTACGTCATCGAGCGCCTCATGGTGGCTGCCGCGACATTGGGCGAGCCCGTGGTGGAGAGGCGCGCGCGCGCCGGTCTCGATGTGTTGTTGCAGCGGACCTACGCTCGCGGCTGGGGTGTGCGGCACGCGACCGCCGGAATGCCGGCGGCCGGCGCCACGACGCCGCAGGGCCTGCTCCAGGACCAGGTCCAGGTGGCGGCGGCGTGTCTCGCGGCCCATCAGCTCGGCAAGGAGCCACGCTATCTCGATGTCGCGCTCGATCTCACCGCCATCGTCGAGCGCGGCTACGCCGATCCCCTGGGCGGCTATTTCGACGTCGCCCTCCCGCCCACCGATGCGGCTTCGGCGCAGGCGCTGGGTGATCGCACCAAGCACGTGTTCGACGACGTGCTCCCCGGTCCCAATGCTGTTGCGGCGCTGCTCCTCGCGCAGCTGACGCAGGTGACGAGTGACCCATCGTACCGGCGCCGCGCTCGGGCGGCGCTGGACGCATTCGCGGGCGCCATGGACGGCGCTGGCGTTCGCGCCTCGACGTTCCTGGCTGCTGCGCGGCAAACCCTTGGAAAACCGTGACCAAGCCCCCCCGGGGGGGGTCACTGAGATGGTGAACGACGGCGCCCCGGATATCGAAGTGGTCGCCCAGGTGTTGGGCGGCGATGGGGAGGCGTTCGGGATTCTCATCCGGCGATATGAGCCGGGTCTGCTGCGTTTCGCGACGCGTATGCTCGGGAATCCCGACGCCGCGGCGGATGCGGTAGCCGAGAGTCTCGTGCGCGCGTATCGGCATTTGGCACAGTGCCGGGACCCTGGGCGGCTGCGCAGCTGGCTGTATCGGATCACGGGGAATCGCTGCCGCAGCCATCTGGCACGGCGGCACACGAACGACATCTCGCTGAGCGACGTGCCCGCCCCCGCGTTGGCCGACAGTTCCGATACGTGGGCGGTGCTCGAGCGAGGCGAACAGGTGGCACTGGTCGAGCGCGCCCTGGCCGCGCTGCCGGCCGAGAAGCGTGAGGCCTTTGTCTTGAAGCATGTGGAAGGCATGAGCTACGAGGAAATGGCGGCAGCGACAGGCGCGCGGATACCCACGCTCAAGATGCGCGTGCATCGCGCCCGGGAAGCACTGTTGGCAGCACTGGAGGAGGTCGTACGATGAGCCCAATTGATCCTCGGTTGCAGGAAGCGCTCGATGGCGAGCGTGATCCAGGCGATCTGCCGGCGGATCTGCGGGAGGGGTACGCGCTCCTGGTCGCGGCGACCCAGGTGCTCAAGGCGATGCCACCCGTGAGCGTCGCGTCGCGCGTCATGGCCGAGATCCGTCAGAACCCGGCGCGAGTGCAGAGCGATGGCCCCGCTCGCCGCCTGTTTCGCTGGTTGGGTGGGGGGCGCGCGGTCACCGTGCGTCTGCGTCCGGTTTGGACTTTGGCACTGGCGGCTGGTCTGGCGACTGTCCTGTTGGTTCCGTGGTCCAGCGGCATCCCGACGCCCGGCGTCGCTCAGGGTATCGCGAACTTTGTGGGGCACTTTCCCGGAGCCCGGTCGGTCGAAGTCGTTGGCTCGTTCAACGACTGGAGCCGAGGGGTGCTGCACCTCAACGACGACGATCACGACGGCATCTGGCATGCTGACGCGGTCCTGCCGGCGGGCCCGCACGAATACATGTTCGTGGTAGATGGCGAGCGGTGGGTGTCCGATCCGCTGGCGGACCACTACGTCGATGACGGATTCGGCGCCGGACAGCAGAACTCGCTGGTCATCGTGCGCCCGGTGAGCGCCCAACCGTGAGTTTGCGACTGGTCCTCGCGCTCGCGGTCGCAGTGACGCCGGCCGCGCTCGGCGCGCAAACGGGCAACGGGTCGACGCGACTCGCTGGTCGCGTGCCGGCCGCCGCCCTGCCGGCGATCGATTCGATCCTCGCCGCCGCAGTGGCGGAGAGCCTCCCGACTGAGCCGCTCGTCCAGAAAGCGCTCGAAGGCAGCGCCAAAAACATTCCGGCCGATCGGCTGGTGAATGGCGTGCGCCGGGGCTACCTGCAGCTGCGCCAGGCGCGGGCGATCGTGAGCCGCGCCGTGCCGGGGCAGCCGCCCCCCGAGGGACATGTGGCCGCTGTGGCGGCTGCCCTGGCCCGCGGCCTTTCCGGCCCCGTCGTCGAGCGGCTGCTCACGGTGGCGCCGAATGAGCCGCCTGGACCAGCGCTCCATGCAGCGGCCGACCTGGTGGCGCATCACTTCGATCCCGATTCGGCTGCCGATTTGCTCGTCGACGCGCACAACAAAGGCTTGCGGGGCGTGAGGTTACTCGACGTCGCCGTGGCGGCCGATCACGAGCTGCAGCGCCCTGGGGGCCGAACGCCGTCCGAAGCGCTGGCGCACGTCCGGGCCATGCTGCCCAACGTGCGTCCCGGGCGTCCGTGACGCGAGGTGGAACGAACGGGTCGTAAGAACGACCCTAACCCGAGGCTTTAATGCTTTCGTCCGCACTTCTTCTCCTAGCACTGGCTGTGCAACAGCCGACTCAGCAGCCGGCGGCTGCACCGGGCAAGCCCCACGCCAACGCATCGCAGCAGGCTGATACATCGCAGCAGGCTGATACTACGAAGGCCAAGCCGAAGCATGCCCGCCGCGCCGCCCACAAGGCGAAGCCGGCCGCCGCGCCGCGCGACACGACCAAGTCGAAGCCCTGACTAGGACGTGTAGTCTGAGTTGATCCGGACGTAGTCCGGGGACAAATCGCAGGTCCATACCACCGCCTCCGATCGACCGAGACCTAGGTCGAGCCGGAGGCGGATGGCTTTTTGCTCGAAGATGGCGCGCGCTTGCGCTGCATCGGCGAGCGCGGTAGCACCACCGCTCGCGAGTGTGAGCCAGTGTCCGCCGTTGGCGGATTGAGCGTCCAGGGTGATCCGCTCGGATATCAGCGCCACACCGGCGACGCCTGCCGCCGCGAGCACACGGCCCCAATTGGGGTCGCCGCCGTAAATGGCCGTCTTCACCAGCGTCGAGCGGGCGATCGCACGGCCCACCTCCCGCGCGTGCGCTTCGGTTTGCGCCCCCACAATCTGAATCTCGAGCCGCTTCGTCGCGCCTTCGCCGTCTTCCACGATGGCGAGCGCCAGGGCGCGCGCGACGTCAGTCACCGCCTCCTCGAACAGCTTCCAGGTTGCGCCGTCCCGCGATGGATCGATTCCCGCGTGGCCGTTCGCCAACAAGAGGGCGGTGTCGTTGGTGCTGGTGTCCCCGTCGACGGAAATCGCGTTGAACGTCCGATCGGCGACGCGCTTCCAGAACGGCCGCAGCGTGCCCGGCTCGGAAACCGCGTCCGTGGTGACCACGGCGAGCAGTGTCGCCATGTCGGGATGGATCATCCCGGCCCCCTTGGCCATGCCGCCGATGATGATCGGGCCGCCGGGCGTTTCGAGACGAACCGCGACATGCTTGGGCCTGGTGTCGGTCGTCATGATCGCCCGTGCGGCGTCGACGCCTCCCTCGGGCGAGAGCTTCGCGGCCGCCTCCCGCAGGCCGCGCGAGACCTTGTCCACGGGAAGGGGCACGCCGATCACGCCGGTGGAGAGCACCAACGCGGTATGCGGCGGCAGCCCGGCAGCCTCTTCGGCGGCACGCGCCATCGCGCGGGCGGCCTCGAGCCCTGCGGCCCCGGTGCATGCGTTGGCCACGCGGGCATTCATCGCGACCGCGCGGGTTCGCCCCGGGCGGTCGGCCAGCATTTCCGCGTCGTAGAGGACGGGCGCCGCGCGTAGCGCACTCTTGGTGAAGACGCCCGCGGTCGCGCAGCTTGTCGCGCTCACGAGCAGCGCGACGTCGAGCGCGCCGTTCGGCTTCAGTCCGGCGTGGGCGGCGGCGGCGGTGAAACCGCCGGGAGACGTGGCGGAGCCGGCTTCTATTGCGGCAATTGCGGAGGACATAGTCGCTTGTGTAACAGTGCCCCGTTTCTTATCATAGCACAACCTTCCCGGGGGGACCCGTTCGATGTCGGATCCGTTCCTCAGTTCCGACGAATATGACGAACGTGCACATCAGCTCTACAACGAAGGTCAATACGACGAGGCCATAGATACCCTGCGCGAGGGCCTGGGGTTGTATCCCCACGCCGTCGAGCTGCTTGTCGGTATGGGCTACGCCCGGCTCGCGCGTGAGGAGTATGCGTGGGCGCGGCGTGCCTTCGAAGAAGCACGCGGTCTCGATCCCGATCACGAGGATACCCTCGCCGGGTTGGGCGAGGTCCTGCTCAAGTTCGGCGAGCGCCCGGCGGCGCTGGCCTGCTTCGAGCATGTGCTCGCGCTCGGCTTCCAGGACGACCACGACCTGATGTTGCAGGTCGGTCGCGCGCTGTTTCGCGAAGGCGTGCTCGATCAGGCGCGCCGCTTCTTCGAAGGTGCGCTACGGGCGCATCCCGACTCCGCCGATGCCGCCGCCTGCGTCGGCTACGCCGCGCACCGGCTCGCGGACGAAGGCGGCAGCCTGCACTGGCTGCGGCGTGCCCTCGAGCTCGACCCGAGCCTTGGCGAAGCGCG
>Ga0307302_10000098_pt1 | contig 35470 bp, 36 predicted proteins | sample ER_DNA_183_FD_194490 | JGI IMG/M metagenome (GOLD analysis project Ga0307302, IMG submission 194490) | Bulk soil microbial communities from the East River watershed near Crested Butte, Colorado, United States - ER_DNA_183 | ecosystem: Environmental > Terrestrial > Soil > Floodplain | place...
CCAACCTCCATAACCTCGTTATTCTCAGAGCCACCGGTCGGAATTGAACCGACGACCACTCGATTACGAATCGAGAGCTCTACCGCTGAGCTACGGTGGCGGCGGTTCCTAACTTAGCGGCGCGCGGTTCGATTCGGTACTCCATCATGCAACCAAACCCTCGTGAATAGCGTTACCCCACTTCGTGAACACCTTTTCCACAGCGGTTGCAGAAGTGGCGCGCCGTGATCGGGTCATGGCGAAGCTGATAGACCGAAATGCGCCCTTCCGCCTTCCGAGACCCGACACCCCGCACTTTGCCGCCCTCGCCGAGAGCATCCTCTATCAACAGCTTGCCGGAGCGGCGGCGGCCGCCATCCACCGACGATTTGTCGCCCTGTTCGACGGAGATCTCTCGCCTGACGCCGTCCTCGCACTTTCCGCCAGAAAGCTTCGCGCCGCGGGACTCTCGTGGAGCAAGGTCGCCGCCATCAGAGATCTCGCGGCGAAGGTCGTGGATGGAACCGTTCGGCTGCATCGCATCGGCAGGCTCCGCGACGAGGACATCGTCACGTCGTTGTCGGTCGTCCGTGGCATCGGACAGTGGACCGCGGAGATGTTCCTGATCTTTCAGTTGCGCCGGCTCGACGTGTGGCCGGTTGGGGACTACGGCGTTCGCACAGGTTACGCACTGGCCTACGGCTTGAAGCGGCTACCGACGCCGCGGGAGCTGCAGGCCCTGGGCGAACGCTTCCGGCCCTACCGCACGGTGGCCGCTTGGTATTGCTGGAGAGCAGTCAGCGAACAGCGAAAACAGCGTAAATGACCGGACGCAACTCGCCATTCACTCCTTGCGCCGCGGCGCCTCCAGGCGCCGCGGGCGGTCGCCGATCACGTTGTCGGGCAGATACTGCGGAACAACCTTACTCCCGTCGCGTCCGAAGTAGGCCTCGTCACCGCCCGCGCTGTCGATTGGGGCGGAGAACGCAAACCCAAGCGCGATCTTGGCCGGGTAACCCCGCTCGCGCAACAGATTATTCAATCGTTGATGGAGCCGCTCCCCGTAGCTGGAGTACGCCGCCCACGACTGCGGGGGTGTCGGCGTGACCACTGCCCACACAACCACCTGCTCCGGTTCGGTCGCAGGATCGCCGAACACCACAAAGCGACCGATCTGGCGGTAGTCCAGCACGACCTCCCCTTTCACCTGAGCGAGCGTGGCATCGAGTACCGCGCGCCGCCGTTCGGGCGTCCGATCGAGCTCGGCGCGCGTCCGCGGTATCTCGGCTTCGGCCTGGGCCGCCTGTTCCAGAGATTCCTGCGCCGAGGCCGCGATCTGGAGGTCTTGCACCTCTCCTGACGCTCGCGAAACGATCATCCCGACGAGGATCCAGACTCCTAGGCCCACGGCAGTCGACTTTATCCGCTCCAGGAACGATCCATTCATCCGGGCGAACGTGGTCAACAGCAGCCACACGAGCACCGCCATCACGACGATCCACAGGATCAGCAGGCCTCCCACATTGCTCATGGGCCCCGCCCCGGCACCCCCCAGTCCCCAGGCACCGAGCGCACACACGACGAACAATGCCGCGACGAGTGCACCAGCGAGCACCGACCGCGGATTCCGGCTCGCCAGCAAGCCGACGGGAATTGCGGAGATTGCCAGCGCCGTAACCCAAATCCAGACGATTTTCATAAGACTGAAATTACCGACTGAACACGCGCTCGGTGACCAAGGGCACCGCGTGGTCGTCACGGGCGGTCGAAGTTCCCTGCATGAAGCTCATGTGGGCCTTCCTGCCGGTCTCCTTGGTAGCCTGCGCTCCAGGCAACGTGGCTGGCAGCGATTGTACGTACCCGGAGCTGCCGGCCTCGGATTGTAGTCCCTGGGTGCCGCCCGCCGCAGTCGGACGTACCTGGGAGCTCAGCTTCTCGGAAGAATTCGAGGGTAACGGATATGCCGCGACGAAGCTGACGCCCTGTTTCGATTGGAATTACGGCGGCTGCACGGGCTCATTCAATCAGGGCCGCGAGTACTATGCCGCTTCCCAGATCCGGGTCAGCGGCGGAGCGGCGCACCTCGTCGCCGAACCGACGAGCCCCCCGATCGCTTCCGGCGCCTGCCAGAACGGGTCATGCACCTACCTGTCCGGATTGCTGTCTACCGCGCGGCCGCGCGCCGACAACGGATCCACGTATCTCTACAAATTCACGTACGGCTACGTCGAGGCGCGCCTGAAACTGATCGGAACGCAGGGCTTCTTCACCGCGTTCTGGATGCTTCCCACCGACACGACCTACACCTACCGCACTGAGATCGACATTCTCGAGCACCTCGGCCATGACCCGGCGACCATGTTCATGACGTATCACTACAACGATCGCGGCACATCCTTCGCAGTCAACAGCGGTGTCGGCAACAATGGAGCCTGCCCCGTTCAGGACTACACGACCGAGTTTCATCGCTTTGCGATCGACTGGCAGGCCGACCATGTCGCGTGGTACATCGACGGCATCAAGTGCGCGCAGTTCAACGGAAACGCTTCCACGATCGAGAACGGCCCGATGCAGATCATCCTCGATGTCATGGTCGACAACACCTGGCAGCGCTCCTGGAACAAGGGATTGCTCGACTCGACCCTGACTCGGCAGCTCGACGTCGACTACATCAGGGTCTTTCAGCAGCGCTGATTTAGGCGTCCCCCGGAACTAATCCTTCGGGTGTAACTCCCCCTAATCGAAGGATTAATTGTTTTGACCTCCCCCGTCTTGTTGCTTCTGACCGTTCGCACGATTCCGCTCGGCAATAGCGACCCTGTCGGGAGCACTCACGATGCCGATCCACCAGCAATTCCCGCTGTCAATGCTGTCGGACGTCATGGAGCCGGTGCTCGAGAGGGTGGGTCCGCATCTCGCGCGACGTGGACACAGGATGATCGTCGATCTGGTTGACTCATGCACCGACACGGGACGCGACCTGTTCCCAGTCAAAGACACCATCGCGGACGTGCTTCTCTGCGCCTCCCTCTACTCGCTGACGAAACGCAACCTCGTGCGAGTCCTGTTTGAGGACGATCACGTCGTCATAACCGTGCGCGACGAGGTCCCTTACAGCGGCTGGCCGCTGGCGCGCCGGCTCACCCAGAAGCATGGCGGCAGGATCAGCTGCTGCAGCGCCGAAACCGAACGGGGCACAGAAGTGGTTGTGCGGCTCCAGGTGCCCGTGTCCAAGTCCGAATCCGACGATTCGTGGTCCAGGGATGGGGTTCCGGCTTCCTACGCGTGACCCGCCCACGTCGTCTCCCCGGGCGTGTACGGCACGCACGGGTCGAAGCGCCCCGGTGTCTCCCGGTAGCGCATCGCCTGCGTGCAGCCGATCTCTGACGTGAAGTAGCCAAACAGCGTGAGCTCTTTCATTAGACGGAAGTAATGCGCCGGCGCCCCTCGAGCGCGCGTATCCATGTACGCCTTCTGCTCGCGGTCCAGCTGCTCGAGGAACGCCAGCCGCTGCGCCGGCGTCTTTGTCATGAATCCGGCGTCGTTCAATTTCCGGATCCCGTCGCGGAAAATGCCCTGTTGCTGCTCGTCGTAGGTGTCGGTGACCATCAGCGCCATGAACGGCCCGACGTGCGCCGCCTTCGCCCCCGGCGTCTTGGTCTCGGGGAGAATCGTGTCGGCCACCTCATCGAGTAAGGCGACGTCCTGAGCGGTAAACGCCCCTACCTGAGCGTGTGACGTCGCAGCCCGAGCGTGCGCGTGCTCGACGGCGGTGAGCAGGTCGGTGCCGCCGACGAAAACCACGCCACCCAGCAGCGCCGTAACGCGCCGAATGGCTTCACGCCGGTCGATCCCGTGAGGTGAGGACTTTACGGTCTCAGACATAGTCGCCTCAATTAAAGGTTATTGCGCTTGAGCTCGGCCACGGCGAAATCCGCCGCGCGCGCTGTCAGCGCCATGTAGGTGAGTGATGGATTCGGACACGCCGTCGACGCCATACACGAGCCGTCCGTCACGAAAACGTTCGGGGCATCCCACACCTGGTTATGACTGTTGAGGACCGACGTCTTGGGATCCTTGCCCATGCGCGCCGTCCCCATTTCGTGGATCCCCATCCCCGGCCAGTAGCCGTTGTCGTAGGTGCGGACATCCTTCACGCCTGAAGCTTCGAGCATCTCGGCCATGTCGTTCATCATGTCCTTGCGCATGAGGCGCTCGTTCTCGCCGGTGGCGCAGTCGATCGCGAGCACGGGCAGCCCCCATTTGTCTTTCTTGGATGGGTCGATGGTGACCCGGTTCGCGGGATTGGGCAGCATTTCACCAAAGGCCGTGCCGCCGATTGACCAGGAGCCCGGCTGCGCCGCGGCGTCCTTGAACGCTGCGCCCACGCCCAGCTCGGCCACCGCGCGCGACCACCCTGAACGGCTGGCGCCGCCCTGGTAGCCGAAGCCGCGCAGATACTCCCGTTTGTCCCCAAACAGATTGCGATACCGGGGGATATAGAATCCCGTCGGGCGGCGCCCGTAAAAGTTTTTGTCGTCGAGCCCCTCGATTCTGCCGGACGCGCCCGCGCGGAAGTGATGATCCATGAGATTGCGCCCCAGCGCGTCGGAGCTCGAGCCGAGGCCGCCGGGCCAGACGTTCGTCGCGGAGCGGAGCAGCAGCCAGGTGGAGTTCAACGTAGACGCGCAGAGGAAGATGATCCGCGCCGTGTAGTCGATGGTCTGGTTCGTCACGGCATCGAGCACGCGCACACCCGTCGCTCGGCTTTTGTTGCGGTCGTACAAAACTTCGGTGACGATCGCGAAGGGCTTCAGCGTCACCCGGCCGGTGGCCACTGCCGCCGGCAGCGTCGAGGACTGGCTGCTGAAGTACGCGCCGAAGGGACAGCCCAGCCAACATGCGTTGCGATACTGACAGGGGGCTCGGCCCGGCAGCGCCTGCGTGAGGTTCGCGGTGCGGCCCGGGATGATCCGCCGGCGGCCGTCGAAGTGCTGCTTGAGCCGGCCGGCGATCAGCTCCTCGCCGCAGTTGAGCGGCATGGCGGGCTGAAACTGGCCGTCGGGAAGTTGCGCCATCCCTTCCTGTGATCCGGAAATCCCGGCATGCCGCTCGACGTGGTCGTACCAGGGCGCGATGTCGGCGTAGCGAATCGGCCAATCCACCGCGATGCCGTCACGCGCGTTCGCCTCGAAATCGAAGTCGCTCCAGCGGTAGCTTTGCCGCCCCCACATCAACGAGCGGCCGCCGACGTGGTAGCCCCGATACCAATCGAACCGCTTGACCTCGGTGTAGGGCGACTCCTGGTCCGACGCCCACCAATCCAGGTTCGTCTCGTTGAGCGGATAGTCGCGCTTCAACACCGGGTAGGCCGCCTCCATCGCCTTCGTGCGCCGTCCGCGATGGGGATAGTCCCACGGCGCCTTGGTGGCACTCGGGTAGTCTTTGATGTGCTCGATGTTCTTGCCACGCTCGAGCAGCAGGACGCGGAGTCCTTTCTCCGTCAGCTCTTTCGCCGCCCAACCGCCCGAGATTCCGGACCCGACGACGATGGCATCGTAACTCTGTGACTGCACAATCCCTCCTCTAGATCAGCGTTCGGATTTCCCTGAGAACCAGCTGCACCTCTTCTGGCTTGTTCATGATTCCGGCTGAAACGCGAGCGTATGAGACCTTATATGGTGATGTTGTCGTCCGAATCTGCTTTTGCGCAAGCCGCGCGACGACCTGCCCGGGCGTCAACCCGCGTACCTCAAAGCAGGAGATGCCGGCGGAGAGCGCTGGTTCGCGCGGCGTGTGCAACGTCACGCCTGGGATCCGCGCCGCGCCCTCCCGGAATGCCGCGTTGAGCTCGGCGATCCGCGCCGCGATCCGGTCGCGCCCGATCGTGCGGTGCAGCTCGACTGCGGCGGGAATCGCGAGCAGATGCTCGTATGCCATGAACCCGCCCGGCGAGACGAACGCCGCCTGCGTCGGCGGCAAGTCCTTGCGGTCGGCCCAGGCGGCGAACGTCGTGTCGATACTGTCGGGATCGAAGCTCGGGATCGTGGGCCGTAGCTCGGGCCAGGCATCGCTCCTGCCCCACAAAAAGCCGGTGCCGCGCGGGGCGAACAGCCACTTGTGCGTGCCGCTGGCAAAGAAATCCGCGCCCAGACGCGCGACGTCGACGTCCTGATTCGCAAATCCGTGCACGCCGTCCACGATCAGGAGGCACCGGTCGGCCGGTGCGCGGCCCCGATTCGCCCGCGCCACCGCCTCGGCAATTCCCGCAATCGGCAGCTTGATGCCGGTCGAGGACTGCACCCACGTCACGCCGACGGCGCGCGTCGCCGGCGTGATCGCGCGCGCGATCCGATCGACGATCTGTTCGGCGCGAGCCGCCGCCGGCGTGTCGAACAGCGGGATGTAGCGCACGCCGCACCCCGAGCGCGCCGCCGCGTAGCGGATCGATTCGTGGTGCGAATAGTGATCGTGCTCCGTCGTGACGATCTCCTGATCGCGGCGGATCCGGAGCCCGTGATAGGCCATTGCCAGCGCGGTCGTGGTGTTGGAGGTGAAGGCAATCTCGGCCGGCGTGCCTCCCGTGTACTCGGCCAGCGCGCGCTTGATGGCGGCGAATGGCCGCCCCTCGGCATCGGTGAACGCTGCGATCTCGATCCACATCGGGTCCGAATCGAGCTTCTTGCGGAAATGATCGATCGCCTCGGCGACAGGCTTCGGGTGCGAGACGAACAGGAAGCTCGAGAGATGTGTCCAGTCGGGCGCGAGCGGGAAGAGGTCCCGAATCGCCAGCCAGTCAGGGTCCCCGCCCAGACCGAGCAGTGGTCGAGACCGAGGCGGTGATGATCGATCGAGGCGGATCGCCGGGAACAGCGACGCGGCGACGAGCGACTTCAGCAGCTGCCGGCGCGCGAGCGTCATTTTGACTTCTCCTTCTTGTCAGTTTCCCGCGGTTGCGTCGCCAGGTAGGTCACCGTGTCCCACGCATTATGGATCCCGATACCCAGCAGCAACAAGGACACGGCGGCGATGAGGAACAGGGCCCAGATCTGGTCGTGAGACAGGCCGGCGGCGCCGACAAACAACGCTGCATAGGCCGTCATCGGCAGGACCGCGTGCCACACCCAGTCCTCGAGCACCGGCTTGTAACCGGTCTGTCGCAGCATGCGTCGCACCACGATCAGCCCGTACACGATCCCCGCAAGCGCGATGGCGCCCATGACATGGGCAGGATCCTTGAACCGCTGCCATGGTGCGCTGAGCACTGCCGCGATGAGGAGCACAGCCACAAAGTGGATTACGTTCGGCGTTCCGTATGCGTTGAGCGTTTCCGGCGTGCGTGGTACGCTCGAGTCGGCGGCGAGGGTGATCACCACGAACATCAACCCGGTGAGCCCCGCGCCCGATGAACCGACGATGACGTAGAAGCTTTCCCACAACGAAAGCACGGAATGAGCGGATGTTTCCATGTCAGCGCACCTGGAACGTGAGAGTGGCCCACTTCGATTCGTAGTTTACGCTGTCTCCCTGCACCGGCACCATATGGACGAACTTGACGTACCACTTCCCTGGCGTGCGCATGACGAAGCGCGCGACGCCTTGTGTATCGCTCCGCGCCCGAACTTCTGGAATCCGCGTGGTATCGCGTGCTCCCCCGGCGATGACGAGCTGTTGGGCAGCCGGCCGACCATCCACGAGACACCGGAACGCGACCGTATCGCCCACAACCACGAAATAGGGGTTCGTGAGCGGTACGATCTCGGCCGGATATCCCAGCACGGTTTCGAACGTTCTTGTCCGCAGATCGCCGACCTGGAAAATGCCTTTCACGTGCTTCTGATAGCGCTCGCGCGCGTTCTTCGTGAGCTCGCCGTCGCGCGTGCGTGCCGCCAAGACGTCGGGAATTCCGTCTTCCTCGAGATACGCGTTGAAGTCCTTCGCCGCGAGCGCGATCTCGCGCGGCGAGAGCGATGCGCCGACGACGTATGTGCCGGGCGAACCGGTCGTCAACGTGAGCCAGGTCGTGTCGCCTTGCGGCCGCCAGGAGCCTCGCGGCAGCGCGACGCGACCACCGGAGCTCACCACGCTCAAATCCCGCAGCCGGTCCGGCGTGACGGCGCCTTCACTTTTTGTGAACGATCCGTTCAAGACAGCGATGCGCACGGTGGTTCGGGGGGGGACGAAGTACGTCTCGAGCTTCAGGAAAAGATCGTGCGCGAGCGACACCGAAGCACATCCGAGCAACAGCGCTGCGGTGAGGATGTGTTTTCGCATAGGTACATTTTGCGCTCTGGCGGACGACCTGACCAGACACAACCTTTCGTCGCTTGACACGCCTTGAACGTTGGATCGACCCGCGGTGCGAGGCGAACGGCGGTCGCTCCGGGTTCCGGCTTCTGCCGACCGGCCTCGACGCCTTCGTCGCCCGTGCCGTTCTGATCGAGCTCGCCGACCGGACGCTCGACCTCCAGTACTACATCTTCCATCCCGACGACACCGGCTCGCTCATCATCGACCGCCTGATCGCCGCCGCCGACCGGGGCGTGCGCGTCCGCATCCTGCTCGATGACTGGGGCACGCTCGACAAGAAGGACGAAGCCGTGGCGGGACTCGATGCCCACCCGAACATCGCAATCCGCGTCTTCAATCCGTACGTGCACCGCTCGGGACTGCACCGCCTGGGCGAGCTGCTGACCAGCTTCACGCGGGTCAACCGCCGTATGCACAACAAGCAGTTCATCGCCGATGGCGCGGCCGTGATCCTGGGGGGACGCAACATCGGCGACGAGTATTTCAGCCACGGAGAGCTCGACTTTCAGGACGTCGACGTGCTGGCCGGCGGGCCCGTCGCCCGGCAGTCGCTGCAAAGCTTCGACGCGTACTGGTCGAGCAAGTTCGCGATTCCCATTTCGCAGCTCGGCAAATTCACGCCCGATGCGACGCGATTCGCCACCGCCCGCAAGGAGCTGGGCGCGCGCTGCGAGGGGCTCCGCGATTCGGACTATGCCCGCGCCCTCGCGGGATCCGATCTCGCAAAAGACCTGCGGGCGCACGTGCTGCACCTGCATTGGGCCGAGGGCCGAGTGATCGCCGACCCGCCGGACAAGATCAGCCAACCGGTCGGCGCGCGCGCCGAGACGTACCTCGGCGTCCAGGTTTCCCCCTACGCGCGCGGGGCGCGGTCGGACCTGCTGATCGTATCCCCGTACTTCGTGCCGGGGAAAGACGGCGTCCAATTCTTCGGCGAGCGACGCCGCGACGGGGTGAACGTCAGCGTCCTCACGAATTCGCTGGCGGCTACAGACGTGTGGCTTGTGCACGCCGGCTACATGAAATACCGGCGCCCCCTGCTCGCGGAGGGCGTCCGACTCTTCGAGCTGAAGGCCGAGGCGACAGGTGCGCAGGGGCCGCGACGCTCTGGAATGACGATCGGATCTTCACGGGCGAGCCTGCACGGCAAGACGTTCGTGTTCGATCGCACGTCGGTATTCATCGGCTCGGTCAACCTCGATCCGCGCTCGCTCGAGCAGAACACCGAGGTCGGCGTGTTGGTGCAGAGCCCCGACCTCGCCGCCGAAGTCGGACGACTCTTCGACCACTGGTCGAGCCCTGCCCTGGCGTACGAAGTCACGAGGAGCACGGGCGGGCGCCTGCAGTGGACCGGCGGCTACACGAATGAGCCGGAGGCTGGCTTTTGGCGCCCCCTCGGCGTGAGATTCTTCTCGCACTTGCCCATCGACTCTCTGATCTGAGACGGAGACTCATGCTGCCCCTTCTGCTGGTACTCCAAGCAGCAACCCCGGCACCGCTGTCCACGTTCTTGCGGCAAAGCATCGGGTTCGATGCCCAGCAGCTCGCGACGGTCGAGCGCGGCGAGCCGGTCGTGAAAGTCCTCGAGACCAAGGACCGCCGGGATGTCGCCGTCTTCGGCATCATCACGACGCCGGTCGCGCGCGAGCAGTACGTGCGCGCGCTGCGCGATTTTGCCGCATCGCTGCGCACGCCCGGCCGCACGCAGCTCGGGATCTTCAGCAATCCCGCCGTGGAATCGGACGTCGCCGCCGTCACGATCAACGCGCGCGACGTGGCCGATATGAAGAGCTGCAAACCCGGCGACTGCGTCGTGAAGCTGCCCGCGACCGATATGCGCGCCATTCATGACGAGATGAACTGGTCGGCATCCCCGTCCGCGCTCCAGGCCCAGTTGAACGCCTACGCGCGCCGCCGCCTGGTCGAATACGTCACCGATTACCGCACCCGCGGCGATTCAGCGATGGCGATCTACGACGATCGCGGCAACTTGAACCAGCGCTCGAGTGAAGCATTCGCCGCCCAGCTCGCCGAATCGCCGTATGTGTATGAGAACGTGCCGTCGCTGCGGAACTATCTCGCCGCCTACCCGCATGGTTCACTCCCCGCCGGAGCCGCGGAGATTCTGTTCTGGTCGGAGGACGTGCTGCCCCGGCTGCGTCCGATCTTGAGCGTGACGCACCTGGTCGTCTTCGCACCCGCGGAGCTGCCCAGTGTCACGCTCGTGGCTCGGAAGCAGATCTACGCGAATCATTATTTCGAGACCGCGGTGGACCTGACGTGCGTGATCGATCGGGATCCCGGGAGCTATCTCCTGGTGCTGCGGCGCTATCGCTTCGACAACCTTCCCGGAGGCATCCTCAACATTCGCGGCAGAGCGATCGGCGCCCTGCGCGATCAGCTCGTGCTCGATCTGCGGCGCCAGCAGACGACGGGTAATTGAGGGTTCATCTCCTCGACGGCACCTACGAGCTGTTCCGGCACTTTTACGCAATGCCGCGGCAGCAGGACCGCACCGGCCACGAAGTCGCAGCGATCATCGGCGTCCTGGGATCGGTCCTCGGCATGCTCGAAGGCGGCTCCACACACCTCGGCGTCGCCACCGATCATGTGATCGAATCGTTCCGCAACGAGCTCTGGGCCGGATACAAAACCAGTGCGGGGATCGAACCCGACCTCATGGCACAGTTCCATCCGCTCGAGGACGCACTGCGCGCCTTGGGCGTCGTCGTCTGGGCGATGGAGGAATTCGAGGCCGACGACGCACTCGCGGCCGCCGCGCGCGTGGCCGCCGACTCGAGGGCCGTGGAGCAGGTGATCATCTGCACCCCGGACAAGGACCTGAGCCAGTGCGTGAAGGGCCAGCGGGTCGTGCAGCTCGACCGGCGGAAGCGCGAGCTGCGCGACGAAAAGGGCGTCATCGCGCGCTTCGGCGTCGAGCCCGCATCGATTCCCGACTACCTCGCCCTGGTCGGCGACTCCGCGGACGGTTTCCCCGGCGTCCCGGGGTGGGGCGAGAAGGCCTCCGGTGCGGTGCTGGGCCGTTATGCACACCTCGAAAAAATCCCGGCGAGCCACACGCAATGGGAAGTGGCGGTCCGCGGCGCGGCACGCCTCGCCGCCGCGCTGGAGGAGCACCGTGAGCTGGCGATCCTGTTTCGCAGGCTGGCCACGCTCCGGACGGACGTGCCCGTCGGCACGGTGGATGACCTTCAGTGGCGGGGCCCGACCCCGGAATTCGAGCGGGTGGCGCAGCAGCTGGGCGTGCCCGGTCTGTGGGATCGGGCGCGGCGGATCAGCCTCTCGTAGCGACCGCGAACAGCGCGATACCGCCGCGCACATTCTGATTGACCTGCACCTTCAACGACTTCGGCGCGATGGCGTAGACGATGTCGTCGGCGATGCGAGCCGCGAGGCTCTCGCAGAACGCGCCTTCATCACGGTAGGACCACAAGTAGAATTTCAGCGCCTTCGATTCGAGGCATTTCTTGGCTGGAGTGTACTCGATGACCACGCTCCCGAAATCGGGCTGGCCGGTCTTTGGACAGATCGCGGTGAACTCCGTTCCCGTGAGCGTCACGGACTGCACATCGGGCGCCGGAAATGCCTCCGCCTTGAGTATCTCGCGGGCCTCGGCGGGGTTCTTGGGACGCGGCAGAGGCCCCGTCGGGGGGAGGCGGGATTCTCCTCGAGGGTAGCTTGTAGGCATGCATAACACTAAACCGAGAGCCGTCGTCCTGTTGAGTGGCGGCATCGATTCGACGACCACGCTCGCCCTGGCCCAGCGCGACGGCTTTGCTGTCTACGCCTTGACGTTTCGCTACGGCCAGCGCCACGAGCACGAGATCGACGCCGCGCGCCGGATCGCGCGCGCGTTCCAGGTCGCCGCGCATGAAATCATCGATTTCGATCTCCGCCGGTTCGGGGGATCCGCGCTGACAGACGACATCGCCGTGCCGAAGGACCGGACGGCGAGTGAAATCGGCAAGGGGATTCCGGTAACCTATGTGCCGGCGCGGAACACGATTTTTCTCTCCTTCGCGCTGGCGTGGGCCGAGACCCTGGGCGCGCTCGACATCTTCATCGGGGTCAACGCGCTGGACTATAGCGGCTATCCCGATTGCCGCCCCGAGTACATCGCCGCCTTTCAGGCGCTGGCCGATCACGCCACGAAAGCGGGTGTCGAGGGACGGGGACATCTCAAGATCCACACGCCGTTGATCCAGCTCTCCAAGAAGGAAATCATCGCGACCGGACGCTCGCTCGGCGTGGACTACGCGCTCACGAGGAGCTGCTACGACCCTTCACCCGACGGAGCGGCGTGCGGGCGTTGCGATTCGTGTCTGCTGCGCCTCAAGGGATTTGCCGACGCAGGGTTCGAAGACCCGATTCGCTACCAGCGGACGGAGCAGGCGGCGCGGTGAGCTACACCGTCAAGGAGCTGTACTACACGTTGCAGGGCGAGGGCGCGCAGGCGGGTCGGCCGGCGGTGTTTCTGCGCTTCGCCGGGTGCAACCTCTGGACCGGCCGGGAAGCGGACCGCGCGAGCGCCACCTGTCGCTTCTGCGATACCGATTTTGTCGGTACGGACGGGCCGGGAGGAGGCCGATTCACATCGGTTGCGGAGCTCGCGTCGGCAGTCTCCGCGGCGTGGCCCAGTGACGCGCTGTATGCGGCGAGTCCCATGGTCGTCTGCACGGGCGGCGAGCCGCTGTTGCAGCTCGATGAGCCGCTAGTCGAGGCGCTGCATGAAGCGGGGTTTGAAGTCGCGATCGAGACCAACGGTACGCTGGAGCCGCCGCCAGGCATCGACTGGATCTGTGTGAGCCCCAAGGCAAGAGCCGATCTCATCCTACGTTCCGGCGATGAGCTCAAGCTCGTGTACCCGCAGGAAGGCGCGCCGCCGGAGCAGTTCGCAGGGCTCGATTTCTGCTACTTCTCGCTGCAGCCGATGGACGGACCGGACCGCGTCCGGAACACGGAGCTCGCCGTCCGTTACTGCTTAGCGCATCCGCAGTGGCGACTCAGTCTCCAAACGCACAAGCTGCTGGGAATTCCGTAACGCCGGACTTTAACGAACGACGACCTTCCCGTGCATGGTGGGATGGAAGGTGCAGACGTAGCGCGCAACGCCGGCGCGCCGCGCGACGTAGCGCCACACCTGCCCCTGCCCAAGTTGTCCCGTATCCCACCGCGTTTGGCCTTTCGCAGTCGCTGTGTGCGGGACGATGTCGCGATTGATCCAGACGATCGTGTCACCCACCGCCACCGTGAGAACCGCGGGATGGAATTCCATCCCGCGGATCTCGACGGTGTGTGTCTTGGGTGGCGCCGTCAGGGCTGCCAGGAGCAGCCACAGCCCGACGATCACTTCCCTGTCCTGGCCGGCCCGGCGAGCTGGCTGCGGAGCTGCTTGGCATGCTCCAGGTGCGTGGCGATGGCCGGACGCACATCAACGAGGAGCTTGCGCAACTCCGCATTCTCCGTCGTCGGAACCAGGAGCTTGTCGATCGCGTCGAGCACCGCCTGGTGATAGGCAACTTCGCGGTCCATGTAGGCGCGATCGAATGCCGCTCCATGCAGCGGCTCGAGCGAGGCGCGCGCCGACGTGGCTCCGCTTTGCAGCGACTGGCTGACGGCATTGTCCTTCGGCGTGACGCCAAGCTTCGTCGCCAGCGCGGCGGCCTGCGCGTTCACGGCCGTATGATCGGTGATCATCGTCGTGGCGAATTGCCGGACGGCGGCGTTCGTGGTGTGCGACGGGACGAGTTTGGCCATGTCGATGTCGATACTATTTGCGGTGACGGCGACATGGGCGACTTCGGGATCGGAGAGGTCGGGCGCCGGGGCTGGCGCGGGAGTCTGGGCTTGCAGAACAACGGTCAACGCCAGGGTCATAGCGATCAGCATTCGAGACCTCCTAAAAGGGTTCGTGGTGTGGGCAGGGGCGCAGCATGCTGCGCCCCTCCACCTCAACTGACAACACTAAGCACACTTTGTCAAGTATTTTATGTGATTACTAGACAAATCAATGGTTTAGGGGTATGCTGAGGCGTGACTAACTGGCTGGAACGACTCACCGGGGACACCCAGGCTCGTCTGCTCGGCTTGCTGCGCCGTTCGCGGCAAACGATCACGAGCCTCGCGAATGCGCTCGCCCTCACCGATAACGCCGTGCGCCTGCACATCGCCGCATTGCGCCGCGACGGCATCGTCGCGGACGTCGGGAAGCAGCGCGACACGGGTGGTAAGCCGGCCCGGCTCTACGGGCTCACCCGGGAGGGCGAAGAGCTCTTCCCGAAGGCGTATGCGCTCGTACTCGGCAAACTCGTGGAAGAGATCGTCCGCACACAGGGACGGGAGCGGGCGGTCGAGCTGTTGCGTGCGGTCGGCGCGCAAGCCGCCGCGAGTGCGCGAACGGCGGCGAATCGAGAGCAGCGCCTCGAGGCCGCCGCCGGCGTGTTTCGCGATCTGGGCAGCGATGCGGTGGTCGATAAGACCGCCGAGGGGTGGCGCCTGCAAGCGTACGGCTGCCCACTATCCGCCGTGACCGCGGGTCATCCAGAGATGTGCGAGCTCGGCAAGGCGCTCGTCGAAGAGGTCGTCGGTGCGCCCGTGACGGAGTGCTGCGAGCGCGGCGGGCACCCGCGCTGCGGCTTTACGATCGCCGGCAGGAACTGAATGAAGAGCGTTCGCTATTTGATCATCGGCGGCGGCATGACCGCCGACGCCGCCGCTCGCGCGATCCGCGAGTCCGATCCGAATGGCAGCATCGGGATCATGTCCGATGACCCCCATCCGCCGTACAACCGCCCGCCCCTCTCGAAAGGTCTCTGGAAAGGCGACGATCCGGAAAAGGTGTGGCGCGGTACCGACAAGATCGGCGTCGAGCTGCGCCTGGCCCGACACGCGACGGCCGTCAACCCGAAGCAGAAAACCGTCACCGATGATCGTGGCAATGTCGTCTCATACGAAAAGCTGTTGCTTGCCACCGGCGGCACGCCGCGCCGGCTCCCGATGCAGACGGGGCAGATCATCTATTACCGCACCTTTGACGACTATCTCAGGCTCCGCGCGCTTGCCAACGAGAAACTGCGCTTCGCGGTATTGGGTGGCGGATTTATCGGTTCGGAAATCGCGGCCGCACTCCGCCTGGTAGGCCGCGATGTCACCATGCTCGTTCCCGAAGACGGCATCGGCGCGCGTGTGTTTCCCGCCGATCTCTCGCACTTCCTCGTCGACTACTATCGCGAGCAAGGCGTGGATGTCCGGACCGGAGAGGGCCTCGCCGGTCTCCAGCAAAGCGCCGGCAAGGTGGTGGTGCGCACGACGCACGGGAAAGAGATCCCCGCCGATGTGATCGTGGCCGGTCTCGGCATTCAGCCCAACGTAGAGCTGGCCGAACAAGCGGGATTGCGAGTCGAGAACGGAATCGTGGTGGATGAGCTGCTCATGACCAGCGCGCCCGACGTCTTCGCGGCCGGTGACGTCGCGAACTTCTTCAATCCCGCTCTCGGCACGCGGATCCGTGTCGAACACGAGGATAACGCCAATGCGATGGGCGCCGCGGCGGGCCGCTCGATGGCCGGCAAGGGAAGTCCGTACACCCACCTGCCCTTCTTCTATTCAGATCTGTTTGCGCTCGGATACGAAGCGGTCGGCGAGCTGGATCCGCGGCTCGAGACCGAAAGCCACTGGAAAGAGCCGTTCCGCGAGGGTGTGGTCTACTATCTGAAGGACGGCAAGGTGCGCGGCGTGCTTGCGTGGAATACGTGGGGCCAGGTCGACAACGCGCGCGCGATCATCGGGACGGCCGGCCGATTGGAATGATCAATAATCAATGATCAATAATCAATGATCATTGATCATTGATCGCTGGAGATTGACAACGATGTGCCGCCATTGTCCCTGCCGGAACCGCAGCACACTCAAGACGCACCGCGTTACATGGCCGGCCAGGATGGCCAGCCAGATGTCGATGGGATCGAGGTTGCCGGTCTGCCGAATGACGAAGCAGATACCGAGCGGCACGAAGATCTGCGAAATCGTCGAGATGTAGAGCGGGCTCTTCGTGTCGCCGGTGCCTTGCAGCCCGCCGGTGAACGCCAACGCCACGGTCACGAAGAGTCCCGACAGGCTCAGGACTCGCAGCAGCTGCGTCCCGATGTCCACAACCACCGGATCGTGCATCCCGAATATCGCCAGCAGCTGGCGCGGGAAGAATAGAAAAAACAGGCCGACGAATGCGGCCACCGTCAGACCGTACCGCGCCGCGATGCGCACCGCCTGGTCCGCGCGGTCCGGGTGTCCCGCGCCAAGGTTCTGGCCCGCCACCGCCGCCGCCGCACCCATCAATCCGACCGACGTCCAGGTGATGAGCGAGAACAGCTCACTGTACGACACGGCAAACGCCGCCTGCGCCGCGGCACTCTGCGCCAGCGACCCGATGAATGACAGCATCAAGACGCCGCCGATGTTCATCGCGATGCCCTGAATTCCCGTCGGCAGGCCGAAGCGAAACAGCTCCCGGATGATCGACCAATCGGGGCCGAGGCCGACGCCGCGCGGAAACGCCACGACCCAGCCGCCGGTCCACAGCCTCCACAGCGCGTAGGCCGACACGAGTCCGCCGGAAATGCACGTACCCATGGCGGAACCGCGCGTCCCGAACGACGGGATCGGTCCGGCGCCGCGGATGAGCACGATGTTGAACACGAGGTTCAGGACGGTCATCGCGATCCCGAGGAACATCGGCGTGCGCGCGTCGCCGGCAGAGCGCAACGCGCCGGACAGCATGAAGAAAATCATCATGCCGCTCGAGAAACCGAACAAGATTCGCAGATATGGCAGCGCCTCGGCCTGCACCGCCGGCGTTGCGTTGACCAGATCGAGCAGCCACGGCGACACGACGTAGCCCACCGGTGCCAGGATGCCCAGCGACAGGCCGATCGCCGTGAGAAACGCCTGATAGACGACGCGATCGACCGTCGCGGAATCCCCCGCCCCGGCGAACCGCGACACCAGCACGCTCATCCCCGTAAACAGCGATGAGATGAAGACGATCACGACGAGAAAGATCTGCCAGCTCACGCCGATCGCGGCGTTCGCCTCGAAGCCCCGCAGATTGCCGACGAGCACGTGGTCGACGATGCCCTGCATCCCCGCGATGATGTTGGCGAGCAGGGTGGGCCATGCAATTTTCCAGACCGCGGCACGGAGCGGCCCCTCTACGATCGAGCGATCGTAGCGCGATGCAGTCTCCCCTGCCGCCACTCAGAGAACCGGGACTGTGCCGCGGCGACGAGCCAGCAGCGCGTCGAGGCTCCATGGCCCCGGGCCCGCTGCTGAGATATAGAGGAAGGTGAAGCAATAGAAGATGGCCGGCCCGCCCTGATTCAAGACCGGCCAGAAGCCGTTACCGGCGTGGCCGATGAAGTACGCGAATGCCATTTCGCCGGAGAGAATGAACGCCACCGGACGGGTGAACAGGCCCAGAAGAATGAGTGTGCCCCCGACGACCTCGATGACCCCGGCGAACCACGGCAGCGATCCCACCGCCGCCGTTCCGCCGCCCGGCATGATCGCGGCCGGGAAGGCGAACCACTTTGCCGAACCCACCTGGAAGTACAGGAAGGCGACGATGATTCTGAGAACGCTCAGCAGTTGCGGCGCCCACTCCTTCTTCACAGAGCCTCCAGTTTTTTGAGAAGCAACTCGCGCTCGCGCACATTCTGCGTCAATGCGGCCGCACGGGCCAGCTCGGTACGCGCCTCATCGAACCGGCCGAGCTTGGCGAGCAGATCTCCGCGCACGCTCGGCAGAAGATGATAACCCGCCAGCGCCGGGTCCGTCGTCAGCGAATCCACCACCTCGAGTCCCGCCGCCGGCCCAAACGCCATCCCCAACGCCACCGCGCGGTTCAGGTCCACCACCGGCGACGGCATCAGCTGCGCCAGGGCGTCGTACAGTGCCACGATGCGCGTCCAGTCCGTCTCTTCCGCCGTGCGCGCTCGCGCATGACACGCGGCAATGGCTGCCTGGAGCGTGTAGGGTCCGGAGGCGCCACCAAGCGCTTCCGCGCGCTCGAGCGCCGCCAGACCGCGCCTGATCAACAGATGATCCCAGCGCCCGCGGTCCTGCTCCAGCAGCAGAATCGGCTCACCGGCCGGTCCCACGCGGGCGCGAATGCGCGACGCCTGGATCTCCATCAGCGCAACGAGCCCGTGGACCTCCGCTTCGGCGGGAGCCAGCTCGGCGAGGATGCGCCCCAGGCGGAGCGCGTCCTCGCACAGCGCCGGCCGCACCCACTCGTCGCCCGCCGTCGCCGAGTAGCCCTCGTTGAAGACGAGATACACGACCTCGAGCACCGACTCGAGCCGCTGGGCAAGCTCGCCGCCGCGCGGCACCTCGAACGGCACATGCGCGGCCGCCAGCGTGCGCTTGGCCCGCACGATCCGCTGCTGAATCGTCGCCTTGGGAACGAGGAACGCGCGCGCGATCTCGTCGGTCGTCAATCCGCCAAGCAGCCGCAGCGTCAGCGCGACGCGTGCCTCGGTCGTCAGGACCGGGTGGCAGGCCGTGAAGATCAGACTCAGCAAGTCGTCGCCTACGTGATCGTCGATGGCGGCCGCGAGCGCGGACTCCGGACTGACCTGCCGCTCATCGAGCTCACGACCGAGATGTTCGTGCTTCTTGTCCTGCATCTTGCCGCGCCGCAGGTGGTCGATCGCACGATGCTTTGACGTCGCCATGAGCCAGGCGCCGGGATTATCCGGGACGCCGGACTCGGGCCACTGCTCGAGCGCGGCGACGAGCGCGTCCTGCGCCAGGTCTTCGGCGACGCCGATGTCACCGACGAGGCGCGCCAACCCGGCGATGAGTCTGGCGGATTCGATCCGCCAGACCGCATCGATGGCGTCAGCAGCCTTCTGACGGGTCATCCATCATCTGCCGCACTTCGACTTCGATGTCCTGGGGCCAGAGTCCGATGTGCGCTTCCAGGAATTTCCGGGTCCACTCGATCGCGTCCTTCTTCGAAGCGACATCGTAGATCGCGTAACCACCGATGATTTCCTTCGCCTCGGTGAACGGACCGTCCGTGACCGTGATCTTGCCGTTGCTGAGCCGGGCGCGCGCGCCCAGCGCCGTCGGCCCCAGACCCCCCATCCCGACCATGACACCCTTCTTGGCCGCGTCCTCGCCCAACTTTACGATCTTCTCGATGAGTACCGGCGACGGTGGCGCTGCGGTCTCGCGCGTTTTCACAATCGTCATGAATTTCATGGTTATTTCCCCGCGCGCTGTTTGTTTTTCTCTACAACCGCGCGCTGCCGCTCTCCCTGCTTGCGGAGCTCGGGTGTGAGCGCCTCGCCGAAATCTTCGGCCTCGAAGACCTGGCGGATTTCAACCTCTTCGCCCTGCGAAAAGGGAATCCGCTTCGCCCATTCGAGCGCTTCCTGCTTCGACTTCACCTGCCAGATCCAGAAGCCGGCGACCAGCTCTTTCGTTTCGGCGAACGGGCCATCGCGCACCGTCCGCTTGCTGCCTGCGTAGCTGATGCGGACGCCCTTGGAGCTCGGCTGCAGTCCTTCGCCCGCGAGCATGACCCCCGCCTTCGCCAGCTCGTCGTTGAACTTGCCCATCTCCCGTAGCAGCTCTTCAGTCGGCAGAACACCCGCTTCGGAGTCCTTGTTGGCCTTCACCATCACGATGAAACGCATTGCCCCTCCCGTCTCGCTTTCTGGTTAGGTCCTGGTGGATCCGTCTGCTTCCATTCAGGCGACGAACGAGACCCCCAGAAATCGACATATTCCAATGTCGTTGTGGTAGCCCTGTTTAGGCTGACAATCGCGAGGAACGGATATGTGCAGAAACATCAAGACACTGGTCAACTTCGCCCCGCCGGCGACTGACGACGAAATCCGTGCTTCGGCGCTGCAATTCGTGCGCAAATTGAGCGGCACGACGCACCCCTCCCACGCGAACGAGGCGGCCTTCAACGGCGCGGTCGATGACGTAACAACGATCGCCCGCCGGCTGATCGACTCGCTGACGATCAAGGCGCCACCGAGGAACCGGGAAGAGGAAGCCCGCAAGGCACGTGAACGTGCTACGAAGCGCTTTGGGTAATATCGACGGGAAGAAGACGGCGGGACCTAGACTGAGAATGCCCTGGCTCGGATTCGAACCGAGACGCCTTGCGGCACTGCCCCCTCAAGACAGCGTGTCTACCAGTTTCACCACCAGGGCGGGCGAAGAAAAATAGAGAGGCGTGGGTTTGAAGTACAGGACCGTGTGACGGAGGTCCCAAACCCGGTGTGACGCCTGGCTGCTCGCGCAAACTTGCGCGGTGCATAGCTTTTCGGCATGGAGCTATGGGTGGCGTTCGGGTTTGGCGCGGCAGTCGGCGCGCTGATCGGGTATCTGCTGGGACGGCAGACGCACGTCCCGGCAGCGGCGCGAGCTCGCCCAGCGCCTCCTTCACTCCCGCCACCTTCCTTTAAGTCCACTCCGCAAGCCTCGCCGGAGATTAAACACGTCGTACTCGACGAAGGCTCGGCCAACGTTCTCAATGCACTGAACAACCGCCTCGCCGCCATCGGCGCTCTCGCGGATTTGTTGCACGGCAGCCCGCTCGATCCCGAACGCGCCCGCGCGCTGGTGCTGCTGCATGGCGAGGTGCGGCGCGCCGCCGAAATCACCAGGCACTTTCTCGAGCTCGCCGCGCATCCGGCGGGCGCAGCCGAACCGTGCGACGCGGCCGTCGTGATCAACGGCGTGCTGGCGGAGCGCGAGTCCACCTTCCGCGAGCTCGGCGTCAAGGTGGTCCGCGCGGTCCCGGGGGACCTGCCCATGGTCGCCTGTCCCATGGCGCAGCTCACCGAGATGTTGACCAAGCTGCTCGATTTCTCGTTGCGCCGGTTGCGCGCCTCGCAGCCGCCGCGCGAGCTGCGACTCGAGGTGATCCCGACGGGACCATCGATCGTGGCGTCCCTGTGGGATTCGGGCACGCCCCTCGCCGTCGAGGCGGAGCAACGGCTCACGTCGCCGTTCCGCTTCACGCAAACGGGTGGCGGTGGTGAGGTGGAGTTCGCGCTCGCCCGGGCGCTCGCGCAATCGGCCGGTGGTAACCTCCGCCTGCGGCCGCGCGGCGGAAGCACGGGCGCGGAAGTCGTCGTGACGCTGCCGCGCAGCCTCCTGGGCGCGCACACGCCGCTGTCGACACCGGCGGAAAGCCTGCCGCGCATGCGCATCCTCGTCGTCGATGACGATGCCGTGAACCGGCAGGCGATGGTGCTGCTCCTGGAGCGCGAAGGTCATCAGATCGTCGCGGTCGAGAACGGGCTCGAGGCGATGGAGCGGCTCGGCGATCGTGACAACACCTTCGACGCCATCGTCACGGACCTCCAGATGCCGCGGCTCGGCGGGCGCGCGATGTACGAGCAGCTCGTCAGCAGCCGGCCGCTCGTGGCGAAGCGCTTCGTGTTCGTCACGGGGGACCAGGCGCGCGGCGAGACGCGGTCGTTTCTGGAGAATTGCGGACAACCGTCGGTGACGAAGCCTTATGATCTCGGGGATTTGATTAACGCGATTGGCACTGTATCTAGGAAGAAATAGCCTACCTGTTGCGTCTGTGGCGTCTGCTGCGTCTCCAAGATCTGTCAGTTTGGAGCGTGAACACGAGGCCCGCTGTAGTCTCTCTCCCCACCGATGCCCGGCCCCTCCAGCTCGAGTCCCCCCCGATCATTATTGATTCGCGCGATGAACTGGCGAATCGACCCAGGGAAGGGCGTCGTGCGGCCATGCCTGCCGAACGGATCGGTGTACCACACCTCGGGCCCGTCTGCGTTGCCGATGAAGTTCGAATTGACATCGACGACGCGGTCCGTGCCGTCGAATACCGAGCGCGGATCGTCGAAGGTGATGCCCAGGATCGTGCCGTTGCTCGTCGATCGCGCGCATGCCCCATTGCCACGGACCTGATTGCCTGCCGGCGTGACTTCGTAGCACACGTCGATCGGCCGTCCGGTAATTCCCACCAGGGCCGGATCGTAGAACCGGCTCGGTAGGGACACCTGGTAGTAGGGATTGAAGAACGCAAGCGTATGGCCGTCCTCACGCCGCACGGAGTTCGAGGTCTGCCAGCTCTCGTGCAACGCCCCGAAGTTGGAGAACTGTCCGGCGGGGACGAGAATCTCGCTATCGACGCAGGTGCGATCGGGAATGATCCGCACGCCGCCGCCGTCGGGCGAGTTCGGGGGCGTCGCCGGTCCGACCACGACCGTGGTGCCGTCGCAGCTGCGCTCGAATTGGCCGGGTGTGCCGATCGCCGCGAGCATCGTGATGTGCATCTCGGTCCCGTCGCTGCAGCGGATATGGTAGACCAGCTCGTGGAGGTTGTTGGTGAACGCGTCTTTCGAGTGGGTGCCCTGATGCAGTTTCGTGAGGACGTCGCAGCGCACCGCGAACAGCGCATCCGCGGCGTCACTGCCGAAGTGCATCGGGACGTCGTTCTGCCATTCGATCTTGTGTCCGAAGTGGTCCTCGTGGCGCGTCGTCAGCGGATCGTACACGTCGAGCTGTTCGTTCGCGTAGCCCAACGGGATCGGCCCGACTTCGCGGTAGAGCGCCGAGCCGCGCGGATCGCGTCCATGATCGTGTCCGAAGGAACAGCCGGACACGGGGTCGATGGGCGGATGCCACGTGGGATAGAGCTTGTGGTCGGGGCCCACCACGGCGTAGGCGTCGTGCTGCGCCTTCGTGCAATCGTCGTTCGGGCCGGGGTTCCAGAGTCCAAAGGACGCGGCATTGCCGGTGGCGGGACCGTAGTCGGGAGCCGCCGGCATGTCGTGACACGCTGCCGACACCATGGCGGCAGCGATTAGAAAGAGCAGCAGGGATGCGGGTTTCATGCTCGGAACTTCCAATGATCAATGATCATTGATCATTGTTCATTGATCATTCGTGACGCGTGTCACTCCCCAATAGGCCACAGCGAGTGAGTTATAGTGGCGATATGCGAACCGAAGCGATGATCCTGGTGGCGATCGCGCTGGCCGGAACGAGCAGTGCGGCAGCGCAGCGTCGCGCTGCACCGGGGGGCGGAAATACGGGGGGGCTGTGGTACAGCGTTGGGGTGGCGCCGGGATGGGCGCGCGTCACATGCGACATCTGCGCCGGCCGCCGGAAGACGGGCCTCTCCGCTTTCCTTGGCGTCGGTGGCACCACCGGTCGAGCGGTGCGCATCGGCGCGGAGCTCGCCGGTTGGCGCGAGCGGGACGGCGGCGTGACGCAGACCCTGCTCTCGTTTGGGGGCGCCGCCTACTGGTATCCGAACGTGCAGCGGCGGTTGTACCTGCGGGGCGGCGCCACGCTCGTGATGCACCGCGTCAACGACGGCACCGATGTCGTCACCTCATCGGGGATCGGCCCGCAGTTGGGCGTTGGGTACGAGTACCCGGTGAGCCGCGGCTGGCGGATCGCGCCCTTCGCGCACTACTCGGTCGGTGTTTTCGGCGGCGACGTGAAGTTCAACGGTGGCCAGGCCACGGGCAGCGCGACGGTGAGCTTCTTTCAAGTGGGAGCGAGCCTGACCCGGCGCTAACGCGCCGAATGATCAATGATCATTGGACATTGATCATTCGACCTTGATCATTCCGCAAGGATGGGCCGACTCGGAATCGAACCGAGAACCTACTGATTAAGAGTCAGTTGCTCTGCCAGTTGAGCTATCGGCCCGTCGAGGCAGCGGGTGGGGCGGCGGAAAAATCATCAGGACCCGGTGCCGAAGCAAGGGAACGGGTCGGCAACCCGATCTTGGTACCCCATTCATCAGTGAGCTTGAACGTCTCACTCATCGGGAACCGCAGCACCCACAGGCGCCGCGCCAGATCCTTGAGGGACCAGATGACGGTGCGCTGCACCTCCACGGAGGACCACTGCCCGAATTCGTTGTGGGCCAGGTCGGTCCCTAAGGCCTCCGCGATACTCGTCGCTAACTCCTGATGTTCCTGCTGCTGTGGGTGCTGTGGAACCTTCTTGGTTCCTTTTTGGGGACCTGCACCTTCGCCCCAAAGTACCCACTCGAGCGTAACATCTGGGATGCCAATGTCTTTCGCCTTCGTCACGATCAGCCGCGCCACGTCTGCGGGAAACTTCTCGCGATGCGGCCATTTCTTTATAGCTGCTTCAGTTACACCACCACCCAATGCCGCAGCGAACTGTCGATAGCTCAGGGAGATGCCTTCCCACGGACTGAAGACGTCCAACAGTGTCGCCAGGCGGTTCGCCACTGGGACTCGTTTCGGGCCAGTTTCGGGCTTGACAGGTGACACGATGTGCCTACTTTCGGTGTCGTAGAAAGGCACGAAGGGACCTGATACGTCCCGAATAGTGCCTCACGCCATCAACGTAGTCAAGCGCCCAGCCCTTGGAGACCTCAATGATGTTCGTTCGCCGCTCACTCATGGTGTGCGCGCTCGCCGTGTCGGTTGCGCGCTGCGCGGACCAACCCACAGCGGTGAAAGCTCCCGCAGCGCCGCAGCCGCAGTTCCTGCGCTGGGCAGAACCTCCGCAGTTCACGGCACGAATTGATGCTCGCGCGCGCCGCTCCGGAACGATGGCCCTGACCCCTCCCCTGAGTCTCGACCAGTATCAAGTTTCGTTCTGGGCGGTGCGCGGCGAGTCGCGCTCGGTACAGATCAACTACAGCAGCGCCATTGACGAGGAAAACCATCCGTTCCTCGTGCTGACGACGACCGACCCGCAGTTCGTCCCGGGCGTGGGCGAGCTCGCGATGGGCGATTCGGTCCTCATCACCGTCAGCGTAGACACCAGCAAGATCGGCGTGACCCTCGAGCCCAGCGGCCTGCAGTTCGGTGCGCCGGCCCAGATGAAAATCTGGTACGGTGGCGCCGGCGGTGACTTGAACGGCGACGGCGTCGCGGACAGTTCGGACAGCGCCATCGAAGCGAAGCTGCTCGGCCTCTGGTATCGCGAAGACGACATCGAAGCGTGGGAGCAACTTGGCGCGAGCCAGTCGCTCGACGACAAGTCGTTCACATATGCGCTGCCGCACTTCTGCGAATACGTGGTCGCGGAATCGCTGTTGGACTGGTCGGTGGCCTGGTAAGCGCGAGACCGCACGAATGTCCAAAGATCACGCCCACGACCAGCGCCTCGCAGAGGCGTCGCCCCTCGTCGCCAAAGCCCGCGCACTCGCGGCCGCCGGCCACCATGCCGCGGTAGTCGAGTTCCTGGGCGCGCGCGACCAGACGGAGCTTGCCGATCCGACCCTCGCCTTGCTATATGGCATCGCGCAGGCGCGGCTCGGCCGGCACGAACAGGGCCTCCAGTGGATCGATCAGGCCCTCGCCGCCGCCCGTCAGCGCAGCGAGCATGGCGTCGAGCGTCACGCGCTCAACGCGCGGGGCGCGATCGCCCTCTTCAGCGGCGACCTCACCGAAGCCGCCGATTTCTGCACGCAGGCCTTGATGGCCGCGAGCCGCGACGGCGATCACGCCACGACCGGCCGCGCCTCGAACAATCTGGGCATCATCAGCCATCTGCGTGGCCGCCACGCCGAAGCGATCTCCTCGTGGGAGATCGCCACCGCGGCCCACCATCGCGCCGGCATGCAGGCGGGCGTCGCCGATTGCATGCACAACCTGGCCAACGCGTACCGCGAGCAGGGCGCGCTCGACAAGGCGTTGGCGACTGCCGATCAGGCCGTCGCCGCGGCAGAGGCGAGCCATGACGAGACCCTCTATGCGCTGACGCTGCGCGGCCGCGCCGAAATCCGCGCCGCACGAAGCGAGCCGGAGCTCGCCCACCGCGAGCTCGACCGCATCCGCGTGATCCGCGGCGAGATGCCCGACCCCGTGGCCGAGGCCGAGGACCTGCGCATCGTCGCGCTGGTGCTGGCGGTGGAGAATCAGCTGCCCCGCGCCGAGAAGGCGCTGCGCGAGGTGATCGGCCGCGCCGAGCTGCACCAGCGGCTGCTCCTCCGGGGCGAAGCCACTCGCGACCTCGCCGTGGTGCTGCGGCGCACCGGCCGCACCGTCGAAGCGCAGACCGCGGCGCTGGCCGCCAAGGGCATCTTCGCCCGCATGGGCGCCGAAAGCGAAATCCGGAAGCTGGCCAATCAGGGCTGGGACGAGGCGTTCGCCGCCGTGCTCCGCGGCTCGCTCGCGCCGATCCATGTCGCGCAGGAATACGCGGACGCAGGCAAGTACGCCGAACTGCTGACTTATCTCGAGCAGCGCTCCAAGGACGAGCTCGAAGAGTCCGCGTTGCTCACGCTGCTGCTCGGCATCGCCCACAGCCGCCTCGGCCGTCTCGAGGTGGGCCAGCAATGGGCCATGGTCGCGCAGCTCCGCGCCCGCTCGCTCAAGGATCGGGGGATGGAAGTGCGGGCACTCAACGTCTGCGGCGCCATCGCGCTGGAGCGGGGCGGCATCGACGAAGCGACCTACTTCTTCACGCGTGCCCAGGAAGAGGCGACCGACGACAACGACATGGCCACGGTCGGCCGCTGCGCCAATAACCTCGGCATCATCGCCAACATGCAGGGCGACTATAAGCGGGCCGTCACCGCGTACACGCGCGCGATTGCCGCGTACGAGCAGGCGCACTTCGCCCGCGGCGTCGCGGAGTCACGCCACAACCTCGGCATTGTGTGTTGCGCCCAGGGCCGGCTCGACCGTGCACTCGAGATCGCGCAGATGGCGATCGACGACGCGCAGCGGCTCGGCGACCAGCAGCTCACAGCCCAAGCCATCTCCGGCCTCGCCGAAATTCACGTGGCGCGTGGTGAACGTGACCTCGCGATGGCGGCCATCGACGGCGCGATCACGACGCACCGCGAGCTGAAGGACCCGGTTCGCGAAGCCGAAGACCTCCGCATCAAGGCCGGTGCGCTCGCGCTGAATGGCGGCCGTGACGAATCCGCGACCTTGCTGCGCGAAGTCATCGAGCGCGCGACCGAGCACGGCCGTCCGTTGCTGCTCGCGATGGCGGAGCGCGATCTCGCGCACCTGCTGATCCAGATGGGCGACGCCACCGGCGGGAAAGCAGCGGCCCAGCGCGCGCGGTCTTCGTTCCAGCGCCTTTCGGCGCGCGCGGAAATCGACAAACTCGACGACCTGCTGGAGACGGCATGATGTTCCAGCGAGGAAAGCTCTCGAACTATGCAATCGGCTGGTAATTCCGTGGACGAGCGCCGCAGCGGGATCGATCGCCGCACCGGCATCGACCGCCGCGAGCCGTCGCTCGAGGAGGCCACCGCGCTGCCCCTCGAGAGCGTCTTCCCGCACGCCCGGCTGAGCGACAGCGAAGCCGCCGAGCGCTCCGCCGCGATCGAAGCGCATCGCCGCGAGCTCGGGAGCCGGCTGGGCCGCAACGTCGGCGCCGTCGTGGCCGCCGTCGACTACTTGCTCAACATCAGCGGCGATCTCGTCTCCCCGACCATCGTGGAGCACGACGCGCTCGAGCTGCTGGAGCACCGGTCGGTCACGGATCCGCTCACCGGCCTGTTCAATCGGTATCACTTCGATGCGACGATGACGCGGGAGATCGCGCGCTGCCGCCGGTATGGCGTGCCGCTTTCACTGCTGCTCATCGACATCGATCGCCTGAAACTGATGAACGACCGCTGGGGCCATCATGCGGGCGACCAGGCGTTGGGCCGCGTCGCCGTCGCGATTCAAAAGAGCCTGCGCGGCACCGACATCGCGGCGCGGCTGGGCGGCGACGAATTCGCCATCATCCTCCCCGACACCGATGCTGTCGCGGGGCTGATCGTCGCCACCCGCATCCGCCGCTACCTCGTCGAGAACGCGTCCACCATGGTCACCGTCAGCGGCGGCCTGGTCGAGCTCCCCCGGGCCGCCGCGATGGAAGTCTCTGCCCCGCAGCTGATGCTGGTGGCGGATCACGCCCTGTATGCGGCGAAGAATTCCGGCGGGAATTGCGTCGTGCAGCGGGAGTATCAATCGGAAGACTAGGGGTTCGGGGTTAGAGGTTCGGGATTTCGAGATGCGTGCCCCCATCCCTAATCCCCAGTCCCCGTAGTCAGTGCCCCCAAGGGGAATCGAACCCCTGTTCCCACCTTGAAAGAGTGGTGTCCTAGCCGTTAGACGATGGGGGCATGCAAGTAGCGGTAACGGGATTCGAACCCGTGTTTGAGCCTTGAGAGGGCTCCGTCCTAGTCCCCTAGACGATACCGCCCCGCCCCCGGGCGGGGGTGGCGCGTGAATATCGCCAGTGCGCGCGGACCCGGTCAACCCAGCCGAGTGTTGACCTTCTGACTCCAGAACGTACCGTTACTGGCCCGATGAAACGTCTCTTCTCCAAGCTCGTACCCGAAGTCCTGATACTCGTCGCCGCGACGCTGCTAGTGACGATGCCGTCGCTGCGTGGCACCGCGAACGGCCTCGCCACCGTTTTCCCTTTCACCGTCTCCGCCGCCGCGCTCCTGCTCGGCTGGCGCTTCAACCGTTCGCGCCTGGTCTTCGCGATCGCGCTCCTGGCGCTCACCGAATACCTGCTGCTCAAGGGCGTCGAGGTCCCCCGGGATCGCTTCTACTATCAGGCCATGACGTTCCTGCTGCCGATCAACCTGGCACTCGTTGCCCTCCTGCCTGAGCGTGGCACCCTCACGCCGGCCGGGCTGATCCGCTGGGTGTTACTTGGGGTGCAGGCACTCGTGGTCGTGTTCCTGGCACAGTCCTTCTCGAGCAAAGCCCTCGGCTTTCTCACGACTCGCCTGCTGCCCGCGCCTTGGACCGCCTGGACGCCTGTGAGCCAGCCGTCGATTGTCGCGTTCCTCGCGATCGGCGCGCTGCTCTTCATGGCATGGCTGCGCGAACCGCAGTCTCCGGTGAGGGGCTACTTCTACGCGCTCGTGGCCGTCTTCGCGGCGCTCTCGTGGCCGGCGGCGGGAGCGGGTCAGGAGATCTGGCTCGCGACAGCGGGCTTGATCCTCGTCATCGCCGTGATCGAGGCGTCGTACATGATGGCCTACCGCGACGGCCTGACCGAGCTGCCCGGCCGGCGCGCGTTGAATGAAGCCCTGCCCCGGCTCTCCGGTCAGTTTACCGTCGCGATGGTCGATGTCGATCATTTCAAGCGCTTCAACGACACCTACGGCCATGACGCCGGCGACCACGTGCTGAGACTCGTCGCCGCCCGGCTGGCGCAGTCGCCGGGCGGCGGGACCGCCTATCGCTACGGCGGGGAGGAGTTTGCCCTCGTCTTCCCCGGCAAAGGCCAGGACGAGTGCCTGCCACATCTCGAGGAGTTGCGCGAAATCATCGAGACCAGCCGATTTACCATGCGGCGGCGGTTCCGGCCGAGAGTCAAGCCGAAGAACGACAAGGGAAGGAAGACCCGTCCGGGGATCACGATCACCGTGAGCATCGGCGTGGCGGAACGGAACCACCGGAACGCGTCTCCCGATCAGGTCGTGCAGGCGGCGGACAAGGCCCTCTACCGGGCGAAGGAGGCAGGACGAAACCGCGTTTCTACCTGATCCTTCCTTTCTTATGTGCCCCCGCCATGGCGAGCGCACAGGGCCTCTTCCGCGATCGTGCGCCGCTCACACTCCGATTAGAAGGCGATCTGCGCGCGTTATTCCGCGATCGCGGCTCGCAGCGCAAAGCGCACCCCGCAACGCTGCGTTACGGTGAAGGGGCCGACACCGGCAGCCTCGGCGTCAAACTGCGGACGCGCGGCATTTTCCGGCTGAAGCAGTGCGGGTTTCCACCGATCCGGCTCGATCTCCCCTCCAAGAAAGTCGACAACACGCCGTTCGCCGGCGAGGACAGGCTGAAGCTCGTCACCCACTGCCAGGGCGATCGCTCCTTCGAGCGCAATCTCCTCCGCGAGTATGCGCTGTATCGCGTGTTCAACGCGGTGACCGACACCAGCTTCCAGGTGCGACTCGCCCACATGACGTACGTGGATTCGGCGCGGCATGACACGGTGACGCGCTATGGATTCTTGATCGAGTCCGACACCGCGCTCGCACTGCGCATCCGCGCCGATCAGGTGCACAGCGACAACGTGTACGATCCGATGACCGACCCGGCGTACATGACACTGGTGGCCGTCTTTCAGTATCTCATCGGCAACAACGACTGGTCGGTCTGGAAACGGCACAACATCGCGATCTTCCAGGCGGTCCCGCAGCCCCGTCCGCTCTTCGGCGTGCCGTACGACTTCGATTTCTCCGGCGCGGTGAACGCCCCGTATGCGACGCCCCCGGAGCAGCTCAAGATCCAATCGGTGCGCCAGCGCGTGTACCGCGGGTTTTGTCAGCCGGACACCATCTACCTTGCGGGCGCGCTCGCCCGGTTTCGCGCCGCGAAGGATTCCATGTACGCCGCGGTGCGCGCCGTGCCGGATCTCCCCGAGCGCGACATCCGCAACGTGCTCGAGTACTTCGACGAGTTCTACAAGGTCCTCAACGATCGCGGAGCGGTGAATCGCGAGTTCGTGCGGCCCTGCCGAAGGATGCCCCAGTGAACGAGCGGCGGGCCTTTGGATTGGTGATCCGGCTGGCGGCGTACTACATGGCGCTCGCTGCCGTAGCGTGGCTGGTGGAGCGCTCGATCCCCCAATGGGAGACGCTCATCGGCGAGCGGACCCCGGGGGGCGCCGCGGTCGCGATGCTCGGCGCGCTCGCCCTGATGTGCCCCGTCGCGTGGATGTACATGCGGACAAAACCGAAGGCGAACTACGACACGTCTCTCGTGCAAACCGTGATCGTGTTGCCGGTCGTCATCTCCGGCGTCGTCCTGATCGTGCGGGACAGCATCGCGCTCGCCTTCAGTCTCGCCGGCATCGTCGCCGCGGTCCGCTTCCGGAACACCCTGCGGGATACGAAAGACGCCGTCTACATCTTTCTGGCCATCGCCGTGGGGCTCGCCGCCGGCGTGCAGGCGTTCGCCGTGGGGTTCGTCGTGTCGGTCATCTACGTGGCGGTCGTGCTCGTCCTGTGGCGCTTTGACGTGGGCACGGCCCCGCTGACCGACCGGGTTCGCGGCAGGCTGGTGGTGGAAACGAGCCGCACCGCCGCCGCGGAATCGACGCTCACCGGCATTCTCGAGCGGTACGCACGCAGGTGGAAGCTCGTGCAGTCGGCACCGACGGGCCTGACTTTCACCGTACAGCTTCGCCGGCGCAGTGATCCCGATGCGCTCATCGCCGCGGTTCGGGACGACACCGCACTGCAGGTGACCGGCGTGCGGTTCGAACCGCGGGACTCATGATCCTGCGATGGGATGCTCCGGATGCGGCGACGCTCCGGGGCGTTCTGGTCGACCTGCCCCGCTCCGCTTCACCACCACGCTCGACGCATTTCCGCGACGTCTACTTCGACACGAGCGATGGGGACCTCCGCAGGCGCGGCGCCCGCTGCCGGCTGCGCTTCACCGCGGACGGGGAGCGCTGGCTGACAATCTGGCAACCCGAGGGAGTGCGCATCGAAGAGCGGGTGCGCGAGCTGGATGCCACTGCCGCACTCAACGGCGCATCGGCGCCGGCCCTGCGGGTGCGCGCGCTGATCGATCCGTCCCGGCTCGCTTCGTGGATCGAGCGCGACGTGGAACGCGCCTGGCGAACGCTCCGACTTCCGATATTCCACCTCACGCTGTGCGACGTCGTCGCCGATACGCTCGTGGTACGCCGGGCGGAACTGGCCGCCACGCTGTCGGAGCTGAGCGTGCGCCCGCGCCGCTGGGGGCAGGCCTCTGCCGGCCGTCTCGCGCGCGAGCTGGAAGCGGCGCTCTCGCTGCGGCCCGCGGGCAACGACCCCCTGCAGCGCGCCGTGGCGGCACTCGATGCCGTCGAAGCCGAAGGGATCGGCCGGGAGCTACGCGGCGAACGGGAAGTGGCGCTCGTCCCCGTCGAGCACGGCCGCGTGGGATTGTGCCGCGCCGGCGCCGAGCTGCGCCTTCCTGTGCACCAGGGGAGCGGTGAAGCGGCGTGCCGCGCGGCGCTGCGTCAGCTCGTGGGGAGCGGGGAGGGACAGCTGCGACTCCTCGGTGTGGTCCCGCGATCGGGCGATCGCGTTCCCCTCGAGGTCTGGACCGCGCGGCGTCTGCACCGGCACTCGAGCAACGGTGAGACACTACAGTGGTTCGCCCCCGCCGATCTGGTGGCGCGCGTCGGCTCTCCGATGCTGCGGGATCCCGGAACGCTCGCCGCCCTGACGGTCGCGGCTCGCTCCCCGCTGGTTCCCGAATGGTCGGGCGCGCCATTCGGTGATGTGTCTGGAGCGGCCGACTCACCTGTTGCGGACGACGTGGCGCGCGCGAGCCGTGTCACGTTGACCGAGCTGCGTGTGGCGACGCTCCCGGAACAGGCGAAGGATCCAGCCCGCCTGGCGCCCGAGCAGTTTCTCAATGCCGAGCTGTCGTGGCTCGAGTTCAATGCACGCGTCCTCGAGCTCGCCGAGGATCCGCGGACGCCCCTGGCAGCCCGCCTGCGATTTCTCAGCATCTTTGCCACGAATCTCGATCAATTCGTCATGACGCAGATCGGCGCGCTGAAGCAGCTCGTCGCCGTGGGTCGCAACGTGGCGGCGGCGGATGGCGGCGGCCTCACGCCGCAAGAAACACTCGACGCGTTTGCCGTACGGCTGCGGCCGCTGCTGGCACGCCAGTATCGCCTGTTTCGTACGCTGGCGGCGGGGCTGGCGATCGCGCGCTGGGAAGAGCTGACGGACGAGGAGCGCGCGCGGCTCCGCGGCCGGTGCGTCGATGAGATCCTTCCCTTCGTGAATCCCAAGGCGCTGACGCGCGCGCCCGGCCACCCCTTCCCGTTGGTGGGCGACCGCCGTCTCGCGCTGCTGGTCGCGCTGCGCGATCGGCCGGGGACACCGCTGCACTACGCCATCGTGGAGATGTCCCCTGACCTGCCACGATTCGTCGCGGTCTCGCCCGACGGCCGCCGCATCGCGACCGAGGATCTGATCCGGGCGAACCTCGACCTCCTGTACCCGGGGCGGGTCATCGCGGCCGCGCACGCGTTCCGGCTGACGCGGAGCGGCGACCTGCAGCTGGACGAAGCCACGACGGCGAACTTCCTGCAGGCGATCGAGGAAGAGCTGGTGCGACGCCAGTCGCGTCCGGTTCTGCGCATCGAGTTCGAATCCGGCACGCCCCAAGCGCTGCAGGACCTCCTCCAACGCGAGCTCCGCCTCGAAGAAAACGAGCGCGAAAGCACACTGAGTGCCGCCGACGTCTACGTCTCCGATGGAGCCGTCGATCTGGGCGGCCTGCGCGAGATCGCCGCGTCAGCGCTTCCCGATTATCCGGCGTTCGCGCCGGCGCAGCCATTTGATTCGCAGCGCAGCGTGACCGAACAGCTCGACGAGCGTGACGTGCTCGTCTATCACCCGCACGATTCTTTCCCGGGCAGCTTCGAGCGATTCATCACCGAGGCGGCTGAGGACCCGAGCGTCCAGGCGATCAAACTGACCCTGTACCGGCCTGGTGGACCCTCGGCCATCGCGGACGGGCTGCGGCGCGCGGCGCTCGCCGGCAAGGACGTCTCGGTGATCGTCGAGCTCAAAGCCCGATTCGACGAGGCCCGTAACATCAGCTGGGCACGAAGCCTGGAGCGCGATGGCATTCACGTCGTCACCGGACTCGTGAGCCTGAAGACGCACGCCAAGCTGGCATTGGTGGTGCGTCGATCCGGCGATGGAGGAGGTGGGGGGCGAGTCCGCCGCTACGCCCACATCGGCAGCGGCAACTACAATCCCGATACCGCCCTCGCCTATACCGACGTCGGCCTCTTCACCGCCGATCCTCGGATCACCGCCGACGTGCACGCGCTGTTCAACGAGCTGACTGGATCGAGTCACGCGCCACAGGCTCAGCTGCGTCACCTCTTCGTCGCGCCAACGACGCTGCTCGAGCGCTTGTTGGCGCTGATCGAGCGCGAGACCGAGCATGCGCGCTCGGGCCGGGGTGCGCACATCCGTGCAAAGCTCAACGCGCTTTCCGATTCGACCGTGATCCAGGCCCTGTACCGCGCGTCGCAGGCGGGCGTCGACGTCGATCTCGTGGTGCGTGGGATCTGCACGCTGCGCCCCGGCGTCCCCGGCCTGTCCGAGCGCATTCGGGTCGTGAGCATCCTGGGCCGATTTCTCGAGCACGCCCGGATCTACCACTTCGCCAATGGCGGGGGTGATGCAGAGGAGTACTACATCGGGTCGGCGGACTGGCGGCCGCGCAATCTCCGGCGCCGGGTGGAGGTCGTGACTCCCGTGTTCGACCCGGTCGCCCGGCGGACGTTGGACACCATCCTGGCAAAAGAGCTGACGGCTCGGGCGGCCTGGCTGCTCCGACCCGACGGAGCGTACGACCGCCTGGAAGGCTAGACAGTGAAGCTAAGGAAGGGCTCTCTCCGCATCCCGCTGCGGCGGGATCGGAAGCGTCACCGTGAATGTCGTTCCATTTCCAACCCGCGACTCCACTTGGATCGCCCCCCCGAACATGGCTTCAGTAATCTCCTTCACGACGGCGAGCCCGATACCGGATCCCTTCCCCGGCGGTTTGGTCGTGAACCCGCGGTCGAAAATCCGCGGGAGATACTCGGGGGCGATCCCCTGTCCGGCGTCACGGACCGCGAGAACGAGATTGTCGCCAACCCGGTCGAGGGAGATCAGCACAGCGCTCTTCGGGTCTTGCGATGCATCCACGGCGTTGCGAATCAGATTCGTCAGCACTTGATACAGCGCCCCGGAGTCTCCGTAGAGATAGAGTGATTCGACGGACGTCTGCCACTTCAAAGCGGCTCCGTGCTTGCGCGCGAGCGGGCGTTCGAGGGTGACGCACGACCGTATGACGGGAGTCACGTCAAAGCGTGCCATGCGCCCGGCAGCGCCGAACGGACGATCCTGGATGGAGCGCAGATAATCGGCGGCCTGCTCGATGCCTTCGGAAACGTGCGCGAGATCTCCGAGCAGTGCGGTCCGAAACGCCGGGTCGAGTTCGTCGGGCGTGGCACTACGAATCGCATCGATGCCGAGATCGAGGTTGCCCAGAGCCACGGCCAGCGGGTTTCCTACCTCGTGCGCGATGACGCTGGGCTGGCGGGCGAGCTCCCACAGAGCCTCAGCGGGCGCGACCCGGCGACGCGCACCCTCCTCGGCCGCCGCAATTGCTCCGAG
>Ga0307302_10000099_pt1 | contig 35466 bp, 38 predicted proteins | sample ER_DNA_183_FD_194490 | JGI IMG/M metagenome (GOLD analysis project Ga0307302, IMG submission 194490) | Bulk soil microbial communities from the East River watershed near Crested Butte, Colorado, United States - ER_DNA_183 | ecosystem: Environmental > Terrestrial > Soil > Floodplain | place...
GCCGTCCGGACTGATCGCCGGCTTCTGGGTGATCTCTTCTTTGTCCGCCTGAGCCCCGTTGTTGCTGACACTGACGCGCTCCGTCGCCCCAGTTAGCCGATCCCAGACGAACAGGTCCGTCGTGCCGTTCGTGTCGCCGGCGACGAGGTTGACCGCGTTCGACTGGAACGCGACGAACCGCCCGTCCCCGCTGAGGCTTGGCGGACCTTGGACGGTCGGAATACAGCGGCAGCTGGCCGGTTCTCCCGACTGGCTCACGCTCGCGAGCACCGTTCGCCCGGTGGTGAGGTCCCGAAGGTAGACCTGCGAGCCCGCGAAGAGTTGGTGGGCCGGATCGCCCGAGAGCAGATTCGACGCCTCTGACAGGAACGCGACGAAACGTCCGTCGGCGCTGAGGTCGGGCCAGTTGCTGTCAGCGGGGAACCTGCTCCCCGACTCAGTGATCTTGGCTCCTGGACTCCCATCCGGGGCGACGCTGGCGAGCGTGGTCGCGCCCGAGGCAAGGTCGTGGATGAAGACGTCGATATCTGCGTCGCCGTCGTTCGGCGCGAGAGTGGTCGATTGCGACTCGAACGCGACCCGCGTGCCGTCGGCACTCAGCCCCGCGGTCGTGTTGCCGACCCCTCTTTCGATCGGACCGCCAGAGCTCGTCGTGCTCGCAAGGGCGGTCGTGCCGGCAACGCGGTCGCGAACGAACAGGTCGGCCGCTGCATTGGTGTCTCCCGGCACGAGGTTTGTCGAGTCGGACAGGAAGAGGGCGAAACGACCACCCGCGCTGATCGCGTGCAGGAACGATCTCCCGTTCCCTTGTTCTCCGGCCGATCCGATGCTCACGCGGTGGTCGTTGTTCGTCGCCGTGCTCGCGGCTGGTGACGGAATTGCGATCAGGAGCAATGCGAGTGCCAGCGCGAAGAAGGAGTACCGCCGGCCGCCGTCGGTCACAGCAATGAGGCTAGTCCATCGCCCGAACTGCTACAAGAGGCGATGACGGGCTCTGAGGGCCTACCAGTCCCTCGAGCTAGCTAGGCCATTTCGGCCTGCAAATGGTTCGTTTGTCCCATTCTCAGGCCGCGAAGGGTGTGCCACGCTCCTTCTGGGACGAGAGGGAGGCTGCGGCGAATGGCAATCAAGGTCCTGTTGGCGGATGATCACCCGCTGATCCTGCAAGGGATCCGGCGCGCGCTCGAAGAAGCCGGCGATATCGAAATCGTCGCCGAAGCACAGTCTGGGAGCCAGGTGCTGCCGCTGATCGGTCAGACGGATCCCGACCTCGTCATGCTCGACATCCAGATGCCGGAGCTCGACGGACTCGGGTGCCTCGACCGGATCCGGGCTCGCTATCCCAAGGTGAAGGTCGTGATGCTCTCCGCCCACACTGATCGGAGGCACATCGAGCTGGCGCTCAAGCGAGGCGCGAGCGCTTACATCGCGAAGACTGTGAACCCGCTTGACCTCGCCTCAGCCCTCCGCCAAGCATTCGAGGGGACTGTCTTCACCACGTTCGTGCCGGCAGGAGCTGATGAGGAGAATCCCGGGGCGGCGGCAGGGCTCACCGAGCGTGAGCTCGCGATGCTGAAGGCGCTGACTTGGGGCCTCTCGAACCAGGCGATCGGGAAGAAGTACTGGGTGACGGAGCAGACCGTGAAGTTCCACCTTGGCAACATTTACCGAAAGCTCGGCGTTGCCAATCGGACCGAGGCTGCCCGCTTTGCCCACGAGAACGGCCTAGCCGACAGCTTGGCCGTAACGAACTAGTCTTAGCCCGCCGGGTACGCCGCGGACACGGCAGCGCCGCGCCCCTCGTCCGCCCCTGCTTCCAGGGGTCGCCACCGCGGGATGAGTGCCGAAACCGTGGTCGGGCCCCCGCGCCTGCTCTGGAGGTCGAAGCGCCCGCCGAGCAAACGGACCCGCTCGCCCATCCCCACGAGGCCGAGGCGCCCGGTCCTGGCCGCCTGAACCAGGGCGCGCTCGACGTCGAATCCGCAGCCGTTGTCGGTCACCTCGAGGGAAACGTGGGTTCTTCCGGGGAACACCGTTACCGAGACCTCAGTGGCGCGGCTGTGGGCCTGCACGTTCGTGAGGGCCTCCTGGGTGATGCGAAGGAGGGTGATCCGCTGGGAGGCGGTCAGAGAGTCGAGGCGGCCGCGAACAGCGAGCTGGGCCTCGACCTTGTAACGGCTTGCGAACGCCTTGACCTCGGCAGACAGGAGCTCGGGGAAGGCTCGGGCCATCAGGGCTGAAGACTCGGCAGATATCGCCAGCTCCCTGAGCTCGCGGTCGAGCTCCACAAGCCGAGCCTCCAGGTCGTCGATACGGCCGAGCACCAGGTCGCCGTGCTCGTGCGCGGCGATCACGCGTGCCAGCTGCCGGCGTAGCAGGTGCAGGTCACCGGCGAAAGCGGCGAGCTCCTGGATCGGCCCGTCGTGCAAGTCCAGTCCCAGCCGGGCCAGGCGCCGCTCGCTCGACTCGACGAGATTTCTTTCGCCCTCCGCGCTTCGCTCCAGAAAGCCCTGCCGCTCGATGGCGTGAGCAAGGGTCGCCGTTGCCTCTTGCGCAAAGACGAGGGCGCGCTCGCGCTCCTCGGGTCTCGCGCGCACGACGAGCGCGGCGAGCGGATGCCCCCAGCGGAGGATCGGAATCGCGTGAATGAAGCCGTGCTCATTCGGTATTGGCTCCTCGGTCTCGAGCGCTGCGCGAGCGGCCGCGCGCACGCGTCGCGTCGCCGGGCCCTTTCCAAGGAGGCGCATGCAACGCGGCCGACCATTCGGGTCAGACCTCCACAGAGAAACCTCGCTGATCGGAGCAAAGGCGATCAGCATCGCCAGTTGAGCCTCGACAGCCTCGTCGGGCGGCAGCTCGAGCAGCTGAGAACCACGAAGCGCTTCGACGTAGAGGACGAGCCCGACGAGGTCCGAGGAGAGCCCGGCCGTTCTCGCCAGTCGGCGCGTAACCTCGTCGACTTGCTGCCGTCCGAGCCGGCCTGATGCGGCTAGCCGGGCGAGAACCTGGGCGATCGCTGCCGTCTCAGCGAGCTGGGCCGCCGCCGGCCCGTCGCCGGCGGCACGGGCGAGCGCCGAGCCTCGGTTGCTTGCGTCGGCAAGGATCGCTTCAGACTCGTCCTCCCGCAGTCCGAGTGCAGAGACGACGCCCGCGAGACGGGCGGCAAGAGAACTCGAGATCGTGTTTCGAGACCCCCCTGTCTCCTGGGAAACGGCCGTACCGTTCCGTCCCATCGAGTTCCCTTCGCCGCAGAAAAGACCAGCAAGTCGCATTGTTACGAGCTTGCGCCAGAAGTCAAAGGGGCGACGTCAGCCGAGCAGGACCGCAACGGCGGCTCCCAGCGCGAGAAACGGCCCGTAAGCGAACGCACTCTTCCGCGCTGCGGCTCCGTCTCGAACGAGGAGTGTGACCGCAACGAGGAAGGCGCTGAGCACCGCAACGCCGATCGCGAGGACGACCCCCTGACCCAGGGCGGCCCCGAGCAGAACCGCGAGCTTGACGTCGCCCATGCCCATTCCGCCGGGCGAGACGAGCAGGGGCAGGTAGAAGAAGAGGCCCGCAGCTAGCGCGATCGCGATCAGGAGGGGTGTTCCGCGGGGATCGAGGGCGAACTGTGCGGCGAGGACGGCGGCAGTCGCTGGTAGCACGATGCGGTTCGGGATCCTCCGCTGCTCGAGATCGATGACCGCGAGCGCGGCCACGACACAGAGCAGGAACGCAGCCCCGAGCGTCCGCGCGCTCGGTCCGAAGCGGGCGAGCGCCAGGAGGACAGCGAGGCACGTCGCGACCGCGACGGTCGGCCGGAGCCAACCTCGGAGCTCGGTGTTGGCCAGCCGTACCGGCGCGCTACGCACGTCCATGCGAGACCTCCCCTTTCTCGTGGGCGTCCTCTGAGAGCCGCTCGACCTCGTCGAGGAGTTGGTCGAAAGACGTCCACTTGTGGAGGAGGCGGACGCTCGTCGGAGACGAGGCCTCTGGGACCTCGGCGACGACGAGGACCGAGACCGAATAGGGGAGGGCCTCGATTTCGGCGAGCGCCCGGGCGGTCATCGTCAGCGAGTCCATCCCGTCGAGAATGACGACCCCCGGGCGGTGCCGCTCGACCATGTCGAGGAGATCCTCGAGCCTACGGGTCGAGTCGACGAGGAAGCCTTGGCGCGCGAGCAGGAAGCTCGTCACTCGCAAGAAGCGGCGATCACGCGCAGCGAGCACGACCCGGCTGGGGGAAGGCGTGATGCTCTCGAGATGGAGGCGGGCTCCTCGCATCACCGCGCTCCCGAGCGGCCGTTCGTGTGTCGCATGCGCAGGGACGAACCGGGCTCGATCGCCAGGCGGACAGCCTCTCCGGCGGCGAGCTCGAGAACCGCGCGCGCGCCGCGGCGGCCTGCGATTCGCCAAGGCCGGAGGTTCGTCGCCACTCCGACGACGACGAGCTCTCGGTCGAGGAAGACAGCATCGATCGGACGGCGCATGAACCACGTGTGAATAGCTCCAGCAGGTCGGAGAAGAAGGCCCCGTCCCTCGTCGAGCGGCCCGCGGCCGAGCAGGCCCCTGAGACGGGTGAGCGGCGTATCGGCCACGAAGCACCGCTCGCAGGCCGCGCGGCCGTCAACGTGCTCGAGGGTCATCTCCACTAGTGCCCCGTCCAGTGACGCTGCCGAGTTTCTGGGTCGCGAGCACCAAGCCAGAGGTCGGACGAGGGTGGGCTCTGGCGCCGCGTGATCGCGGGCCAGAAGCCGGCAAGTGTTGCTGGATGGGGCACTAGTACCCCACGTGGATGTGGTCGGCATGGTCAGCCAGCGGGAAGGACGGTCCACCGAGGCCGAGCAGTGAGATCACCTGCTGGGGCTGCAGCTCGGCCGGCAGGAGCAGGATGCTCTGCACCGCTTGCTCCGTGATCCCGCCCGGCTGCTGGTGACCCGCGATCGGGGTCTTTCCGAGGGCGGCAATGTCGACCGCCAAGCCGTAGATGTGTGCTGAAACGACCCCCGGCCTGGCGTACAGCCGGTGACCGGAGTGCAGGCTCGATACGGACGCCTGGCCGAAAACGTTGGTGAGGTAACGGATGAGGACGATCACTCGCACGTCGATGAGCCCGCTCGAGAGGTCGCCACGTCCCCCCGCGTAGATGTCGATTCGCGGGTCGTCCAGCATGAGCCGAGTGAGCCGCGGTTGCGCCCGCTCGAGCCCGGTTACCAGCGAGTAGAGGCCGACGGCTCGGTTGTACTGCGAAAGGGCGACCGCTTTCTCGGCGAAGCTTGCGGACCCGGTCAGCTCGCGAACCGCGTCTGTCGGGCTCGACTCTGCCCGCAAGTCCGCTAGTCGGCTACTCAGGTCGCGGAGCTCACTCGAGCTTGCCGGCACAGGCCCCGTATGGCCCTGGCCGCGTAGCACGGCGAGCACGAGCGACCAGCTGACCTGTGCGCGTTTGGCCTCGAAAGCGAGCTGAACGGCAAAGTCGAGCGCGAGGCGCTTCGCTGGAGGTGTGGGGTCGGGTAGTTGCCGGTGCAGCCAGATCGTCGCCGCGCTGCCGGGCGCGCGCGCCTCGGGATCAAGGGCCGCCGACCGGCGCCTTGGAGGAGATTTCGACGGCGGCTCGGGCGTCGGCGGCTTCTCAGGCTCCATCTGTCGAGAGCTGCCTGGGGTCTGACCGTCCCGACCAACAGGCACCGACGGGGGCCGCGGTGCGCCAACCGCTCTCACACGGGCCCGCACGAGTCGGCGCGTCGGCCGGGACAGATCCTTCGCGGGCCCAGGAGGCTCGGACGGGACGGTTTCCTGCTCCGTTGTCGTCTCCGCGGTGGAGACCTCGCCCGTCTCTTCGGTCGAACCGGTGAGCCCGCCTACGTCGCTGCCGGCCCACGCTGAGACCGACGCACCCGCAAAGAAGAGCGCGACGAAGGCGAGGCTCGTCGCGAGGAGTCGACCGGACGCCTTCCGGACAAGCTGTCGGGGGTGTCGATCTCGTCTGCGCATCGCTTCTCCTGCCCGTTGGCGCTCGCTGCGAAGACCGGCATCGCCGCCCCCCGCGTAGAAGCCTGGAACTCTCGGCTCGATCTCCACCAACTATCCAACGGCGGCCGCTCGACCAGCACCCCACGGAAGTACAGGCCGAACTAGACCTTCGGAGGGTTTCGCCGCTCGAGCCCGGTTCTATGGTCGATGAAGTCGTGGTTCTCGTAATCCATACGGAGCCGGCTACGCGCCTCGTGGGAGGGGCGCTCGATTCTAGGTGGGGAGGTGAATTTTGATGCGCGCATGGTTTGTTTCGCTCCGCAAGGAGGACGGTCAGGCGCTGGTCGAGTACGCGCTGATCCTGGCGCTGGTTTCGATCGCCTCGATCGCGATGCTGACGACGCTGGGCGGTGACATTGGAACCGTTCTGACGTCGGTCTCTACCGCTCTCCAGGCCGTGTAGAGCGAGAAGAAAGGGAATTCCCGGCGCCGTCGGGTCTGGTTTCACGAAGCGGCGCCGGGAGGACCCGTACTGCGAGGAGGACACTTGTTCGGAGGCATTCAAAAATTCAGAGGAGCGACCTGGGACGACGGAGGCCAGGCGCTGGTCGAGTATGCGCTGATTCTGCTTCTCGTTGCCCTGGTCGCGATCCCCATGCTGACCGCGATCGGCGTCGACCTGGGAGCTAAGTTCACCGACGTATCGGGTGCGCTCTGACCGATGCCGCGCGTGCTGTACAGGCTCGGCTCGGAGGAAGGCGCCTCGCTCGTCGAGTTCGCCCTGGTCCTGCCGATTCTCGCGCTGCTTCTCTTCGCCATGCTCGATTTCGGCAAGGCCTTCAACTACTGGATCGACGAGACACACCTCGCGAACGAGGGAGCGCGCTGGGCCGTCGTCGACAGGAACCCGGGCGGAGGGTCGCTCCAGCAGTACCTCGTCGACCAGGCGACGTCCGACGAGCTCCGGAACGGCGGGACGGCATCTGTGGCCAACCCTGCCGAGGTGTGCATCAGCTTCCCGAACGGAACCTCGAACGTCGGCGATCCGGTGCTCGTCACCGTGAGCGCGACGTACAACTGGCTTCCGATCATCGGCAATCGCATCGGGGTCGTCCAAACCACGATCACCGGCTCTTCGCACATGCGGCTCGAAGCCGTTCCCACGAACTATTCGGCGGGGTGCTCCTGATGGGTAGGGCGCGGGACGAGCAGGGCGCCGTGCTCGTCATGTTCGCGGTCTGGCTGCCTGTGCTCCTCGCCTTCATCGTCTTCGTCGCAGACGTCGGCAACTGGTTCGTGCACAAGCGGCACCTCCAGATGCAGGCGGACGCCGGCGCGCTCGCCGGAGGCGGCGTCTTCACCGTGCCTTGCGGCGACGGGCCGATCATCTCCATGGCACGCAAGTACGGCGGCGACCCGAATGCTGTAGGCCCTTACAACGCCCAGGTGCCGCCGACGGATCCGGCCAACGTCCACGTGCTCGTCAACTCGACGGATTACTGGAACCAGGGAGGCAACGACTACACGGACGGCGGCCCGCCGTGCGCGGCGAAGATGGTCGATCTCAAGCTCACGGAGGCCGATCTGCCGCTGTTCTTCGGCGTCATTCCCGGCCTCAGCGTCGTGCCGGCGATCAACGCCCACGCGCGCGTGTCTATTCAGCAGCTCAGCTACGCGAGCGGATCGCTTCCGATCGCTGCGCCCGACGTCGACCCGACCCGCGCTCGGGCGACGTTCGTCAACGAAGCGACCGGCGCGGTACTCGCGACCACACCGCTTGCCAACACCGGTGTCGCCAACGGTTTTTCGATCTGGGACAACAGCGCCGCACCTCTCTCGGTGCCGATCAGCGCCTCGCAGATCGGAGTTCGCATCGCGCTGGGCGGGGGCACCTCGACGACCTGCGGCGACCCACTCGTTGACTGCTATGACGCCGGCTCCTCGAACGGCATCGTGTACGTACGCGGCTGGTCGAGCGCCGGCAGCGGCGCGCAGCCGAACCCGCCGCTCGCACGCGACGTGAAGCTTTTCCCGGGCACGTGCTCGGATCCATACTTCTCCTCGGCGGGCGCGGCCTGCACGATCGGTGTCAGCGCCGTGGTCGACTTCGGCCCGCTCGGCCCGGCCGCGGTAAATGGGTCCGTCGATGCCGTGGTCGGTGGCGTCAACCATCCGCTCACGTACAACGCCGGCAACGGGCGCTGGGAGTCCACCGGCAACAACGTCTTCTCCGTCAATCCCGGGGTCGGCCCCTTGCCGGTCGAGGTTAAGTGGACCGAGACGGGGATCGGGAGCGTCGGCGGACAGCTCTGCAGGAACGGCAACAACGCCTGCAAGGGCACGTTCGGCACCGTCCAGCGCACCTTCAGCGCGAGCGACCCGCGCTCCGGTCCGATCCAGCTCGCCCAGGTGTGGGAGAACGGCTCGTTCTGGGCCAACTCCTTCCAGACGGGCAGCACGCACAACCTCGTCGTCAAGATCGGCCTCCTTCCCAACCTGCAGAACGCGCAGGGCGTGAACGATCCGATCGTCACGCTGCGGGTCGTCGGCGGGAGCCAGAACCAGTCACTCGACTGCGACCCGAACTACTCGAACCTGTATCAGGAGCTGGCCTTCGGGTGCCGGCCGCGCTACACGACCAACGCCGGAGTCGCGTGTCCAGTGAACGCTTCGGCTCTGTGGGGCAGTCCGCAGCCGTGGGACTGCACGGCGATCCAGACGGGGGGCGCCACGAACCAGGTGCCGAGGGGTCTCAATCTCCGCATCCTCGGGGACGAGAAGCCGAGCACCTGCACGTCGCCCAACAACTGGAGCATGTTCCCGAACATCCCTGCGGGGGATCGTCGCGCTCTCAACGTCTTCATCACGCCGTTCGGCTCGTTCGGCGGCTCCGGGAACAAGGTCGTGCCCGTGACCAGGTTCGGCACGTTCTACGTCACCGGTTGGACGGGGCAAGGCAGCGGCTTCGCGAACCCGTGTCAGGGCAACGGGGACGACCCCGTCCCGAACAACGACGCGGGGAACATCGTCGGTCATTTCATCAAATACGTCTACGCACTGAACGACGGCGGCGGCAGCGGCGAGGTGTGCGACTTCAACGCCTTCGGCAGCTGCATCGCCGTACTCACCGAATAAGGAGGTTGGAACATGCAAATGGTTCAAAAGATGCTGGCGACTCGAGGGGGAACCGTCGCGGTAGGCGGCTTTGCGGCAGCGTTCGGCGCGCTCCTCCTCCTTCTATACCTCGCCCAGTACAGGAACAGCGTCGACGAGTCTGGTGAACCGATCACGGTTCTCATCGCCAAGTCGCTGATCGAGAAGGGAACGCCCGGCGACATTGTCGGGCTCAAGGGGCTCTTCCAGACGACGGACGCTCCGCGAGACCAGCTCCAAGACGGAGCGATCACGGATCCCTCAGCCCTTCGCGGGCGGCTCGCGACCAGCGACGTCTATCCGGGCCAGCAGTTGACGGCGGGCGACTTCTCCGCCTCGGCGAGCGGGGCGCTAGGAGCCCAGATCGCCGGGAACCAGCGCGCGATCGCCGTGCCGATCGATACCGCGCACGGCATGGTCGGCCAGCTCCGAACCGGTGACCGCATCGACGTGCTCGCCGGCTTCAACGTGGCTTCGGGCGGCGGCGGCTTTAGCGCGAGGCCGGTCGTGAAGGTGCTCACCCAGAACGTGCTCGTGCTCGAGGCGCCCAAGCAAGCTGCTACGGGTGTCGCCTCCAACGCCGCGCAGGTCGTCCTGAGGACGACCTACCGCGAGGCGGCCGAGATCGCCTGGGCCGTGGACAACGGCAAGATCTGGGTCGTCCTGCGCCCCCGCGCCGGCGCCACTGTCAAGCGTGCACAACTCATCACGCCCGAGGCGCTCCTCGGCGTTAGACCGGTTGCGGTGCGACCGTGAGCGAAACCATCCGCACGTTGATCGCACTTGACGCCGACGCCGACCGAGACGTCGTGCAGTCAGCGCTTCCGTCGGAAGCGGACATCCAGATCGTCGGCTTCGTCGAGGGGTTCGAGGAGAGCTGGAACGCACTTCAGGCGACCTCGACCGACCTGCTCGTCGTCGCCTGCCCGGGCTACTCGGACCGCGCGCTGTTCTTCATCGAGGGTGCCGTCAAGCAGCATCCGGAGCGGCCGATCGTCGTCATCTGCGAGAGCTCGCCGAACGGGTTTGTTCGCCGCGTCTTCGAGGCCGGCGCCGACGATATCGTCACGCTGCCAGAGTCGCCGGAACGGGTTCTCTTCGCGCTCCAGAAGGCGGTCGCCCGAAAGCAGGGCTCGGCCGTCGCGACGGGGCTCGCGCTCTCGCCGATGATCTGCGTGCTGGGGCCCAAGGGCGGCACCGGGAAGACGCTGACGTCCTGCAATCTGTCCGTTAGCCTCGCAAAAAGGGGCCAGAAGGTCGCCTTGGTCGACCTCGATCTCCAGTTCGGCGATGTCGCCCTCGCGTTGGGACTGAAGCCCGAACGGACGATCTACGACCTTGCGAAGTCGGCGGGCTCGCTCGACGCGGATAAGGTCGACGACTACCTGATAGAGCACCCCTCTGGGCTGCGAGTGCTGATGGGGCCGACCCGTCCCGACCAGGCGGCGGCGATCTCGGTCGAGTTCCTCCGCGAGGTCTACGCGAATCTGCGCTCGACGCACGACTTCGTAGTCGTCGACACGGCGCCCGGATTCACTCCGGAGGTGATCGCCTCCGTCGACAGCTCCTCGCACATCTGCATGGTGGGAATGCTCGATTCGCTTTCGCTCAAGAACATGAAGCTCGGGCTGGAGACGCTCGAGCTAATGGGGTATGACCCGGAGCGCATCCGACTCGTCCTGAATCGAGCGGATACACGCGTCGGGATCGCGCGCGACGAGGTCGAGGCGATCGTCGCCAGGGTGCCCGACATCTTCGTTCCGAGCGACCGCGACATTCCACGCTCGTTCAACGAGGGCGTGCCTGTGGTCACGTCGAAGTCGAAATCCGAAGCCGCCCATGCATTCATGGAGCTGGCGGCTCTCTACATGGGACCCGTCGTCTCCTCGAACGGAACGCATCGCCGGGGCCTACGGCGGAAGAGGAACGGGTAGATGGAACTCCACGAGCGACTCTCGACTGCGCCGCCCATAGGTGCCCCGTCCGGCGTCGATCCGTTCTCAGAAATCAAGAACCAGATCCACCTGGTCGTGATCGGCGAGCTTGGACCGCAACTGTTCAACGTCAGCATGGACCCGATCGCGCTGCGCGACCGCGTGACGGCGGACATCCGAGCCCGTCTCGGCGAGGAAACCGGGCTTTCGCGCGACGACCGCGAGCGGCTGACCTCGGAGATCGCGGATGACATCCTCGGCCACGGTCCGCTCGAGCGGCTGCTCGCCGACGAAAGCGTCACCGAGATCATGGTCAACGGGCCATTTGACATCTGGGTGGAGCGCCAGGGGCGGTTGTTCGAGACAACCGTGCGCTTCCACGACGAGTCGCACCTGCGGCGAATCATCAACAAGATGGTGGCCCAGGTGGGTCGGCGGATCGACGAGTCCTCGCCGATGGTCGACGCCCGGCTGCCTGACGGAAGCCGAGTCAATGCCGTGATCCCCCCGCTTTCGCTCAGCGGGCCACTGGTCACGATCCGCAAGTTCAGCAAGCGGCGGTTGGACCTCGGCGACCTCATCCGCCTGGGCACGATGAGCACGGACACAGTCGAGTTCCTCCAGCGCTGCATCCTCGCGGAGCTCAATATCCTGATTTCCGGCGGCACGGGCTCAGGCAAGACGACACTCCTGAACGCGCTCTCGACCTCGATCCCCGACGACGACCGGATCGTCACGATCGAGGACGCAGCCGAGCTGCGGTTGAACCAGCGTCATGTCCTGCGCCTCGAGTCACGGCCCAAGAACATCGAGGGCGAGGGCGAGATCCCGATCCGTGAGCTCGTGCGGAACTCGTTGCGCATGCGGCCGGATCGGATCATCGTCGGCGAGGTCCGCGGCGCGGAATCGCTCGACATGCTCCAGGCCATGAACACGGGTCATGACGGTTCGCTCTGCACGGTGCACGCGAACTCGCCACGCGACGCGCTGGCCCGGATCGAGACGATGGTGCTCATGGCCGGCTTCGAGCTGCCGATTCGGGCGATCCGGCAGCAGGTCGCCTCGGCGCTCGACCTCATCGTCCATCTCGAGCGTCTGGAAGACGGCTCGCGAAGGGTCACCGCGATCACTGAGGTGCAGCGCATGGAGTCGGACGTGATCACGTTGCAGGACATTTTCGAGTTCAAGGTTTCGGAGGTGACGTCGGAGCGGATCGTCGTCGGGAATCTATGCCCGACGGGGCTGCGGCCGGCATTCCTCCACAAGTTCGAGAAGCGGGGCATCAAGCTCCCGGTCAGCCTGTTCAGCGGCGGGGAGCGTCCCACGTTCGAGGTTGCGCGATGAGGCGCGCGAGCGTAGCGGCAATCGTCCTTGGGGCCCTATCGCTTCTCGGCGGGACAGCCCTCGCTGCCGCCCCGTCGGGCGGAACGAAACTAGGGCTAATCGAAGCCGACGCGCGCTTTCCGGACCGCGCCTTCGTCTTGTCGTTGCCGGGACGACGGCACCTCGGGTCACGACAGGTCCATGTCCGCGAGAACGGCACGCCGGTCTCGGACATATCCCTCGTCCCGATGGCCAAGGGGCAGCAGGCCGACTTCGGCGTCGTGCTCGTTATGGACGCCAGCAACAGCATGAGAGGGAGCGCGATCGTGGACGCGACGGCAGCCGCCCGAGCATTTGCGGCTCGCCGCGCAGCCAAGCAGCAGCTCGCGATCGTCACGTTCAACCGCAAAGCGTCCGTCCTCCTCCCCTTCACGACAGATGCAGACGCGATCACCGCCGCGCTCGCCGAGCCGCCTTCCCTCGCGCAGGGTACGCACCTCTACGACGGCGTGGCGACCGGGCTCCGGCTACTGCGTCGCGCCAAGATCACGGCCGGCGCTGTGATCGTCCTCTCCGACGGCGCCGACACGGGCAGTCTCGTCAGCGTCGGCAGAGCGGTCGACCAGGCGAGGGCAGACCGCGTGCGGATCTTCTCGGTGGGAATTCGCTCCCGTTCCTTCCGCGCCGCGCCGCTGGCGAAGGTCGCCGCCTCGACGGGCGGAGACTATTCGGAGGCACGCTCAACGGGCGAGCTGGCGCGACTCTACGCCCAGCTGGGGGATCAGCTCTCCAGCGAATACCTCCTTCGCTACCGCTCGCACGCTGGGCCGAGTGTAAGGATCCGCGTAGAAGTCCGGGTGGACGGGCTGCCGACCGCGGCGGTGAGCGGCTACGCAACACCGCCGTTGCCCGAGGACGCGGCGGCCACGCCTTACCACCGACCGCTCTCGGTGGCAATCTGGCAGTCCGCGCTGACGATGCTCCTGATCAGCCTCGCCTCGGCCGGGCTCTTCGCAGTCGCTGTGATGGCAATCGTGCGTCCGCGGCGAGGGAACCTGCTGAGCCGGATGACGCACTTCGTCTCGCTTCGAATGACCGGCCGCGAGGAGGTCGACGACATCCGGCTCACCGGCAGGATGTTTGCGGGCGCCGAGCGCTCTCTGGAGACCACGAAGTGGTGGGCGCGTTTTGTCGACACGCTCGAGCTCGCCGAGATCCGGATACCGGCTGTGCATCTCCTGCTGTGGACCTTCGCCGGGACGTTCTTCACCATGTGGCTGCTCGCCCTTCTCGGTGGTTCGTTGCTCTTCAGCGTGCTCGGGCTGGGCATCCCGCTTGCGGTGCGGGCCTTCATCGTCCGGAGAGTCGACAAGAAACGCGCCCGCTTCGCCGAGCAGCTTCCGGACAACCTGCAGGTCCTCGCTTCCGCGCTCCGTGCGGGCCACAGCCTGGTCGGCGCACTGTCCGTCGTCGTGGACGATGCGGCCGAGCCGTCGCGGACGGAGTTCCGCCGCGTTGTCGCCGATGAGCAACTGGGCATCTCGCTCGAGGCCGCTCTCGACGTCGTCGTGCTCCGCATGGACAACCGCGATCTCGCACAGATCGGCCTCGTGGCCGCGCTTCAACGCCAGACGGGCGGAAACATGGCGGAGGTCCTCGATCGGGTTACAGAGACGATCAGAGAACGGGCCGAACTACGCCGGATGGTGCAGACCCTGACGGCGCAGGGCCGGATGTCCCGGTGGGTCGTCTCGCTGATCCCGGTCGGCCTGCTCGTCGCGATCTCCACCCTGAACCCAACGTACGTCAAGCCACTCTTCACCGAGACGTCCGGGCGCATCCTGCTCGTGGTCGCGGCGGTAATGGTCGTCACGGGCTCGCTCGTCATCAAACGGATCGTGAACATCAAACTATGAGGAGCGGACTGTGATTCTCATCCTGATCGGCGGTCTGCTCCTAGCTGGAACTGCTGTCACTCTCGCCGCACGTGCGCTGGCGATGCCCCGCGCGCGCGCGGCCGACGCGCTCGCCCAGATCGCCGACTACGGCTATGCCGGCCCACGAGCGCCACGGAGTGGTAAGGGACCGCTGACCAGTGCGCTCGACAACCTCGCCAACAGAACGGGCGCCTGGGTTGCGAAGCGCTTCGGGAGCCTGCGCGAGGCGAAGCTGCGTGACGAGCTGATGGCGGCCGGCATCTACGGCCTGACTCCCCGGAAGTTCATGGGCTACCGGCTTCTCAGCACTATCAGCATCCCGACTCTGTGGTTGTGGTCTTCCTCCACGGGCGGCTATCCCGCCCTGCTGACCTTGCTCGGGTTGGTCTTCTGTGTGGTCCTCGGCTGGATGGGGCCGATCGTTGTCGTCAGGAAGCGCGCTCAGCGCCGCCTCGCGCAGGTCGACTACGAGCTGCCGGAGCTCATCGACCTGCTCGTGGTCACGGTCGAGGCCGGCCTCGGGTTCAACGGCTCGCTCCAGGTCGCGTCGGCGCGACTCCGCGGGCCGCTGGGTGACGAGCTGCGCCTGGCGATGCAGGAGCAGGCGATGGGGCTGACGACGAGCGAAGCGCTCAGCAACATGCTGACGCGCTGCCAAACGCCCCTGATGCGTTCGTTCGTGCGCGGGGTGCTGCAGGGCGAGACACTCGGCGTCTCGATCGGCAAGATCATGCGCGACCTCGCCACGGACATGCGCAAGCGACGACGCCAGGCCGCCGAGGAGCGCGCCCAGAAGGCGCCCGTCAAGATCCTCTTCCCGCTCGTCTTCCTCATCTTCCCGGCGATGTTCGTGGTCCTGCTCGGCCCGGCCGTGTACGCCTTCACGAAATCCTTCGGAGGCTGAGTGAGCAGGCTCCTGCTCACCGGGTTCCTTGCGCTACTCGCCCTCGCGGCAGGGATGCACGCGCTGGGCGAGATCTCGGCCGCCGTCGACGATCCGACGCTTCGCTCGTGGGCGGTCGCGGGCTATTCGCTCCTCAAGACGGGAGTGGTCGCCGCGTTCAGCGTCTTCGTTCTCGTCCGTGAGCCGTCACGCCGGCCATCCCGCGACCCGATCGCCTTCGCAGCGTGTGCGGCCGCGATCGTCGCGGTCCTGGTGCTGCAGGGTCCGTCGGGCTCGGCAGCGACCGCGCTCGTCCTCGCCGGCGAGCTCATGACCCTGATCTCCTGCGGCTGGCTGCTCGTCTCGGTGCTCACGCTTGGGCGCTGTTTCGGCGTCCTGCCCGAGGTACGCGGGCTCGTCACGCATGGGCCTTATCGGGTCATCCGCCACCCTGTCTACCTTGGAGAGCTCGGCGCCTGCGCTGGTCTCGTCCTCGCGTCGCCCACCGTTTGGAACTTGGGCGCGGCAGCCGTATTCGGGTTGGCGCAGTCGGCCCGCATGCGGCTCGAGGAGCGCGCCCTGCGCGACGAGTTTTCCGAGTATGCAGACTACGCCGCGCGTACTCCGCGTTTGGTCCCGCGGCCGGGCGGCCCGGCCTTCCTCCGGCGCGTCCCCGGTGGGGCGCTCGTCGTTGCGCTCGCGGCCGCCGCCGGCCTCGTAATCGTCACCGGAGCCCGAGCCCAGGCGAGGCTGAGTACTCCGACCCCGCTCTCTCCGGCGGCTGGGGCCGCCGTCGCCTTGCTGCCGGCGTTCGCCTGGAATCCAGTTCCGAGGGCGGACCGCTACGAGTTTCAGATCGCAGCAGACGCGGGCTTCAACGCGCCGGTGCTCGGGAGCGGGCAGGACCGCTTCTTCACGAGAAACACGAGGGCGACCCTGAAGATGACGGTGCCGAACGGCACCTACTGGTGGCGCGTGCGGGCCGCGGGGAAGAGCGGCAACGTCTCCCCGTGGTCGCGGGGCCGCTCGCTGCGGAGGGCGTGGTCGGCCGCTGCTGCGCTGCAATCTCCGGGGAACGGCGCAACCGTCGACTATCCGTTGACGCCGCTCAAGCTGAGCTGGTCGCCGGTCACGGGCGCGGCGAAGTACCTGGTCTCGATCGCCACTGATCCACAGCTCGGGTCGCTCGTCGGGGGGACTGCGGTCGAGACCGCGGCGACGAGCTTCACCCGAACCGGCGCCCTGAGCCCCGGAACATATTACTGGGGCATCACGCCGGTCGATGCCGAGGGAAACAAGGGAGCACGCTCCGAGGCTCGGTCTTTCGTCTGGAGGTGGCCCTCGGCGATGACGCCTGGCTTCTCCGATCTCGTCGCGGAGCCCGAGGTCGTCGACCCGCAGTTCTCGTGGGCCCCGGTGCCCGGAGCGGCCCGCTACGAGGTCGAGGTCAACTCCTCGAGCGACTTTGCGCCGGGCTCGCGTGTTTGCTGCTCGACGGTCGTCATCGGCGCCTCGCTCTCGCCGACGAGGGTCTTCCGCGACAACACGTACTACTGGCGGCTCCGGGCATTCGACCCTGATGGAAACGCCGGCATCTGGAACCAGGGCGCCCAGTTCGTGAAGACCTTCGACAAGGCGCCCCCGGTCGCGGCGCCGAGCATCAAGCATGTGCGCATGCGCGACAACTTGAACGATCCGGGAGCGGACGTCTCGTCCGACCCCGGCTATCAGACGCAAGTGCCCGTCGTGCGCTGGGATCCGGTTCCGGGCGCATCCAGCTACGAGGTCGAGGTCACGCCGTTCGACTTGGGGTTCGGCTTCTGCAACTGGTCCAGCACCCACCGCTGGCTCGTGAAGACGGCGGTGACGGCCTGGTCGCCGCTCGGCAACGGACTGACGGCGAGCCCTCCGTATGGCAATCCGACCGCCGTCTCTCGGGACTTCGTCCACCTCGACCTCAATCAGAGCTACTGCATGCGCGTTCGCGCGCGGAGCGACCGCGACACGGGCAACAACGAGGTTTACGGCGACTACACCTACCTCGACAACCAGGACGGGACCGGCTGGGCGTTCCAGTGGGTCGGCTATCCGGCGGGCGGCTCGTGCACGCCGTCTTGCAACTCCGGCTACCTGGGCTCGGGCGACTACGTCGTACCGTCGGCCGGAAGCACGGTGGGCCAGACTCCTCTGCTCACCTGGAGGCCTCTCGCCGGGCGGGCGAGCTATTTCGTGATCGTCGCAAAGGATCCCTCCTTCACGAACCTCGTCGACTACGCATTCACTCAGATTCCCGCGTATGCGCCCCGGACGGCCTTTTTCCCAACCACGTACCCGGACGAGACGACGTCCTATTACTGGGCCGTCTTGCCCGCGGTGGCGGCGAACGGGGACGGCGCGGTGGGGAATCCGCTCATGGCAGCGCCGCCGAGATTCGAGAAACAGTCGAGTCCTCCGACCCGGCTTGGGCCGCAGGAGGGATCGATCATCCTCGGCCATCCGACCTTCCGCTGGACGCTCGCGCTCGGAGCCCGGCGCTATCGGCTCCAGGTCGCCCAGGATCCGAGCTTCGGCGATCCCATCGACGACATCCTCACGGACGCCACGTCATTCACGAGCAATACGACCTATCCGGCCGACACCGCGCTCTACTGGCGCGTGCGCGCAGATGACGAGAACCTGATCGGGCTCACATGGTCGACGACGGGGACGTTCCAGAAGCGTCTGCCGACGCCGGTGCCGAGCGCCGGGAACCCGACGCGCGGCGATTTCATCCCGACCTGGACGTGGGACTCGATCATCGGCGCCTCGTCCTACGACGTCGCCGCCGATCTGCCGAACGGGCAGCATCGCGACATCACAGGGCTGCGAACGGCGGCGCTCACCCCGATCCTCATGTACGGCACGGGGCTCTTCCACTGGAAGGTGCGGGCCAACTTCCCGAAGGCGACCATCGGCGCAGTTCCGGGGCCGTACACCGGGACCCTCTCCTTCACGCGAACGATCGGGGAGCCGAGCGGGGCGCGATCGGATGCATCCCGGCAGCACGTGCTCCTCAGCTGGGAGCCGAAGCCGGGGGTAAAGCGTTACCGGGTGCAGATCGCGTCCCGCCAGGACTTCGCAGTGACTGTCGAGAACGTCACGACGGACAACACGAGCTACGCTCCGCTACTGACGCTGCCCGTCTACATCTCCCGCAATCCGCTCTCGTTCTGGTGGCGGGTCGCCGGCGTCGACGAGGGGAACAACGTCGGCGACTTCACCCCTGCGCAGCAGATCGGGACTACGAATCGAATGCGGATCGCAGTCCGGGGGAAGCTCGCACGCGGACGATCGAGGGCCGTGTCACTGACTGTGACCGGCCCCTCGGGCGCGCCCGTAAAGGGGGCGACAGTCCGAGTGTCAGGTGCAGGCGTGCGGCCCCGAGGCGCGCGGACGAACCGGGCGGGAAAGGTGCGCTTCGTGATTCGCCCGCGGCGCCGCGGGACGATCGTCTACCGTGCCACCAAGGCGGGCTACCAGCCGGCCGTCCTCAGGACACGCGTTCGGTAGAGGCCAGAAGCACACGGGCCTGCGCCCCCTAGACCGCAAGTTCTGCTCGCCTTGGGCGTCCTATTGACAGATCTCGCTCGGGCGAACAGGGTTCGAACGAGATCCGAAAGGGAGCTGTGGCCAGGATCAGGCGGGGAAAGCGGCCGGCGGTCGGCACTAATGGCACGACCGGTCCAACAGAAGTGAATCGTGAGGAGGACGCCGCAGGCGAGCCGGTCCACGTCCTCATCGTCGACGACCATCAGCTCTTTCGGACGGGTCTCGCTGAGCTGCTCGCAGAACAAGGTCTGAGAATCGTCGGGGCCGCCGCCGACGGCGCGAGCGCGCTCGAGCTCGTCGAGAAATGCGCGCCCGACGTCGTCCTCATGGATCTCGAGATGCCCGGCCTGTCGGGGGTCGAGACCATACGCCGAATCGCCGAGATCGCTCCGCGGACGCGCGTGGTCGTGCTCACGATCGATGCGGAGGAGCGGAGCGTGATCGACGCGATCGGGGCGGGAGCGTGCGGATATCTCCTCAAGGGGACATCGCTTCAGTCGCTGGTCGCCGGGATCAACGCCGCCGTCGCGGGCGAGTCGCTGATCTCAGGCGCGGTCGGGGCGAAGCTGTTCGAACGCCTGCGGGCGGACGATCGTCGGAGCGCGGCCGAGGGGTGCGTCTTCGACGAGTTGTCCGGGCGCGAAGTCGAGATCCTGAAGCTGCTCGCAACCGGGAAGCACAACATCGAGATCGCCAAGGAGCTCTTCATTAGCCCGCACACGGTTCGCAATCACATCTCGAACATCCTCGCGAAGCTCCAGATCAGCAACCGCATCGAGGCCACTGCCTTCGCGATCAGAAATCGCATGGTCTAGGAGGGTTTGTCGGAATACTGCTCGGCGGCACAGACAGTATTTCGTTAAACGCTCCTGGGCATCCGTGAGCTCCGGCCGCGCGCGGCGAAGCAGTGGCGCGCCGGGGAGATGATCTAGTACGGGTCGTGGCGAAAGTGCGCACATGAGCCGTTCTGTCGTTCTCGACTACGACGGCACCGTCACCGAGTCCGATCTCCTCGACCGCGTCGCGAAGGAGTTCGGCGACCCGGCGGTCTACCAGGAGGTCGAAGACGGTCTCGACGAGGGGCGCATGCCGCTCCGCGAGGTCATCACCCGCGAGTTCGCGCCGGTCACCGCCACGCTCGACGAGGTCGTCACCTGGGTGCTCGAGCACGCCAAGCCCCGAGCGGGCTTCGCCGACTTCGTGCGCCGGGCGCGCGGGGACGGCTGGGACGTCCACATCGTCTCGAGCGGGTTCCACGAGCTGATCGAGCCCGTCCTCGCCCGCGAGGGCGTGGAGGTGGCTGTGCATGCGAATCGCATCGACCCACGGCCCGACGGCTGGGTCGTCGAGTGGCGCTATCCGGACGACTGCGAGGAGTGCGGCGAGTCGTGCAAGCGCTCGCTCTTGCCCCCGGGCGAGGTCGTCTACGTCGGCGACGGCTACTCGGACCGCTGCGCGGCGCTCGCCTCCGATCGCGTCTTCGCGACCGCCGGCCTCGCCCGCTATCTCGCCGGCCGGGGAGCTCCATTTGAGCCCTTTTCCGACTTCCACGCTTTGTCGCAGGCGCTCACCTAGGTTCTGCCGCGTGGCGCTTCTGCGTCTGCCCGAGCCGTACGCATTCGAGCTTTCGACCGCTCGCTACCGCGCCTTCGGGACCGACCTGGCGAACCTCTGGCACGAGGGCGGCTTGCACCGGGTCCTCGGTGGACGGGAGGTGCGGATCGAGGCGGCGCAGGGCGGCGTGGACGTCGAGCCGCTTGACGCGGAAATCGAGCCGATCGTCCGCAAGCTGCTCGGAACCGAGTTCGACCTCGATGCCTTCTACGGCTTCGCGCAGAGCGAGCTGGTCCTGGCGCGGCTGGTTCGAGAGCTCCGCGGCCTGCGGCCGCCGGTCGCCGTCGAGCCCTTCGAGAGCCTCGTCACGTCGATCACCGCTCAGCAGGTCTCGCTCCATGCCGCGTTCGCGATCCGCAACCGCCTGATCGCGCGCTTCGGAGCCCGCGCCGAGCACGCGTACGCCTTTCCGGTCCGAGAACGCCTCGCGCTCGCCGAGCCCGAGGAGCTGAGAGCGCTCGGCTTCTCGCGGCGCAAGGCGGAGTACGTCGTCGGCCTCGCGCGCAGCGACCTCGACCTCTACGCGCTCGCCGCGCTGCCCGACGAGGAGGTGAAGGCACAGCTCACGGCCCTGCCGGGGATCGGCGAATGGACGGCGGACTGGTTCCTCGCCCGCCACCTCGCCCGCCCCCAGGCGTGGCCCGCAGGTGATCTCGGCGTGCGCAAGGCCGTCTCACGCTTCTACGGCGAGGGCCGAGACCTGGCGACCGAGGAGGTACGGTCGATCGGCGAACGCTTCGTTCCCTTCCAGAACCTGACGGCGCATTACCTGCTCGCCGGCCTGCTGCGCGACACATAGCATCGACTCGGTGCTGACGCTCTACGACGCCGACCGCTGTCCGTATTGCGCACGTGTGCGCATCGTCCTCGCGGAGAAGGGCCTCGAGTACCAGACCGTGATCGTCGACCTCGACGAGCGTCCGGCCTGGATCTATGCGAAGAACCCGCTCGGCAAGGTCCCGGTACTCGAGGAGGACGACTTCGTCGTGCCCGAGTCGGCGGTGATCATGGAGTACCTCGAGGAGCGCTACCCCGAGCCGCCCCTCTGGCCGGCCGATCCCGCCGGGCGAGCCGCGGGACGCCTCCTCGTCGAACGTTTCGACCAGCTCAGCCGTCCCTACTATGCCTTGCGACGCGGCGACGAAGAGGCGCGCTCGAAGCTCCAGGAGCGCCTCATCGACCTTGGGTCTCTGCTGATGATGAACGCGTTTCTGACCGGGCCGGAATTCGGAATTGCCGACGCCGCCTACCTGCCCTGGATTCTGCGTGCGCGCGAGAATCTTGACGTCGATCTCGAGCCGCACCCCGCGCTGGCGGACTGGGTGAGCCGCGCGACGGAGCGCCCTTCTGTAACGGCTGAGTTGGAACTCCTCGCGGCACTGTGACGATCCGCGAGGCGACCGAGGCGGACATCCCCGTCATGGAAGAACTGGTGGCCGCATACCAGGACGATTTCTGGGCCAGGCCGTTCCCGCCGCCTTCGATCCCGGATTATCTCCGCGAGGGGCGCCTGCTCGTGGCCGAGCTCGACGGCCAGGTGGTCGGGATGGCCAAGGGAGAGATCAAGCACGGCCTCGGCCACATCAGCTTCGTCTATCTGCGCCCGGAGGCCCGCGGCCAGGGAGGCGGCAAGGAGCTCGTGCACGAGCTGGTCGGGTTCTTCCGAGCAGAAGGAGTCGAGCACGTCACGCTCAACGTCGACACGTCGAACGATCAGGCGCTGCGCGTGTGGCGCCGACTCGGCTTCGCCGAGTACCGGCGCTCACTGACGTCGGAGCTTGCGGCGCTCGAGAGCCGCCTGGCCGGCGAGGAGGCGCCTTCGATCGGCTCCGTCCACGTGCAGACGGACGACCAGGGCGCGGTCGAGAAGGCCGTCGCACGCTTTGGTCCGCGGGTCGTCCGCTCGAGCGCATCCGTCGTCTCCGCCGCGCAGAACGGCTGGATCGGCGTCTACGACGATGCCGCAAGCGCGGAGCCCGAGCGGCTGCGAAAACTCGCTTCCGAGCTGTCCTACGTCACTGGCGGAGTCGTGGTCGCACTCGGCGCGGAACGCGGCGAGGTCGTGCGTCTCGTCGCCTTCGAGCGAGGCCAGATGATGGACGAGTACGTGTCCGTCCCTGAGTACTACGGGGCGCTGCCGCCTGGCGACGCGATGGCCCTCCGCGCGAACCCGACGCTCCTCGCCCGCCTCACCGGCGCCGAGCCGGCGGCGATCCGAGCTGTCGCCCGCACGGCCGATTCGCCGGCGGAGCTGCCACCGGCCGAGGAGCTCTTCGACGAGCTTGCCGAGGCGCTGGGCATCGAGGGCGCCGGGCTGAGCTCCGGACAGGCTGAGCGGCTCGAAGGTGCGCTGATCGTGGAGCACTCCTGATGAAGGTCGTCCTCCTCCACGCCTTTCCGCTCGACGAGCGGATGTGGGACCCGCAGCGTGACGCGCTCGCCGGCCATGAGCTCGTCGTCCCGAACCTGTACGACCTTGGTGGCAACTCGATCGACTCCTGGGCTACGCGGATCCTCGGTGAGACCGCGGGTGATCTCGTCCTCGTCGGCGCCTCGCTGGGCGGTTACGTCGGCTTGGCGATGGCGAGGCAAGCGCCTGAGCGCGTCCAAGCAATGCTCCTAGCCGGCTCGCGCGCGAGCTCGGACCCGCCCGAGCGCCGGGCCGCTCGCGACGAGATGATCCGCGTCGTCACCGCAGAGGGCATTGACGGCTGGAACCGCGATTTCTATCCACCCGGCCCAGGCGATCGCACGACCGACGAGCTCGTTCGCGGCGTCGAGGCGCTGCGCGACCGGCGAGATGCGACGGACGTCGTCGCCTCGTTCCAGGGACCGCTGACCGTCGTCGTCGGCGATCAGGACGAGGTGCTACCCGTGGAGGAAGCGCAGCAGATCGCCGCCTCGGCCCCGAACGGACGGATCGAGGTCGTCCAAGGAGCCGGCCACCTCGTCAACCTCGACGCGCCTGAGCGTTTCGACCAGATCTTGCTCGAGCTTCTGCGCCGGGCAGGCTGACCGGCACGCCGGCATCGGCCAGTAGCTTCCGCAGTTGCTCGGCGTTGGCAGGCGCCTGTGCGACCTCGCGGCCTCCGATCCGGCTGCGGTTGTTGTTGTTGAAGACCACGTAGGCCTCTTCTGCCTGGCTCGAAAGCTCGCGTAGCGGGTCGACCCACTCGGCCAGCTCCTCCTCCGAGTAGAGATAGTCGAAGCGCTCGGCGGCGCTTTTCCCGCGCACGTTCCAGGTCTCCGCGTTCCGCCCGTGCATGCGGACGTAGAGGATGGGCGTCGTCAGTGCGAGCACCGTCAAAGGGACGTTCTTGCCCTCCGTGCGCGGCGCGTCGACGACGACGTGCGTCATCCGGTGCTCCTCGAGGAAGCGCAGCGTCTCGTCGCGATGCTCGTCCTCGTACCAGCTCCGGTGGCGAAACTCGACGAGCATCTCGTCGTCGCCGAGCTGATCCCGCGCCCAGGCCAGGTAATCGAACGACGCTTCCTTGGGAACGACGTACGGCGGGAACTGGAAGAGGAGCCCACCGAGCTTCCCGGCCGAGCGCAGCGGCTCCAGAGCCGCGAGAAAACGGCGGAAGACCTCGGCGCGGAACTCGCGCGGTGGGCGATCGACCCGGCCGCGCTCGTCCTTCGGCGCCTCGTCGCGCAAATCTGGCGGGAGCTGCTCGACCTTCACGGGGTGCCGGGTCATGACGCCGAAGGCCTTGACGTGCATGACGAATCCCTCGGGCGTGCGCTCGGCCCAGCGCTCGACCATCTCCTCCGCGGGCAGCCGGTAGTAGGTCGAGTCGACCTCCACCGTGTCGAAGTGCTCGGCGTAGTAGCGCAGGCGCTCGCCTGGCGGCGTGCCTTTCGGATACCAGTACTTCGAGAGCGCCTCGTCAGCCCACGAGCAGGTCCCAATCCGGATCTCAGCGGTCACGTCCGCCCAGGATAAGGAACGGGGCCTCCGGAGAGGCCCCGTTCGCATAGGTACTAGCGCCTCGGCCTGGCGAGGACGGTTCTGGTCGCGGCCGCGAAGGACACCGTTGCCGTCTTGCAGCCCTGCGGAACCCCGGGTAAGGGCGCCGCAGGACAGCCCGTGAGATCGGCGACGAACACGACCTGTGCGTAATACCGCGTCTTCTTCTTGATCTTCTTTCTGATCGAGAATCGTCCGCTTCGGTTTGTCGTCGCCTTCCCGGCTCGAGCGGTCTTACCCGGGGTGAAGAGCTCGACCAACGCTCCGCGGAAGGGGCTTCCGTCCACGAGCAGCCTGCCCTGGAGCAGCACCACGCGGTGCTTCAGGCGCTTGACGGTCAGGGTCAGACTGACTCGTCCGGGAACGAGCGCCTGCCCCTCGGTCGTCCCGACCGGATTGGGATTCGGAGTCCCCGGCGTATACGGCGTGAAGGTCGCACGCCAGATGCGGTCGGCAGTGTTGCTCGGATTCGTGAAGACACCGTTGACGTCGAAGAGGGCGAAGAGCAACTGGGCGCCCGCGGGGGTGCCGATCGGGCCCGCGAGACAGAGCTGGATCTTGGCCGAGGCGAACGCGGCTTCCGGCCCGGCGGTCACCGAGTCGACGTACACATACACCGTCAGCGGCGTGCCTGCCACCGTGATGTTGAGCTTCCAGACGGCTTGATGCAGACCTGGGGAGCAAGGATCGCTGGGATGTAGCGCCGGGTTGTCGGCTAGGACCTCACCGGTGACGTCCACTTGCGCGTTTCCCGCATCGCGCAGGATCAGCGTCGCGCTGACTTCGCCGATCTTCGTCCCGACCGGCTGGGTCAGGTTGACGACATAGCCGGGCGGCGCGTAGATCGTGTCCTTCGCGGTGGGGTCGTCGCTGGCCTCCTGGAGGTGACCGAGGAGCATTGTCGTCGGCTTCCCGGGAGCATTGCTGAATGACGTGGCGATGAGCCGCGGCGAGTAAGCGGACAGGGCCGGACCCGCGAACGCAAGCCCGACGACGGCCGCACAAGCGGCAACCGCCAGGCGCGTCGACCTTCTCATTGAGCTTTCCTTTCCTCGGAGTGCATTTACATAAGACGAGCTGCGCAGAGGTTCAGTTAACAGCTACCCCGAGCGTCCGGTCAAGTCAGCGGGAGATCGGGCTGGCGAGCACGGGCAGGGCCAGCCTGGCGGCGCCGACCTCGAGCTGAGCCGAGCGTGGCACACCCGTGAGGTAGAGGAGGTTCCCGGGGCTCTGTGCGGTCGAGGTCGCGGCGATCGTCAGCCGGAGCCGAGAGCCGCGCGGAATGGCAGTCGCCTGACTGATCATGCGGATCTTGACCCTTTTGGGCCGGGGGGCGAGTCTCGTCCGGGCACCGCCTGCACTGACAACGATCTCCTTGCCCTGCGGCGTGAGGGCCGAGAGCACTGCGACCACATGCGGCCAGCCGGTCGAGCTTGCGAGCGAGACCCGCAGGACCGGTGCGCCAAACGTCTCGAGCCGCCGCCGCAGGCGGGGACCGTTGCGGGCGACCTTTTCGCGAGAGCCGATCGTCCCCGCTCCTCCGAACCTGAATGAGAGCGTGCGGTAGGCGGGCAGCGTCCGGTAGGAGAAGGTCCTCCCGGTCCACGGGTCGGGCGCCATCTCCACCCGCGGGCGCTTGTCGATCCCGTTCGGGAGCCCCTTCAGGAAGCGGTCGAACCAGAGCCGGGTCTCCGGTAGGACATGCTTGAGCTCGCCCGGCGGCAGCGGCGAGGGCGGGTGTCCGAAATCGCCGATGTAGAGGCGCTTGGGGGCTTTCAGACGCGCGAAGGGATCGAATGCCTGACCGAGGTCGAAGGCGAAGTCCCGCCGGCCCTGGAGCAGGAATGTCGGCACCCTGACCTTGCCGAGCAGCCGGCGGGTAGAGCGTTGCGCCGCAAACGCGCGCACGGCGCCCAGGTTGCGTCCCTCGAGCACATCGCGAACGATCGGCTCGACCTCCGGAGCGGCCCGTGCGGCGATCGACTGCCAGAAGCCGAGGATGACACCCGACCGCGCGAGGCCCTGCGGGGCCAAGGCCGCGTAGAGGTCGGTCCAGGTTGCGGCGACCTCGATCGCCGCAAAGCGCACGCCGTCGGCCGTTGCGCGCCAGACGGCGCCGCCGCCATAGGAGTACCCGAAGGCGCCGATCCGATCCGGATTCACGCTCGCCTGCGAACCCAGCCAGTTGACGAGCTCGCGGACGTCCTGGATCTCCCGCGGCCCGTCGATCGAGACGAGGCCGCCCGAGTCGCCGTGTCCCCGCGCGTCGAACGTGAGCACAGCGTAGCCCTGGGGCACGAGCTGCGACTCCGCGATCGAGTTGATCGACATGCCGAGGGCGTTGTGCGTCGTCGTGCGGCTCTCGCCGAGGCCGTGCAGCATGAGCACGGTCGGCCAGCGGCGGGTCGGGGGCCCGGGGGGGCCGTCGGGAACGTAAAAGGTGGCAGCGATCGCGACGCCGTCGCTCATCCGGATCGTGACGTCGGTCTTCGAGAAGGCCGAGGCTGTGCTCGGCGCCGCCAGCGTGAGGGCGGCGAGGGCGAGAGCGAGCCGTCGCATCGGAGCCAGCCTACAATCGCGGCATGGATCCGCGGCCGGTGGGCGTCTTCGACTCTGGCACCGGGGGGTTGACCGTCCTCCACGAGTGCCTCGTGACGATGCCGCAGGAAGACTTCCTCTACCTGGGCGACCTCGCGCGCCTGCCCTACGGGCCCCGCCCTCTCGACGAGATCCGCCGCTTTGCAGGTGAGATTGCCGGCTATCTCGAGGGCCAGGGCGTGAAGCTGATCCTCGCCGCCTGCAACGCGGCCACCTCGGCGGCGCTGCCCGAGCTGCAGGAGCGGCTGGCGGTGCCGATCGTGGGCGTGATCACCCCCGAAGCGCATGCGGCCGTGCAGGCGACGCGCAACCGCCGAGTCGGCCTCCTTGCGACGCAGGCGACGGTCACAGCCGGGCGCTATGCAGAGCTCGTGCGGACGCTCGATGCCGGGGTCCGGTTCTTCCCGGTTGCCTGCCCGCGATTGGTGCCGCTGATCGAGAGCGACGACCCCTTCGGCGCCGAGACCGTCGCCGCCGTCCGCGAGTACGCGTCTTCACTCAAGCAGGCCGAGGTCGACACGGTCATCCTCGGCTGCACGCACTACCCGCTGATCCGGCCCATCTTCCAGCGCGTCTTCGGCCGCGGCGTCACGCTCGTCTTCTCGGCCGAGGAGACGGCACACGAAGTCGCCGAGACGCTCGAGCGGAAAGGGATCGCGAACGAGCCGAGCCGAGAGGGGGTGTACCGCTTCCTCACGACCGGCGACCCGGACCGGTTCCAGGCTCTCGGCGAGCGCTTCCTCCAGCTGCCGCTGGACGGGGTCGAGCAGGTGGCGATCGCCGAGCTGGAGGCGGCTGCCGCATGAGCCGCGTCAGCGGGCGGCGGCCGGACGAGCTCCGAGCGCTCGAGATCGAGCCCGACTACATCGAGCAGGCGAGTGGCTCGGCCCTGATCTCCTTCGGCAAGACGCGCGTGCTGTGCACGGCGTCGATCGAGGAGGGCGTGCCGCGCTGGCTCTCCCGCTCGGGCCGCGGCTGGTTGACGGCCGAGTACTCGATGCTCCCGGCCTCGACCGGCCAGCGGACGTCGAGGGAGGCGAGCTCGGGCCGCCAGAAGGGCCGGACGATCGAGATCCAACGCTTGATCGGACGCGCCCTGCGGGCCGTCGCCGACCTCGAGGCGCTCGGCGAGCGGACGCTCTGGATCGACTGCGACGTCCTCCAGGCCGACGGGGGCACTCGCTGCGCGGCGATCTCCGGGGCCTACGTGGCGGCTCGGCGTGCGCTCGACCACGTCGGGCTCGGGCGGACGCTGACGGACTCGGTCGGGGCCGTCTCGGTCGGCCTCGTCGCGGGCGACCCGCTGCTCGACCTCGACTACGAGGAGGACTCATCGGCCGAAGTGGACGTCAACGTCGTCATGGCCGGCGACGGCCGCCTGATCGAGGTGCAGGCGACGGCGGAGCGAGCTCCTCTCGACCGTGCGCAGCTCGACGAGCTGCTCGACCTTGCAGCCGCGGGGATCGAAGAGATCGCGTTGGCCCAGCACGACGCCGTCGGGGCGGTCCGTGCCTGACCTCTCCTGGGCCGAGGTCCTGCTGCGGGTCGTACTCGCCGGCGTGCTCGGCGGTGCGATTGGTACCGAGCGCGAGATCAGAGAGCGCGAGGCGGGGCTGCGGACGCACCTCCTCGTCGCGGTTGGAGCCGCCCTCTTCACGCTCGTCTCCGCGTACGCCTGGAGGGACTTCCACTTCTCGCAGAAAAGCGGAGTCACCTACGACCCCACGCGCATTGCTGCGCAGATCGTGACGGGGATCGGCTTCCTCGGCGCAGGGGCGATCATCCGCCAGGGTCTTTCCGTCCGCGGGCTGACGACCGCGGCGAGCCTCTGGGTCGTGGCCGCGATCGGGATCGCTGCCGGCGCCGGCTACTACAGCGCCGCACTCATCACGACGATCGTCGTCCTCGTCGGGCTGTGGCCGCTGCGGATCGTCGCGTATCGCTTCTTCACGCGTATCCGCCCCGGCGAGCAACGGCTGGAGGTCGAGCTGCGGCCGAACGAGAGCCCGGCAATCCTGATCGAAGCGCTCGAGCGAGCGGGGGGCGCCGTGCACGCCTTCGAGCTCGAGGATGCCCGTGACCGGCGGCGGATCCTGCTCGACGTCCGGCTCCTGAGCGCGCAACCGCACAGCGTGACGGCGGAGCTGATGCGCCTCGAGCCCGTGCTCGGGGTGCGGTGGACCGACTAGCGAGTCTCGCTTCCGCGAACGAGCACAAGCTCCGCGAGCTTCAGCACTCCCTGGCCGGGTGGGAGCTCGAGCTCCTCGCTGCGGAGGAGTTCCCGCCTGAGGAGGGCGAGTCGTATTACGACAACGCTCGTGCGAAGGCGCTGTTCGGCCGACGCCTCGCCGATCCCGACCGCTGGGTTCTCGGCGAGGACTCGGGACTCGAGATCGAGGGCCTGGGCGGAGGCCCCGGAGTGAGGTCGGCGCGCTGGGCGGCCGGCGAGGAAGTGGAGCGGGCACTTGCCGAGCTGAGCGGGGTCGAGGGCGAGGGCCGACGCGCGCGGTACGTCTGCGAGCTTGTCGCGATCTCACCAGAGGGACATGAGGTTCGCGGGACGGGAATCCTCGAAGGACGGATCGCCCAAGCGCCCCGCGGAAGCGAAGGGTTCGGCTTCGACCCAGTCTTCGTCCCCGACGGTCAAGAGCGCACCGTCGCCGAGCTCGGGGACGAGTGGAAGGCGAAAAACTCGCACCGCGCGCGGGCGGCCGGGGCGTTGCTCGATGCGCTGACCGACTCGGGTATCTAGGACGGACCTCGCGAGGGCGTCTCGAGCGCAGCTACGCGAGTCCGGCCGCCGCTTCCTGAGACTCGAGCGCCTCTCGCCGTCCGCGCGCGATCCACCAGTTGACCTCGGCGCCGAAGACGATCACGTTCGCCATCACGTAGAGCCATACGAGCAGTAGCGCCGGCGCGCCCAGCGCTTGCAGCGCGATCACGTTCTTCGACAGGCGCAGGTAGAGCGGCAGCACCTGGAAGCTCGCCTCGAGTGCGATCGTGGCCACGATCGTCCCCGGAAGCACCTCGCGGATCGTGAGCTTCTCGTTCGTCAAGAGGTAGTAGACGGAGAAGAGAAAGACGAACACGGACGTAGTCGAGATCACGACCGAAGCACCGTAGGCGACGTAGTCGTTGCCGAAGGCATCGCCCGCAAAGCGCTTCAGCACCTCGTAGCCGACCGAGCCGACGAGCAGCCCGATGAAGAGCGTGACGAGCGAGCCGACGAGCAGCAACACAGCGAGCAGCTTTCCGTGCAAGAAGGAGCGATTCGGCTTCCCGTACACAATGTTGAACGCCGATTCGAGCACGCTGAAGAGCGAGAGCGACGTCCACCCGACGAAGACGGCGCCGATCACTCCGAGAGTCGCGGCGTTGTTCTGGATCGAGCGGACGACGTGGAGGATGCTGTCGACCGAGCTCGTCGGAAAGGCTTTGTTCAGCTCGGTGACGAAAAAGCTCGACTCGTCGGCGCGCCCGGCGAACCCGAGAAGCGCGAGGGCGAGAAAAAGCAGCGGCACGAACGAGAGGAGCGCGAAGTAGGCGATCATGGCCGCGAGGTGCGTGCCACGGTCGGCGAAGAACTTCGCAAAGACCTGGCGCATAGGGGGAGGCTATTCCGTAGGAGGGTCTGACGAAATACGGTCTGTGTCGAGCAGTATTCCGCCAGACCCTCGTGGCTTCGGCTGTTAGCTTTGCCTGCGATGACGAAAGCGAAGACGGCGCTCGCCGAACTGACCGAGATCTCCTCGCAGATCGAAGCCGCGGTCCTCGTCGATTCCAAGGGCGCGGTGACCGCCTCGACCCTGCCGGACGAGCGCGCGGCCAGCCTCGCCTCGTCTGCCCGGGCCGTGCTCGAGTCGGCTCAGCAGATTCGGGATGGCGAGGTCACCCAGCTGGAGGTGGCAAGCGGGGAGGGCAGCCTCTTCGTCGTCCGCGAGGGCGATCGGCTGATTGCGGCAACCGCCGGGCCGGAGCCAACCGCCGGCCTCGTCTTCTACGACCTCAGGAGCACTCTGCGCAAGGCCACGGAACGCAAGAAGACGACGCGGACGAAGACGAGTGGCACGCCGTAGGCTCTTCGCGCTGCTGCTCGCTGCCGGCTCCCTGCTCGGCATCGGGCTCTACGCCAGGCGTGGACGCAAGCAGGACCGCGTCGACCTCTACTTCGCCGACGGCTCGATGGTCTCGGTCGAGGGTGACTCGCCGCAGGCAGCGCGCCTCATTCCGCTGGCGCGCGACGCCATCCGCGCCGCACGCGCGTGAGACGCGAAGAGCTCGCCGCCGCTCTTCGCGAGCACGCGTACCTGAAGGGCGACTTCGTCCTTCGCTCGGGCCGGCGCTCGAACTACTACCTGGACAAGTACCGCTTCGAGACCCAGCCGGACCTGCTGGCCGTGCTCGGTGAGCACATCGCAGCCGCGGTCGCGGAGCATGAGCCCGAAGCCAGGCGAATCGCAAGCCCGGAGTTGGGAGCAGTCGTCCTCGCGGCGGCAACCTCGCTCTCCTCGGGCATGCCGTTCGTGATCGTCCGCGACAAGGCCAAGGAGTACGGGACCGCGAATCGGCTCGAAGGGGTGTTCGAGCCGGGCGAGCGGGTGTGTCTCGTCGAGGACGTCGTCACCTCCGGCGGGGCAGCGATCGAGGCTCTCGACGCGCTCAGAAATGCCGGCCTGGAGTGCCGAATTGCCGTCTGCGTGGTCGATCGGGAGGAAGGCGGAGTGGACGCTCTCGCACGCCGTGGGGCCCGCTTGATACCCCTTTTTCGGGCAGGAGAGTTGCTCGAGGCTCAGAAAACCGCCGCAAAACCGCATGGTTGAGCCGAAACGGCTTGGCTGTTAGGGTCCGATTGCGGATAACCGGAACCATTACAGGGAGGATGCACGTGACAAAGCAGGAGTTCGTCGACAGGGTCGCCGACAAGGCGAATCTCTCGAAGCGCGACGCGGCCGATGCCGTGGACGCCTTCCTGGACTCGATCACCGAGGTGCTGCGCTCAGGAGGCGAGGTTGCCTTCACAGGCTTCGGGAAGTTCACGACGCAGGCACGCGCGGCACGCCAGGGCGTCAATCCTAGGAACCCTACGCAGCGGGTGCAGATTCCCGCGACGACCGTTCCAAAGTTCTCGGCCGGCAGCCAGTTGAAGCAGGCGGTCAAGAGCGGCGCTGGCATGGGCGGTATGTAGCAAGTACTCACCGGAAGTTTCGAACGAGGGCCGCGGACGCGGCCCTCGTTGTTTTCCTCCCCTGTCGATACGCTTGATCTTCGATGGCCCAGGAACTTGAGGCTGCACCAAGAGCCGCGCTGGCGACGTTCGGCGACCGGCTTGCGGAAGCCGTGGAGCAGAAGCGCAGTCAGCTCCTCGTCGGCCTCGACCCGGTACGGGACCTATTGCCCGTGGAGCTCGCGGGCGACGCCCATCTCGGGCGAGCGCAGGCGGCTGACGCGTATGAGCGGTTCTGCCGGGGCGTGATCGACGCCGTCGCTCCCTATGCGGTCGGCGTCAAGCCCCAACTCGCGTTCTTCGAGGCGCTGGGCTCGGACGGAATGCGCGCGTTCGAGGACGTCTGCGCGTATGCGCGCACGGCGGGACTGCTGATCGTCGCCGACGCGAAGCGCGGTGACATCGGCTCGACGTCGCGGGCGTATGCAGCCGCCTACCTCGAGCCGCGCGACGGAGAAAAGCCGCTCGCCGACGCGATGACGGTGAGTCCGTATCTCGGGCGCGATTCGCTCGAGCCGCTGTTCGCGGCCTGCCGCCGGGAGGGTGCGGGCATCTTCTGCCTCGTCAAGACTTCGAACGAGGGCGTGGCCGACATCCAGGATCTCGCGCTCTCGGATGGGCGGCCGCTCTGGCAGCATGTCGCGCGCCTCGTGTCGGAGTGGGGCGAGGACCTCATCGGCGAGCGCGGGCTCTCGAGCGTCGGTGCCGTCGTCGGGGCGACGCACCCCCGGGCTGTCGGTGAAGCGAGGCGCCTTCTGCCGCGCGCGGTGCTGCTGTTGCCGGGCGTTGGCGAGCAGGGCGCAAGCCCGGCAGATGTTGCCCGCGCCTTCACCAGCGGCCCGGCGAGCGCTCTGGTCGCCGCCTCGCGCTCGGTCCTCTACGCGTTCAGGACGACCGACGACGATTGGCGCGCGGCCGCGGCTGCTGAGGCGGCCCGGCTCCAAGGGGAAGTCTGGGCCGCAGCGGGCTGGTGAGAAACGTCGACTGGCGCGCGGAGGCCAGGCGCTATGCGCTGCCGGTCGTCTTCCTGCTGCTCGTGACGGCGGCGGTGCTCATCGTCCGCGGCGCCCTCGGCTAGGCGCGCCGGTAGATTCAATGCCGTGCCGCGCTCTCTCACGCTGCTCGTCCTCGCGGCCGTGCTCGCTCTTGTTCCCACGGCTTTCGCGGCGGGACCCAACGTCGAGGCACGCGCGTACCTCGTCGAGGACGGGCGCACCGGCGAAGTGCTGCTCGCCCAGAATCCCGCCCGGCAGGTGCCGATCGCCAGCCTCACCAAGCTCATGACCGTCTTGATCACCCTCGAGCACGCCCGGCCGACCGATGTCGTCACCATCTCGCCCGAGGCCGCTGCGGTGGGTGAGTCGAGCGTGCGGCTGCGGGCCGGAGAGCAGCTCACCGTCCGCGACTTGCTCGAGGCGGCGCTCATCCAGAGCGCGAACGACGCCGCGTGGGCGCTGGCCGAGCACGTCGGACACGGGAGCGAGCAGCGCTTCGTCTTCATGATGAACCGCCGTGCACGCCAGCTTGGTCTCGCCGACACGCACTTCGTTCGCCCCGACGGGCTCGACGCTCCAGGCCATGTTTCGAGCGCGCGCGACGTGACGGCGCTTGCCAGGATCCTCATGCAGAAGCCTCTCGTACGGAAAATCGTCGGAATGCAAGACGCAACGATCGCGGGAGGACGCAGTCTGCACACGTGGAACGACCTGCTCGGCAACTTTCCCGGCCTCGTCGGGGTCAAGACCGGTCACACGACCACGGCCGGCTGGTCGGAGGTCGCGGCCGCCCGCGGGCTCGGCGTGACGGTCTACGCCACTGTGCTCGGCAGCCCCGGCCGCTCGGCGCGGAACGCCGACCTGGTCGAGCTTCTCAGGTGGGGGCTCGCGCGCTTCCGGGTCGCCCCGGTCGTATCGGCGACCCGTGTCTACGCGCAGGCTGAGACCTCGTACGGCAAAGGAAAGCTCGCGCTCGTCGCGCCTCGCTCGCTACGGCGGGCCGTGATCGTGGAGAGGCCGCTCGTCGAGCAGGTCGTCGCGCCGATGGGCGTCGAGCTGCCTGTGCGCAGGGGGCAGCGACTTGGCGAGGTCCGCGTCTACGAGCGGGGCCGGCTCCTCGCGCGCTCGCCGCTCGTGGCGTCGCGTTCGATGGGAAAGCCCGGAGCCCTCGGCCGAGCCGGCTGGTACGTCGGCCGGACAGCCCACAACATTTGGGGATGGGTGGGATGAGACTCCCATGATCGTCACCGTCACGCTCAACGCCGCGCTTGACCGCACGCTGACCGTGCCGAACTTCCAGCGCGGGCAGCGGCATCGGGCGAGCGGCGGCCTGAGCCTCGCCGGCGGCAAGGGCATCAATATCGCCCGCGCCTTGAAGCGACTCGAAGTACCGGTGATCGCCACCGGGCTCGCCGGGGGCCGAACCGGCACGCGCATCGTGGAGGAGCTGACCGCGGAGGCGATCCTCAACGACTTCGTTCGCATCGGCGACGAGTCGCGGACTTCGACCGCGGTCGTCGATCCGACCGCGAACTCGTACACGGAGATCAACGAGTGGGGCCCTCACGTCGAGCCCGAGGAGCTCGAGATCCTGCGCGAGAAGCTCCACTACCTCTCGAGCGGGGCGGACACCGTCGTCTTCTCCGGCTCCCTGCCTCGGGGAGTCGAAGACGACTTCTACGCGGACGCGATCCGCGACCTCAACCGGCGGGGCGTGCAAACGGTGCTCGATTCGGAGGGCGAACCGCTCCGACTCGGGACCGGTGCCGAGCCCTTCCTCGTCTCGCCCAACCAGCGCGAAGCGGAGAGCCTCGTCGGCCAGGAGTTTCACGAGGAGCAGGACTTCGTCGTCGCGCTCGAGGCAGTCGCCGAGCACGGCGCTCGCAACGTGCTGCTCACGCAGGAGTCGGGTTGCTTTGCCCTTTTTCGGGAAGACCGCGAGGTGAAACGCTTCCGGGCGGTCGCTCCCAGCATCGATCCGATCTCGACAGTGGGCTCCGGCGATGTGCTCCTGGCCGGCTTCCTCGCCGCTCGTCACGCCGGCAAGCCGATCAAGGACGCGTTGCGGGCGGCAGTCAGTGCGGGCGCCGCGTCGACGCTCGAGGTCGGCGCGGGCCGCTTCGAGCCCCGCGAGGCGAGCCGCCTGGCCGGCGCAGTCGATGTCGGCGAGCTGGAGCCGGTCGCCCATTGATCCGACGTCGCCCGAGGCTGCTACGATCGATCGCCAGTTGAGAGGCGAGGTTTGAAAGACCGTTTTCACGGCCCAGGCGACCCAAAGGCGCCTGGGCTTTT